>Ga0207645_10000279_pt1 | contig 42459 bp, 39 predicted proteins | sample KBSM53metaG_FD_184331 | JGI IMG/M metagenome (GOLD analysis project Ga0207645, IMG submission 184331) | Miscanthus rhizosphere microbial communities from Kellogg Biological Station, Michigan, USA - KBS M5-3 metaG (SPAdes) (version 2) | ecosystem: Host-associated > Plants > Roots > Rhizosphere >...
TTGCACCGCCGATTGCCTTGCGTAATCGCAATAAACCGTCTCGTATTCAATTCCCTTTGCTGAAACGCCGCTAATTAAATTCGTAAGTATGGCTACCTGACCCAATCCAGAACCCAAATCAAAAAAAACATCATCTTCTTTTATTTGCGCTTTCGCCAACATTTCAAATATTATCCGCGCCGGCGTTTTTTGATAAAATATCATTTCCGGTTCGCTGTTTTTTGTTGGTTCAGGAATTTTTTGTTCCGATAAAATCCCGTTTATAAAAATATCAAGGTTATCATAGCCTGTTTTACCGGATTCATTTATCGCAGTAATGTCAGTTTCACAATATTTACAAATAATATCTCTCAAAACGACGCTTTTGTCATTTGCCGCTCCTATTTGTTCCCGAAGCTTTCGAAACAAATTCCTGTCGATTATTTCCAGCTCCGCTGTTAAATTTCGCGCAAGTATTTTTAGAAAATCAAATTCTTCTTTTACATCTTCGTTTTTATCGAAAATCCCGATTCTGTCAATAATATGAAAGTCTATAAAATCCAGCGCATCAGCCCGTAAATTAAAATTGGCTTCTTCATATAGCGCTTTATTTTCCTGAATTTTTAAGATGCTGGATTGGAGCTCTGCTACGATTGTTAGGGACATATCATTTTCACATTAGTACTGTTTACACAAAGTTGCAGATAATGCATCAATTTCTTTCAGAAGGTAAAATAATTGAGGTCTGCGGCAATGTCGTACTCACCGACGAATCTTGCAAACACAGAGTTCTTTATTTGCACATTGTGCTCATCCTTTTAAAATAAACAGATCTATTTAAATCAAGCGTCACTCCACTTTGACAATAGTCGCTTGCCTTGCAATAAGAGACCAATATCCATTCTTATAAAGCCAGACATGAGTAAATCGCCTGCTTACGGTTTTGCCGGCATTCACCTGGTGCCCCTGCGGATTGATCACTTCACCTCCCATAACAACTGCAACGCAATCATTAAACGTTATTTTCTCAATACTTCTTTCAAACTTTAAATAGTTCAGATCGCCGGATCTAAAATGCGCTTTTGTTCCTTCCACAGTTCCAACCACATTGGCAGGTGTGTTTACGATCATGTTTGGCGACCATATCTTATCAAACAACGCAACAGAATCACTTTTTAAAACAGCTTCCCGTTCGAGATTTTCCATGCGTTTTATTTCAGCCTCTCTTGTATCCTGGGCAAAAACTGTTTTTAATAAACAGACCGAGAAAATTAAACAAGTAAACAGATGTTTCATACAAACTGGTTTTAATTAAGAGCAAATATCTTTTGAACCAATAAAAAGATTGGGTAAAAAAAGGACATTTTTACCGAAGGTTAAACATTCTTTCAGGCGCGGCCAGATGAGTTTTCGTCCACTCCTGCGGCGTAAGTGTTGTAAATTCCTTGAACTCTTTTTCCATGTGATGGTAATCGGTATAGCAAAATTGTTCCGCTATGGCAGACCATGACACATGCGGGTAAGCGATCTTATACCGGTAAGCATGATTGAAACGGGATAGCCGGCTAAAAAGCTTGGGGCTGAGGCCTATTCTTTCGGTAAACTTCCTGTAAAATTGTTTTGTACTTAAACAAGCCTGCTGCGCAATTGTATCCAATGAAAAAGAAGCAGGATCCGTAAGCAGGTGAAGCGCAATTGTATCAATTGAATTTTTCGTTGACAGCTCCCTGCATCTCGAAAACAAAAACTGTTCAACAATAGAGATCATGGAAAAATGATTGGCAGCTGTTGCCAGCTGTTCGCTCACATTTCTTACCTCTGTACCGAAAAATATTTCAGCGTCGCAATATTCATGCAGCAGCTCCATCATCGGTAGCCTGATCAACCTGTGTAACACACCCGGTTGAAAAAAAATGATAAATGCCGAAAATTCAGCAGAGAGTTTAAAAACCTTTTTATCACTTTGATGGCTGAATATAGATACCGGTGGCGGCGTTTGCGTGCTGCCGGTAGCGGGGTTATAAATGTTTGGTGAACCTTTAATATAAAAAACGATTTTCTGTTCAGGCTTTGGTGATCGCTGCTTGGCGGGAACCGGCGCGTTTGGCACAAATTGAAAATGTATGATCGTATAGTTTCTTACAAACTCGTGTAACGGAAAGCCTGGTAAAAAACTCTTGTAGGTCATAGTTACAATTGAAAGCGCTAATGCATGCTGAAACTAAAGTTACTCCATTAACTACAGCGGGGCAAAAATTGAACAGCTTTCAGTTTGTAACCGACTACGTTATTTGCAAAACTTCCCGGAAAGACTTTTTTTCGAATTGAAACCATTGTGTGCGTTACGTGGTTAAAATAAAAGCTTCCGCAATGACGGAAGCCTATTTCATCTCATGTGATTGAAACTCTATTTAAATACAGTCCTTTACAATAATATCCTTTGCTTTTCGGGCACCGTTGAAATATGTTTCATCTTTCCAAGCCTGTAATCCTGGTACAAATGTTTTATATCATCCTCGCTATCGGCGATGAAGGGTCCATGAGAAACAATAGCCTCACCCAATGGCCGGGCAGCATACAATACAAACCGCACAGCTTTTTCATCTGCCGATAATTTCAATTCACTGACTGCTTCACTATCCGTAAGGCTTAGCCATCCCACCTGCCCTTCATTCAATTGCTTTTCATCTTCTCCGACCTTTACTTTGCCTTCCAATACATACATGAACGCATTGAAATCAGCGGGAAGGTGTTGCACTGTTGTCACGCCTGTATTAATTCTAATATCAGCAATGATCAACGGAACATAGTTTTGAACGGATGAGGTTAAGCCGGCAAATGAACCGCTGTACAACTTTATTTGTACACCATTTTCATTGAGCACAGGTACATGTGCCAAAGGTAAATCCTGAACTCTCGGTGTCGCCCACCTGTTTTTTTTAGGAAGGTTGAGCCACATCTGCAATAAGCGCATCTTTGTTGCTTTATCAATTCGTTCGGTGTGCACAATGCCGCTGCCGGCTGTCATTATCTGGAAATCCCCGCTCTTCATAGCATGAGCTTCGTCACCTATTTCACCTTCCAGCAATAATGATACTGTTTCAAAGCCTGCATGCGGATGTGGTCCACCTACCGGAAGCGTATCTTTTTTATCCAGTATATCATCCATTAAAGCAATGAAAGGATCTGTTGCCTGGAAATCACCGTGCACCACCGGTCGCGCTATATGTCCTGCTCCTAAAAAGCCGGGATGTTCCGGCGGCGTTTCCACTCTTACTAATTTTCTTTTATTCGCCATAACTTAAATTTTAACCGCTGAAAGGTTGAATATTTTTATAGACAATTTCACAAAGATCAGAAACACACTTCTATCACGAAAGAATCAACCTTAAACTTCCAACCTAAACTTTAAACCTTAAACTACCTTAAGCAGGTACCGCTACAGCTTGTTTCACAAATTGCACTTCTGCCACAACCCTTACTTCATCACTAAGCGCCACACCGCCTGTTTCCAATACGCTATTAAAATTAATACCCCAATCATTCCGGTTGATTTTGCCACTTACAGAAAAGCCTGCTTTTTCGTTACCCCATGGATCTTTGGCGATGCCACTGAATTCAACGTTCAGCTTCACCGGTTTTGTTATTCCTTTTAATGTTAAATCTCCGTACAAAGTGAATGAATCGTCGCCTGTTTTATCTACCCGTGTTGATTTGAATAAAAGTTGAGGGTACTTGTCTACTTCAAAGAAATCGGTGGTACGTAAATGCGCATCCCGCTGTTCCTGGTTGGTAGTTATAGAGGTCATGTCTGCCGTTAAACTGATTTGTGCATTGCCAAAATCATTTCCTTCAGTTTCTGCTTTTGCCTGGAAATTTTTGAAAGACCCTGAAATATTCGTAATCATCAGGTGCCTGATTTTAAATCCTAATTCGCTGTGCGTGGGATCGAGTGTCCATTTTGTTGTTGCCATAATTATTTTTTTATATTGAGAATTGAATCCGATAGCACAAAATTACTTACCTTCACTTTCAAAAAGTAAGCACTATACAAAAGGTAAGCAGTTACCAAAAAGTAAGTGTTAAAATTATTTCGTTATGGCAAGACTGTTTGATAACGGCCAGATCAAATCACAAGAGCAGTGCAAGGCAAGCCTGAAGTCTATCGGCGACGCTCTTTATGTTATAGGCGGCAAGTGGAAACTACAAATTATTATTGCGCTTAATTCCGGTGACAAGCGCTTTAATGAATTGCAACGGTTAGTGGAAGGTATTTCTGCAAAAGTTCTTTCCACAGAATTAAAGGATTTAGAGTTGAACGGATTTGTTCGGCGCCAGGTGTTTTCAGGTCCGCCGGTAGTGGTCGAATACGAATTAACTGAATATGCCGGTACGCTTGGCAGTGTATTAAAATCGCTGGGTGAATGGGGCGCCATGCACAGGGAAACTGTTAAAAAAAGCATGAAAAGAAAAAAGATAGTAGTTTCATAGCAGTGTCATTGGATTTTTTCTATACTATATGTAATATTTACTATTGAAAGCTGTTTATACTGCGCTGTCTCTTGCAAATAAAGTAAAATGGTATTAAACTTGCCTTAATCAGACGTCTTAACCAAAATTCAATACTATGAAAACGAAACTTCTAGCCATATGCCTGGCCTCCTTATTTGTTTATACCAGTTGTATGCACAGGGTTGTGGTGGTAAAAAATACTCCGGCCAATAATCTTCCTCCCGGGCAGGCAAAAAAAGTAACCGGTTCACAATCGGCCAAACCATATGCTCCCGGACAGCAAAAGAAAAAATGGTAATTACAGGAATTATATATTGATCGGTTAATCTTTATCAAACTTCCTGTCTCAAAACTTCCAGTGGTGTTTTTTGCAAAACATCCCTGCTGTTGAATAAACCGATAATAACTGTAGTTAATGAAATAGCGAGAAATATAAAAACCAGCGGCCATACCTGTACATGGAAGGGCGCATCAAATACATATTTTGCCAAACCCCAACTGGCAGCCATCGCAAGCAGAATACCGGCAGAAGCGGCGAGACCCCCGACCAAAAAATATTCAATACCCGTGATGACGAGGATTTGTTTCCGGCTTGCGCCCAGTGTGCGAAGCAAAACAGACTCTTGTATACGTTGATATTTACTGATCAGTACCGACGAAATCAGTACGATCATGCCCGTTATAATGCTGAACCCTGCCATAAACCGGATAACAAAACCAATCTTATCCAATAAATCTTCCAGCACACTTAATATCAATCCAAGATCAATAACCGAAATGTTTGGATACCGCTGTACAACAGCCTGTTGAAACTTAGCAGATACTTCTGGTGAAGGTACGCGGGTGATGAGTACATGAAACTGCGGCGCCTTTTCCAATACGCCTGTAGGAAATATGATACGAAAATTGGTCTGCACGCGTCGCCAATCAACCTCGCGAAAACTGCCGACAATAGCCGGAATTAATTTTCCCTGCACATTAAATACGATATGATCTCCGATCTGCAAATGCACCCATTCGGCGTATCGCTGATCCAGGGAAACGTATATGCTGTCGCTTTCGTTGCGCACATGTTTTCCCAGCTCACCTTTTGTAAGTTTTTCTGTACTGGTAAGTGTGTCCCGGTACGTGACCCTCAGCTCATTGTCGAACAAACGGCGGGGCACACGCGAAGTGGTATCCTTTTTCACCTCCTCTGCATTTTTTCCGTTCACCTCTTCGATACGCATGGTCACGATAGGCACCTGCTGCACTATCGGCAATTGAAATTGTCTTGCCAGGTCGGCGACAGGCTGCTTTTGATCGGTCTGTATATCGAAGAGTACCATATTGGGTTGTGCGCCGCTACCGGTCATGGATACGCGATTGATAAGAATGCCCTGCACAAAGTACAGGGTACTGATAAAAACGGCGCCGAGCCCGATGGTGCAGATAAGGATCAATGTTTGATTATTCGGGCGGTGCAAATTGGCAAGACCCTGTCTCCATAAAAAACTCCAGCGGTCAGGGAAAAAACGACGCAGCATCCACTTTAATAGTCCTCCTGTAGCCGCCAGGATCGCGAATGCAAACGCAATACTGAGTGTAAATACAATTGCCTTCGGCAGATTTCGCATCTGCCACCAGGTAAATAATGTGATGAAGAGAAGTATAAGCGTATAAACAATCCATTTTAACAGATCCCGTGAGGAACGGCTTTGCTCAATGGAAATCCGCAAAGCAAGTAATGGTGATATTCTTCTCACCGGGAGCAATGGCAGCAAAGCAAAAAGACCCGTAATACACATTCCCGTCAGAATACCCTTTGCCAGCGACGGCCATGATACAGGTGTGCTCAATTCAATCGGTAAAACATCTTTGAAAACCTGTGGTAATAATTGTTGCACAACAATACCAAATGCTGCTCCTGTTATAGAGCCAATCAACCCGATGCAACAAACCTGTATCAACCAGATCAAAAAAGCCTGTGATCCGTTTGCGCCCAAACAACGCAATATGGAAATGGAGTTTATTTTTTCGCGGATATAAATATGAACAGAACCTGCTACTCCGATACAACCCAGCAGCAACGCAATAAAACTGATAAGCGTTAAAAAGCGATTGAAATCTTCAAAGGCACGTCCTGAATTTCTTTTGCGTTCTTCTACCGTATCATAATCGGCTCCCTCTTTTTCCAGTTTGGGCCGGATGCCTGAAACGATATTATCAATATCTACCTGTGATTTGTATTTGAAATAATAGTTGTAACTGAAACGGCTGCCTTTTTGTATCAGCCCGGTTTGTTTCAGATATTGAAGAGGAATGTATACCGGAGGGGCCACAGTTGTTGACAGGTTTGTCCGACCAGGTGCTTTTTCCAATACACCTGCAATCGCGAAATTGAGTTCACCAATCTTAATAGAATCACCCGGCTTTGCATCAAACTGAAGCATCAATGTTTTATCAACAAGCGCCTGCCTGTCTTTCCGAAAATTGATTGATGCGCTGGCCGGCTGGGTTTCGAGGCTACCATAAAATGGATAATCACCCTGCAAGGCCCGCACCTGCACGAGTCTTGTTCCCTGGTTTTTGGGGAAATAGATCATCGAAGCAAACGTTCTTTCTTCCGATCGTTTTTCTCCCATTGTATCAAAGACCTGTTTCAACGCTGCACTTACCGGTCTGCTGTTTTCAATGGAAAGGTCGGCACCGACAAGTGTTTTGGCCTGCCGGTTTATTTCATAAAGCACATTATCGCCTAAAGAGAAAGTTGCCACCAAAGCAGCAATACCCATTGTAATGGAAGAAATGAAGAGCAACAAGCGAAAACGATTTACCCGGCTATCGCGCCACGCCATTTTAAACAGCCATGCAATGCTCCATTTCTTACTGTAGATAAATCGCTCCCGGTCCATATGATCTGCTAACTGCATTTTACCAGGGTTTTATTGTCAGGCTCGTTTTTCATCGTTGATAATGCGACCACCTTTTAAATGAATGATGCGTTGTGTGTTCGCAGCGAGTTCAAGGTTGTGTGTTACAATCACCAGGGTAGTGCCTGCTTCTTTGTTCAGGTCGAAAAGCAGTTTGATCACTTTGTCGCTGGTTTCTGTATCGAGGTTGCCTGTTGGTTCATCTGCAAATAATATACGGGGCGTATTTGCGAATGCACGTGCCAGTGATACACGTTGCTGCTCGCCGCCTGAAAGTTGCGCCGGATAGTGATGAACCCGGTCGGCAAGACCTACTTTATCCAGCAGTGTCAATGCCCTGTCCCGTATATTTTTTTCGCCGCGGAGTTCCAGGGGAACCATCACATTTTCAAGGGCCGTAAGCGTAAGCATCAATTGAAAATTCTGGAATATAAACCCAACATATTTATTACGAACCTGTGCACGCTCATCTTCACTCAATTGATCGAGCTTTACATAATTCAATTCCACACTTCCGCTGCTCGAACGATCCAGCCCGGCACATAAACCGAGCAATGTCGTTTTCCCGCTTCCCGAGGGACCAACAATAGAAATTGTTGAGCCTGCTTCCACGGAAAAATTAATATCATCAAGAATTGTGAGGTTTTGCCCGGCACTTTTATAGTTCTTGCATAAATTACGGACGCTCAGAATATCCACTTCGGTATAATTTTATTGTGTACTGGAAGTAAATCCTATTAACTGGGTAATTTAATTTATATTTTAAAAACTTAGGCGATGCAGGCGTTAAATTACAGGATGGGTAAAATTTTTCTCTTTTGTGGATATGGTCCGGTCCTTTTGTTACTGCTTGCATTGATATCCGCTTGCGGGAATAACGACAAAACAAAGACTAATGCCCCGGAACCCGAAACAAAAAAAGAAAAAACCGACAGTTCCGGCGTAAAAATGAAAAACATCGTATTCTTTGGCAATAGTCTCACCGCCGGGTATGGTGTAGATCCGTCAGAAGCGTTTCCGGCGTTGATACAGTTGAAAGTTGATTCACTGCATTTACCTTATAAAGTGATCAATGCCGGTTTAAGTGGTGAAACTTCAGCGGGTGGTAAAAATCGTATTGACTGGGTATTAAATCAACGGGTGGATATTTTTTTCCTTGAACTCGGAGGCAATGATGGTCTTCGTGGTATTCCGGTAAAGGAAACACAAAAAAACCTGCAGTCAATCATTGATAAAGTGAAAGCGAGGTATCCACAAGCTGAACTTGTTTTGGTCGGAATATTGGTGCCGCCTAACATGGGCGCAACATACAGCAATGAGTTCCGCGCTGTTTTTCAAACATTGGCAGATAAAAATAAGCTGCGCTTTCTGCCTTTTCTACTCGAAGGCGTAGGTGGCATAGCTGATTTAAATCAACCCGACGGTATTCATCCCACCGCCCGTGGTCATAAGATAGTAGCGGAAAATGTGTGGAAGATACTGAAAGATGTGCCGGGATTTCCGGCTTCGCAATAAATCAGATATAATACGGATCAACGGATCAGTATGAAGGCTAACAGTAATGGACACACTGCTATTGTTTCCTGCCGCTTATCTTTACCATCTTCGTTTTAGTTCTTCAAACAGAATTTAACCAAATCGTTTATAAACAGAGTAAGGCACTACTTTGAGCAGCCATGCGATGAATGCCCATCTTCTTGTGATATAAACACGTCTTTTCTTTTTTTCAATAGCCCTGTATATCTGCTGTGCCGCTTTTTCCACCGGTGCAATCCAGAATGCACCCGGGGCATCTATAGGCTTGGTATTTACAAAACCGGGTTGAATATCGGTAATAGTAATACCCGGTTTTGCCCCATTGGGCATTTTAGTTTTCCACGCCTTTATTGAAAGTCCTTCGAGGTAACGGCTCATAAATGCCTTGGCAGCACTATAGGCCGGCGCCCGGCTATTCCCTCGTATAGAAGCAATAGAAGAGATGGCCGCAAGCTGACCACTCCCCTGTTTTAAAAAATAATTAAACGCATAGTTAGCAATGCTGATAAACCCATTGACGTTTGTTGTCGTCATTTTATAATCTATTTCCCAACTGAGTGTTTCGCTGACCTCTCCGAATCCCGCACTATAAATTAAAATGTCGAGCCCATCCAGTGCTTCAATCAACCGGCGAAGATGTGGCGTCACATCCGGTGCCGTAACATCAAACCTTTCAATAAAAACCTGCGCAGGAAATTGCCGTTGAAAATTTTTCAGTAATTCTTCTCTTCTTGCCGTAATACCAACCACGCAGCCAGACGCTACGTAAAGCTTTGCCAGTTCCATCCCGATTCCCGAGCTGGCCCCTACGATGATTACTTTTTTGGCTTGCGGTTTATGCTGCATTTGATTGTGAAACCTGATGCAAAGATATGGCCGGAAGCCTGTTTATACTTCGTATGCGTGTATCCGTTACCCATTGCACCTGCCGAATCGTTAGCAGCTGCCGGTAAACCACGCAATTAGCAAATTTCAAAAGATAAATTATTATCTATTTCTTTACTGTTTCACTTTCAGGTTTACCGGCTCCTCCTTCTTATCAGGTCTGCCTTTACCGGTAGTGATAAGGGGCAATAAACTTTCATGCAAATAATAATTCCATCCATTTGAACAGGCTTCGAAGCATTCAACTCCCGGAATCAAACCCTGGTGCGTAACAACAACTTCCGTTTGATTGTCTTTTTCATTAATCTCAAAGATTATTTTTGTATCGTTCCATTCGCTCTTCTCTTTTTTAAGAAATGACAAATAGCTATCGGTAACGAGCCACACTACTTTTTTACCCGGGATTACTTCAATTAGTTTTTGTTTGGAAAAATGCATGTCTTTGTGACGATATATAAACTCATCATTCAGTTTGCGGGTTCCTCCCTCCACTCCTTCTGACCACCATCCGCGTACGTTATTGATGGCATCAAAAGCTTCGGTTGGAGTCTGACTAACCAGCAGCGTGGTAGTAAAATTTTTACCGGCCATAATTATTTATTTAGTGATTGTTAAATATTATCATCTCCATTTCTTCAACGTCAACTTTGCAATTCCCATTTTTTAAGCAATTCCGAATTGAAACCTCCTTCTTTAGGGTTAGGCTGTCCTTTGCCGGTAGTAATTAGGTTGCGAAGGCTGTTTTTAATATAATTGCTCCATGCATCGAAGCAAACATTGTAACATTCAAACTCAGGAACCAGGCCTTCGTGCGTAAAACGCAGTTGTGTTTTATCCGCCTGCCCCGATATTTCAAAAATGATTTTTGTACCTGTCCACTCACGTTTATCCGCGGTAAATTCAAAATAATTTTCCAGCACATGCCATACTACTTTTACGTTCGGAACCACTTCTTCCACTTTTATTTTGCTGCGATGTACATCTTTGTAATGATAATTAAACACATCGTTTTCTTTATCCGTACCACCTTCTATTTCTTCCGACCACCATCTACGGGGATTGATTACTGCATTAAAAACTTCCCCCGGTGTTTGATCTACCAAAATGGTTGTTGTAAAATCATTTGTTGTCATACCTGTATCTTTTAATTTAAAGAAATGTTCTGTTTCGCCCCCCAAAGCTATTGTCTAAACGATACTTTTATAGGGTGCTAAATAGACATTATAGTGGGTTGATTTGGACAGGGTGAAATTATATCTTTGCAGGAAATAAATAGTAATGAAACATCTTACCATAATCGTTCCGGATGGAGAAAATAACCTGAGCAGTATTGTCGGCACGTACAAAATTTTTACAAGAGCCAATAATTACCGGAAAGAAACAGGACGAAAAGAATTATTTAAAATTGAATTGGCCGGCCTTTCCAGGCAGGTAGAATTTTATGAGGGGTTATTTACTGTCAAACCTCATACGCATATTTCCGCAATTGCTAAAACCAATCTTATTGTCATTCCTTCTTTAAATCATAATTATCAAAAAGCGGTGAAAGGAAACCAGTTGCTGATAGACTGGATAGAGAAACAATATAAACACGGGGCCGAAGTGGCCAGTATATGTACCGGTACATTTCTGCTTGCGTCATCGGGCCTGCTGGATGGAAGAACCTGCTCCACCAACTGGGCAGTTGCCGATAATTTCAGAACGATGTTTCCAAACGTGGATCTGCAAACTGATAAATTGATTACAGACGAAAATGGCATCTATACCTGCGGAGGCGCTTATTCGTTCCTTAATCTTATCATTTACCTGGTAGAAAAATATTTCGACAGGCAAACAGCAATTTTTTGCTCCAAAGTTTTCCAGATTGAGCTGGACCGGCAAAGCCAGTCACCTTTCATCATATTTAAAGGACAGAAATCGCATGGCGATGAAATGGTGAAAAAAGCCCAGGCCTATATCGAAGGTCACCTGGACGAAAAAATTTCTGTTGAGGATTTATCTACCCGGTTCGCAGTAGGCAGGCGAAACTTCGACAGAAGGTTTATCAAAGCCACAGGTAATACGCCGGTTGAATATTCGCAACGGGTAAAAATCGAGTCTGCAAAAAAAGCGTTTGAAACCAGTCGCAAAAATATTAATGAAGTTATGTATGATGTAGGCTATTCGGATGTAAAAGCATTTCGCGAAGTATTCAGAAAAATCACCGGTATGTCGCCGTTAGAGTACAGAAGCCGGTACAATAAGGAGGCGATGGCTTACTAGTCAACCGGGGTGGCATGTTTTCTGCCCGCAGCAACCGTCGCCGGAAACTGTCATCTATGCCACCAAACGCAATCTTCTATCAAATCGTTTTTATGTTTTTCTACAAGTGAAAAGCTCCCGTGTCCTGTTCCATTGCTGCTTTGCTTATTTTGGTCCGGAACCGGTAAATCCAGGTTTTTCAGATGAATAATTCCCAAACCGTGATCAATTTCATAAACTTCGTATAGCATAAAAAATCGCTCATCCGATAAATCGATTTCGTCAGCTACATGGCCTGTTAATGGATATTTAACTATCCAGTCGCCTTTTTGGATTCCGGTAAAACTTTCCTCATCTGATATTTTTTGAAACATCAAAACAGATTTTGCGACATGAGCCCGGGTGAAAAATTATTTTATGTTTCCGCAAGGACAGTGCCAATGATAAGAATAAACACTTACCGAGGTATAATAAAGCATATTCTTGTTAAACTAACGTATATACGTACGTTAAATAATATGTAGATAAAACACAGTTGTGTGGAGTTGCCCTTCAAAACCGGCAGAAAGCCTGTAATGATGATGCAATTATTGTTTTATGATCTTCTGTGCCGCAATAATTTTATTATCCCGGCTCACCTGCACCAGGTAAATGCCGGCAGCCAGGCCAGCTATTTTGGTAATTGCGATATTATTTAATCCAACGCCGACTTTAGAATTATTGTGCATTTTTTCGCGGCCGGCTACATCAAATACGCGTATGCAAAGTGTCCCTTTCGCTTCGCTCCGATAATAAATAGTAAAGCTGTTGATAAACGGATTCGGTGTAACGGCAAGTGCTGCCACCGGTTGACTGATGAATTTAACCACTCTTGTTTCCGAAAATTTTTGCGATCCCGCCGGTTCAATAGCTTTTATGCGATAATAAATAAAGTTTGTTTTTATGTCCAGCGATTCATCATCAAATTGGTATTCTGATTTTTCTTTTTCTGCAGCGAAGCTTTTAATCATTATAAAATTACTGCCATCAATACTTCTTTCCACTTCAAGCATTGTACCTGCATCGTATTGCGCAGACCAGGTTAACGACGGGATATTATCAGAAAGAGAAACAAAAAAATAATTCCATTTTAGAGGCAAAGGTATTTGTGCCACGTATTCCACTGCGCAGGTATTAATATTGGAAATACCGGTAGAATCAGGAGCGGAAAAAACACGGTATACGACATTGGGGTTTAGAATCCCCCTTTGATCGTCGTACAATGTTGACGGGCTTGTGCGGCTGACATCATAAAATTTTATAGTATCGGTTGTGTTTCCTGTTACTCCCGTTGTACCCATATTTGTTGTGACGGTATTGCCGGTAAAATATAAATAGCCGGCACCACTTATAGTACCGGTATTATTGAGCGTTACGCTTTTTATTATACCGTTCGGACCATTTGTGATCGTGCCGCTGTTTACCAGATCACCGTGACCTGCAGATGCTTTTGCCCACATAAACCCATAATTATTTACATACCCTGTTGTATTATTTATTCCTCCTTCTGCAATCATGCGGCAATAATTATTAATGATGGCCAACCCGTTATTAAACGTGATTGAACCGGTTGTTTGAAACTTTCCAAGGTTCGTGAATGTGCCGCCACTGTTCAGGTAGTTACCGGCGACCGTAATTACATTTCTGTTTGTTATAGAAGTAGTACCGGTCATGGTCAGGTTAGCACCGAATGTAACAGTACCCTGGTTGTAGATGCTGTTGTCATTCGTCATAGATACATCGCCGTCAAATTTAATCAGCCCGCCATAATAGTTTGTCCACAACTGCGATGAACCACTCATTAATGTTGTTGATGTAACCCAGATGACTCCATAATTTTTGACGGTAAAACTTGTATTGGAGCGTAATTGTGATGTCATTTTGAATGTTCCATATACATACAGTGTGCCGTGTATGTTTGGAAATGGAAAACTGGAAGGTTGAAAGACTGCACCGCTTTGAACGGCGATCTTCGCTCCGGTTGCAAAACCACTGATCGTACCGGTAAATGTGCCCGATGCAATACTCAGGCTGTCGCCGCTATTGAGATTATATGTTGCAGAAGTTCCGTTATCGGTGTATACGGTGGCTGAGGCCGTGCTTAAGAAGCACGAAGCAGCGAGGGCAATGAATGCAAATAAGGTCGAATTACGATACATAAGCTTCCGTTTAGGGTCGGCTTCCGGATATTTAGTGTATCGTTCTTCATATTATATTGTAAATATTTCTCAAACATAAAATACAATTTATATATATGCAATCGTAAATGTACAGTTTGAAGCAAATTACTTTCAATATAGGGAGTGATGCGTGAAGTATCAGCTGTTCAGAACATCCGGACAAATTTCTTGAAGAACCGGAATCGGAGATAAACGCAGAGAAGCAACGTCAGACAGCAAGGTATAATGAACGGGCGCAGCCGTCAAACCACACTGGCAGAAGTCTACGGGAACACGTTCCGCTTTTTTGTAAATTTCAAAGGAAAATTCCGGGGTATTAAGTGGCTGCGCTGGAATGGCGGCATTGACTGGTCGTTGCCTTACTGCAAAACAAGTTGTTTCCATTTTTGCAATTCCCGAAAACAGCATATATAAATCCCGAAAGCGACTTTCACGGGGTCTTTGGAAAGTAATTTGACTGAAAATCGGCTTTTCTTTAATTTGTCCTTTGTATGGTTGCCACCCGAACAAAAATCTTTCGCCTTATTATTTTCATAGGATTGCTGCCGGCGTACCTGAATGTTTCTGCACAACGAAAACTGGGCCTGGAAGCTGATAACTGGGCAACCGAATTAAGCAGACAGGGACTGACCGAAGTGAACAGTATGGGAAGCCTCAGCAGTCAATTGATGGAAGCCGATACGCTGCGTGCACTTCGTTTTTTAGATTCAGTGGAAGCATCAGGCAATGCGAACGGATATTTTTTTCGTGCGCATTTCTGCATGGTCAAGGCAGGTTACCTCTTTGCCAAATTTGGTAATTATGATAAGTACAGGGACCGCAACTCAAAAGAATTACAACCCATTAAGGAGCAAATGATGAAACTCTATGCCGATGCCATTGATGCAGCCTATCATACAGAGGATGATAGAACGATCGGGTGGGTAAGTTTCTATTCTGCAAAACTGATGCGCAGCTTTGGGGAAACGGCTTATGCAGTGATGTATTCAAAAAACGGGGTGGACCTTTTTGAAAAAGTTAAGTACCCGGTAGAACCTCCTGTGTATACTGAACTTGCAGATTTGCTGTACCAGGTACGGGAATATGATGAAGCAATTCTCTATGCAAAAAAAGGAATGGCTGCATGGAAAAACAACGACTACGAAAACGTTTACAAGGATAACTACAAATTCAAGATCAGGGCTTTAAATACAATAGGTATTACATTTTCTAAAAAAAATCAACACGATTCTGCCAATGCTTACTTCAACGACGCACTGAAACTCGGAAAAGAAAATAATGATACTTTATGGACAGGAATGGTTTTAGGTAATATCGGCAGGATCATGTACGAACAAAAAAAATTTGATTCGGCCTATACCCTGCTTAAAACCGATTATCAGATCAGCAAGACCAAAGGCATCTACGACAATGCAGCCAATGCGTCGGAATGGGCGGCAAGGACAAATCTGGCCAGGGGAAACAAGACAGTTGCTTTAGCTGAGGCAAGAGAATCCACCCGCCTTTTAAGCCTGTGGCCAAGCGGGCCGTACCTGCGCGACACCTATTATACGCTCACAAAGATCTTTCGGGCAATGGGTATCTATGACAGCGCCTTTTATTACAGCGAACGCTACACTGCACTTAATGACTCACTCGAAAGGGAAGTTGTCACCAGCAGTCTCGCCATTTCCAAAGCAAAATTAAATGATGAGGCCAGCCGGTACAACATTCAAAACCTGAACAAGGCCAAACGATCGGAGATACTTTTACGAAATATAATTATTGCAGGCGTTGTAATCCTCTCACTGTTTGCCTTGTTGATTGTGAACAGGAGAATGTTAAAGACAAGAATGACGATGGAAATGGTGGAGCAGGAAAAATTACTGATGCAGCAGGAAATCAATTCGGCAAGAGAACACTTGAAAATGTTTACAGAAAATATCGTGGAAAAAACCAACCTGATTGAAAAACTGGAATTCCAGATAAAAGGAAAGGACGCCTCTTCAGAACAACACGCGATTATTACCGCACTGAGCGATCAAACAATATTGACGGAAGAAGACTGGATCAAATTCAAAGGGCTTTTTGAAAAAATTTATCCGGGATTTTTTATAAAGTTGAAAGAGAAATTCCCTGATGTTACAATAGCCGAGCAACGAATGGCGGCTCTGACGCGCCTTCGTCTTACCACCAGGCAAATTGCATCCATGCTTGGCATCTCCGTTGACAGTGTTCATAAGTCCCGTCAGCGTCTTCGTGTGCGCTTCCAGGTGGGTACAGAGACAAATCTTGATGAGTTGGTAGCAAATCTCTGATCCTTATTGAATGCTCAGAAACCAGGACAGAACCGGCTTTCAGCGATGTCAGGTTTTTGTCCGGTTCATTGTCAGCCTTTTGTCGGCCCCAAAACTTGTAAATGCCCTTACTTTCCCGGTAAATTACATCTATAAGTTTTTGCGTGGTTAACATACTGAAAAAAAATAACGCTCTGATTATAGTTGTCATATTGACTGCAATGCTATTGATTATATCGGTTATTGTTGTTTTCAATAAACGGATTCACAACATTGAGGCAAAGCAGCAAATACGATGAATTTGGGAATAACCGAACTATATGGAGAACCAATGTGAACCTAATTGAAATTCCGGCAAAAAGGGGGCCGGCCTTTCAACCGCCTTGCCAACGAGCCTCTTATAATTTTTTCTCATGTGGTTATTATAAGCTGGTACAATGAGGCTCGTGGCGGGGTAAACAATCAGAATACATATTGGAGGACAGGAAGTACAAGCGTGTCGACGATAAGTTGATTATCAAAAATCAGCCTTAAAAATCTATGTTGGGTTCATACTTCTGATAGTTAACCCAAAAAAGACATGCTGCTGAAGTAAGAAGCAAGCTGTACAATACGACGAAGCCGCACGCCATGATAATGATATATTGAAGACAAAAAATCACCATCGTTATTTTTAAAAATTCTTTAGCGTCAAACGACCGCATAAAACTCACACTATTCAGTAACAACAATAAACCAAAACCCGATAGCGAAAAATTTGTCGCATCACGAAACTGAAAATGCCCGGGTGAAAGTATGTAGCAGGTAATAAATTCAGGGATTAATAAGATTAACATGAAGAAAACATATCCCAGGAATCTTTTTGCGGTGTGTACCGGCAGGGTTCGGTAAAAAGACAAGTACATATCCTCAAATTTCCGTGCATGGTTAATCAGTATTGCATTGCACATGACTCCAAAGCTATAAAACAGGAATATGGTTTTAATGTCTCTTTCTGATAAGGTATTGTTCCGTACGATGACATATAATATAACGGAGGTAAATAAATTAATGCCCAGCCAGGTTAACTTGTGGTGACGAAAAATGTATTGAATTATTATGAGGGTAAAATTTGAGACCGGAATTGTTCGTTTGAATCGTTTGCCACCAATCGCTTTTACTCCGCTGTTATTGAGCACCCGAACGTGACCAATTGATGCCCCAAGTAAGAGAATGAACAGAAATACAATGACCAGCAATGCCTGAATATAGTATTGGTTCAAAAACCCGATATAAATGATAAGCAACGCATATAGCAGTACCGGTAATAACAGCCATATTGCAACCACAAAAAATAAAACCAGTTGCTTTAACCGGGGTAAAGTGCCGATTATCCGCAGGCTGTTGTACTCAGGTTTATTCAACAGGAAAGAAATATGCGAATAACATTTCCTGGCATATAAGAACCAAAAGAGAAATACGATAACCAGCATGATATTGCTTTTCAGTGTGCCGATAACCAGGGAATAATGATATTCCCATGTTTCTGCGCCATCATTTTTATTTACAATAAAAAACATCATTGTAAATAAAAAAATCAAAAGCCATGCATTCTCTTTGTAAAATGTCTTTACGAATGATTTGAACAATATTTTTTCAATTGGATTCAAACGACACGTGTTGATTGACGATAAAGAGTTTTTCGCAACGGTTAAATACGGCAAGATCCGTTTCCTGGTGCGAGCTGATGATAAACGTTGTACCTGTCCGTTCGTGTTCTTCAATGATCAAATCACTAATGAATTCCGCACTGCCATCATCCAATGTGATAAAAGGCTCATCCAGCAAACAAATTGACGGCAGGCCGGTAAAAGCCAACAGTAAGCAAAGTTTTTTCGTCATCCCGGCAGAGTAAGCTCCTGTAGGTTCATCAATATAACCTGTCATGGTAAAGGATTGCAGCAAACTTTCCGCTTCATTTTTTTTGACCTCCCGAATGTGGCGATACAACTCAAGTAAATCGCGGCCGGTGACAAATGAAGGATATAAGGGTTCAGCCTCTGCCCAGCTAACCTGCCGCCGGTAATGAATCGGGCTCGTTCTCTGGCTTATCGCCCCGAACATAATATCACCCTCAAATGGCAGCAGGCCTGCAATCATTTTCAGCAACGTCGTTTTCCCGGTGCCGTTAGCTCCTATTAAATGATAGATTCCTTTCTCCAGCGTAAAAGAATCAATCTGCAGTACAGGTTTTGAATGATACGCTTTTTTTACTTTTTTTAATTCGAGCATTGAATTTGTAATTACGGATATACCATATGTCGGTACCCCGCCTTAATTATTACACCCTGTATGCGTTTTTTTAAATACTGTTGTGATTTTTCATTTTTTTGCGTAACAATGAACTAAAATCTAACTTTAGTTTTTATGAACTGCTATGACAAATCTTACCACTCCAAAAAACCGGATTCAATCAATTGATGTTTTACGCGGTATCGTAATGGTGATCATGGCGCTTGATCATGTCCGCGATTTTTTTTACAAAGCCAATGTACAGGATCCATCAACGGCCGCTACCGATCCAACCAATATGGCTACAACGAACCCGGCTCTTTTCTTTACGCGGTGGATCACCCATTTCTGTGCTCCGACATTTCTCTTTCTTTCAGGAGTCTCCATCTGGATGATGTCGCGAAGAAAAACAAAGAAAGAACTCAGCTTGTTCCTTATAAAACGCGGTTTCTGGCTGGTATTCGTGGAACTGTTTATAATCGGATTAGGATGGACATTCGATCCTCTTTACCACGTATTTATTTTACAGGTCATATGGGCGATCGGCATCAGTATGATCCTCCTGGGTCTACTGATCTGGCTTCCTTATACAATGATATTGGTCATTGGTCTCGCCATCGTGTTTGGACATAACCTGCTGGACTATCCTTTTATCAATAAGGATCTTAAAGACGGCGTTATATCGGATTTCCTTTATTTCGGTGCGTTCAAACAATTTCCGCTGAGCAATAATCGTCTTGTTTTTCTGGTTTATGCATTTCTTCCATGGACGGCTATCATGATGCTTGGCTATTGTTTCGGCAAAATATATGATCCCCAGGTAAGCTACCTGCGCCGCAGAAAAATCTTACTGTTTACCGGCATTTCACTGACCGTGCTTTTTTTGATACTGCGTGTTGCAAACTCTTACGGCGACCCGCTGCCGTGGGGACCGCAACCGCGCGGGCCGGTATTTACATTTTTATCTTTTTTCAACGTCAACAAATATCCGCCGTCATTGCAATTTATCTGCGTGACGCTTGGCCCTGCACTCATCGTGCTTGCTTTACTGGAGAAATGGAGCAATCGTTTCACGGCCGTCATGAATATATACGGCCGGGTGCCGATGTTCTATTATATCATCCATTTTTATATCATTCATCTTATTGCGGTAATTGTTTTCTACGCCAGCGGGTATACCTCCAATGATATCATTACACCCGGTAATCCATTTCTTTTCCGTCCACCAAGCTTTGGAGTACTGCTGTGGGGCGTATACACGATATGGATAATTGTTGTCGTGGTGTTGTACCCGTTATGTAAAAAATATAACCGGTATAAGAGCACGCATACGCATTGGTGGCTGAGTTATATTTAAAATCCTGTCCGGGCAGAATTATCTTTATCCGGCGTATATTGTGTAGGTCAAATCATATGCACGCATTACAGGTATACATAGCCGTTAAATCTGAAAAGTATTCCGCCGGTTTGTTGTGTGTACTTATTCTCTTATTATTTGTGAGCTGCAATAATAGCGACCGCAGCTGGAGCATGTACAAGGCAGATGCCGCAAGCAGCAGCTATTCCGCAATAAAGCAAATCAATAAAGACAATGTCACGCGATTGAAATTAGCCTGGACATTTTATCCTGCCGATAATGAAAAAGAAGCAAGACCCGGCCGAAGTCAATGCAATCCTATAATTATCGATGGAATAATGTATGCATCGTCGGCCAGGCACAGGATATATGCGATTGATGCTGCTAACGGGAAAATGATCTGGTCATTCGATCCATTTGACGGCGGTCCCGGCGGCGGATCATTTCGCGGGGTCACGTATTGGGAAGATGGAAATGATAAACGGATTTTGTTTACAGGCGGCGATAATCTCTTTGCATTAAATGCAACAACAGGAAAACCTATTCCTGGTTTTGGAACGAATGGCCGGGTGAGTATGAATATTGGGATGAGAGGCGATCCGTCTTTGATTTCAATAAAACCTACTTCACCGGGTATTATATATAAGGATCTGCTGATTATCGGCAACGAAGTTTCCGAATTATACAATGCAGAACCAGGTTATGTGCGGGCATATAGTGTACGAAACGGGAAACTGGAATGGACATTTCATACGGTACCATTACCGGGGGAAACAGGTTATGATACATGGCCAAAAGATGCATGGAAATATGCGGGTGGTTGTAACGATTGGGGCGGATTGAGTGTTGATGAAAAACGCGGATTGGTCTTTTTAGCCACCGGATCGCCTACCTATGATTTTTATGGTGCCGATCGGGAAGGCATGAATCTATTCGGCAATTGTGTTGTCGCCCTTGAAGCACAAACGGGAAAACTGAAATGGTATTTTCAAACGGTGCATCATGATTTATGGGATTATGATTTATCAGCACCGCCCAACCTGGTGACAATTGAACGAAACGGGAAAAAGGTTGATGCGGTTGCTCAAACATCGAAAACCGGTTTCCTGTATGTGCTTGACCGTGAGACAGGCGCTCCATTGTTTCCGATAGAAGAAAGAAAAGTACCTGTTTCAGATGTACCCGGTGAAAAAACATGGCCCACACAACCGTTTCCCTTAAAACCGAAACCATATGCCAGGCAGTTCATCACCAAAGATGATCTTGCCAACTTCTCACCGGCTGCGCATGATTCATTAGTTAAATTGTTTGATAGTGTCCGATACGAAGGATTATTTACCCCGCCTTCGGTAAGAGGTACGCTTGTGTTACCCGGCACGATCGGCGGGGCCGAATGGGGCGGCGCAGCATTTGATCCGCAAACAGGTGTTCTTTATGTAAAATCAAATGAATCGCCAGAGCTTGATATACTGCAAAAAATCGATCTCTCATCTAAGCCTGTAAAAACTAACGGTTATGAACAAGGAAAAACAATTTATACAACCTATTGCATATCCTGCCACAAAGCAGACAGAAAAGGAGACGAACCGCAATACCCGTCATTAATTAATTTGAATAAACGGATGACCGAAGTGCAGGCGCTGAGCAAAATAAAGGAAGGCAGCGGCAAGATGCCCGCGTTCGGTGCTTTGTTAAACGGGCAGGACAGTGCTATCATCGATTATCTGTTTGAAAAACGAAACAGGCGATTGGAACAAGAGCAGGAAGGTGTGGCAGAAATACAAAGGAACATTTCGTCTGCTTCCGGTAAAAAGAACGATTCTGAAAATAAAGACACAACATTACGTTATTTAAACCTGAGAGCCTACGAAGAAGTAAGAGGTTCGGATGGTCATCCTGCAATCAAACCGCCATGGGGCACATTGAATGCGATTAACCTGAACACAGGCGAATATGAATGGACCATACCGGCAGGAAATATTGAAGAACTGCAGGAGAAAAACGGACCGGTTACCGGTGCAACCGGTTCGCCCGGCCCGATCGTTACCGCCGGTGGTCTTGTATTTTTGGGTGGAACACGTGATCATAAGTTCCAGGCATTTGATAAAACAACCGGTAAACTGTTATGGGAAATAACTCTGCCGGGACCAGCATCTGCCACGCCCTGCACCTATATCAAAGAGGGAAAACAATATATTGCGGTTTCCGTTGGCGGAAATAAAGAATCACCGGCTGGTTTTATTATGGCATTTGCGTTACCTTGAAATATTTTGGCTATTGCATGTTCAGCAAGATTCAATTGCGACTGCTTTAGCCAAAAGACGTCATAGGATTCGGGCGAACTGAATTACAATTTGGGTTTATACAATTTCAGGATATAAATGACTTAACGGCTTCATTTAACTATTAATGAATAAAATTCGATTATGAAAAGAAGAGAGATACTCAAACGCATTTCATTATTACCGCTGATGAGTGGTGTTCCGTTTATACGTGGTTTTGCAACACCTGCACCGTCACCCACGAAGAGAAATTTTTTCAAAGAGCTTGGTGTAACGCCGGTGATCAATGCAAACGTGACAATGACTTTTTTGTCAGGATCATTGATGTTGCCGGAAGTTTTGGAAGCAATCAATTCAACGGCGCATGATTTTGCGAACATGTACGAGGTACAGGATAAAGTGGGTGCGGCCATTGCACAACTGCTGAAGTGCGAAGCAGCGATGGTGACCAGCGGTGCCGCCTGTGCGCTATTACTCGGCACTGCAGCAACACTTACAGGTAAAGACCAGGAAAAAATTGGGCAGCTTCCGCTTCTTCCCGGTCCACAGCGTGAAGTGATCATGCAAAAAACACATCGCTATCTTTTTGACCAGGCAGTGCGTACAACCGGCGTTAAGATTGTAGAGATTGACGGACCGGATGAAATGGAAAAAGCAATAAACGCAAATACAGTAATGGCTTTATTTTTTAACGCTGCCGAACATCCGCATAGCGTAACGCATGAGCAGTTCGTTGCGATTGGTAAAAAACACAACATACCTACATTTATCGACGCAGCAGCTGATGTTCCGCCTGTTGAGAATCTTTTTCGCTTTCAGCAGATGGGATTTGACCTCGTTACATTTTCCGGAGGTAAAATGATCCGTGGCCCGCAAAGTGCAGGATTATTGTTTGGAAGAAAAGATTTGATTGAAGCGGCAAAATTAAATCATAGTCCATATGAAAGCCCGATAGGCAGACCGATGAAAGTAAATAAAGAAGAAATGTTCGGTATGTACGCCGCATTGAAAGCATATTTAGAAAAAGATCACAAAAAAGAATGGCAGGAATGGTTGGATCGTATCAAATACATTGCAGCACGTGTAGAAACCGTTCCGACCGTAAAAACGGAAACCTATATCGATCCCGGTCCGGCGAATGCATTTCCGAGTATGCATGTCAGTTGGGATCAATCAAAAATAAAAATTACTCCGGCGGAAGTAGTAAAAGCATTAAAAGACGGCACACCGAGTATTGTTACAGGCGGAAAAGATAAACTGCATGTGGGTGTTGTGTTATTACGTCCTGACCAGGTCGATATTGTTGCAAAGAGGGTAAAGGAGATTTTGATGAAAGCTGTTTAATCATTTTAATTTCGAAAGGCCTGGTTAAAAAAGAACAATGTAAAGGCACTACCCTTCTTGTATGCCTTGTATGTCTTGTATGCCTTGTATGGTTCAAAATATTTGTAAAATTTTATTAATTATCCAAGTAATATATTTAATTGTGCGCGTCAAAATAATAAAGATTCACTTTTAATGCAATTAAATATAGACAACATTTAAAGCCGGATTACATATATATTGAGCAGTCAATAAAATAATTATTAACTGTTCAAATTGATTCAGGATGGAAGGAAAAATAATCGTAACAAAGAATTATCTGAATGACCTTAGTTACAAAATCATCGGCTGTGCTATTGAAGTGCATAAACATCTTGGTCCCGGTTTACTTGAAAGCGTTTATCATGAATGTTTGAGAAAAGAATTCCTTTTAAGAAATATGGTATACAAAAGCCAATTACTTGTTCCTGTGGAATACAAGGGAATAGTATTAAATACCGATTACAGGTTGGACTTTTTAGTTAATGACGAAATTGTCGTGGAGTTAAAATCAATGGAAGGCGTTCTTCCGATTCATGAAGCACAACTACTCACCTATATGAAGCTATTGAGAAAAGCCAAAGGTGTCATAATTAATTTTAATTGTACCAATATTGTAAAAGATGGTGCAAAGCAAATGGTGAATGATTTTTTCAGCAAATTACCGGAGTAGCGCATTTTTTATCAAATGAAGAATTATAAACCATACAAGGCATACAAGACATACAAGGCGAAACCAAAGTAGAAACTTTTTGTTATTTGTTTATTTTCTAAAAAATTATCTGGAGTGATTGTTTGAAATAATTGCCGTGGAGTCAGTTTTATTTATCCCTTACATTATCGAAAGCCATTTAATTCCCACATTGGGTATGGCAAGGCTGCTCCGGCAGCAATACAATGTCGTATTCGCTTTACCAAAAAAGTTTCAATGGTTTCCCGAGTTGCATGGTTATAAGTATATCAATCTCGAAAGTGTTCCGTTTGCTTTTGGCTACGAAGCTGTACTGCGAAAAGGGGAAGGGAGCAAATCAGTTTACCGCGATTCATTTCGTGACAGAAAAAATGGAAGAATTGCCAATCATCGCAGAAAAAAATTAAACGCTATAACTGACGAGATTAATCCCGTTTTTATTTTTTCAGATATCTTATCCTCCACTGATTTTATACTGCTTTACCCGTATCTGAAAGAAAAAAATGCAGGCTTCGCTATTCATAACCCGATGTTGTCCACCTACACAATGAAAGGCGTGCCGCGTATCGGCAGCTCTTTAACTATTAATCAAACCGCAAAAACACGAATAGAAAATAGTTGGGTGAAATTGATAACGAAGATTTTCAATTCCAGGCAGTTTATCTTATACCCTTTTAGCACCGACCGGGATATGGCCAGAAAAGAATTTGCAAAAAATAATATCCCCGGCAGGTTTAAACCCGCAAGGGATAATCATTTTACAAAAATGTTCAACCATGTGCCTGAAATAATCACAGCACCGCTTGAGCTCGAATTTCTTCCGCAAAGAAAAAAAGATTACCAATTTTATGTGGGACCGTTGATGGATGGAAAGAGAATTGAAAAAAACAGCAGGGAAGAGATTTCTGAACTTATAAACAGAATAAGTGAATGGAAGAAAACCAAAGAGACAAAAATTGTTTTTTGCGCCTTTGGCACAATGAGTCAAAAGAATAGTAGAATTATCATTGCATTCATTGAAAAATTGCTTTCCATGTTTTCAAAACATCCTTCGTTGAAACTGCTATGTGCATTTAATGATAAGAATGATTCGCTTGATAAAAGTAAGCTACCCGGAAACGTATTCCTGTTTACATATCTGCCCCAGCTTTCCCTGTTACCGTACACAGACTTATTTATAACACATGCGGGTTTGGGTTCAGTCAAAGAAGCAATATTTCATGGCGTTCCCATGCTGGCTTATCCGTTTACAAAGAGTTGGGACTCGAATGGTAATGCAACTAAAATTGCATACCATAAGTTGGGCTTGCGCGGAGATATTTTGAATGACAATGAGGAACAGATCCGCGAGAAAATATTTCAACTGCTGGAAAGCGACGAATACAGGAATACAATTCAATCATTCCGTAGGAATATGCTGGACAAATACAGTGAAAAAAAATTCCTGGATTTGTTTGAAGAAATAAGGCAAACCACGAACTGGACTGAATAAAATAATATTCAGCGATGCGCTGCCGGTTTCGATCTTAATGCTGCACCATCGGGAGAAACTTCTTTACTGCCTGGTTAATTCGCCTAAGAATTCTTCTATTACCGTCACAACCGGGTATTCATGCCGCCCCGGTTTTATCGTTGTTATTTCTCCGATGTACTCGCCATGCCCGCCTGGTAATATAACCAGCCTTGCATGTTGCAGTTTTCTATACATTTCCACTGCATGTTCGGGTGTTGCCACGTCGTTATCTCCACAGATGATCAATGACGGTGCCTTGATTGCTTTTATATCTTCTTCTTTAATTTCCGGAAAAGATTGCATTCTCGCCACATCCCTTTTGTACATCGTATAAAGTGCGTTGGTATCGGGATTTATTTTCAAATAGGCGTCTTTTAATGGCTGTGGCATCTGCTCAAACGTCGGGTGCTTCATGCCTTCCCAAAACCAGGGATAAGCGCCGTCTTTTTTATAAAATGTAGAAGCAACGACAATTTTATTCACAAGTTCAGGGTGACGGATAGCCAGTTCAAGCGTCGTGCTTGCGCCATTGCTGAAGCCAAAGATATCGGCCTTGCTTAAGCGAAGTTGTTTCAGCAGTTCAGCTACATCATCGGCATCCTGTTCAAAACTGAGCGGGCGGTCAATATCGGCGGTGTGTCCGTGTGCCTGCAACTCCACGGCTATCACTTTGTGTGTCTTGGCCAATGTGGGCAGTATTCTTCCAAACGTGGTGCCGATCGTAGAGCCTCCGCCATGTATCAGTACGAGGGGAAAACCATTGCCGTGCACTTCGTAGTACATTTTCAATCCATTCACATTTGCATACCTGCCGGTGGTTTGAGCTGCTGCTGCTTCCGTAACTGTAGCCATAATAAGAATTGCAAAAAGTGTTTTCATATATAATGCTTTTGCAACACAAAGATAGACGGCGATATAACTATTAACCGGGTGCCGTTGCGACAAATTGAGGGAAGATTACGACGACGGATATTGTCAACTTGCTAACGCTCGTTCAACTACCGGGCGAACAGCATAGCAAGACCAGGAGCTGACAAACGGGTATGAGCCGGAGGTACGGGATCCTAATTTATCCGTATCCCGGAAAAGCTGAATCCACGGATATCCGTTGGTTTCAGATAAAGTCTGACCTGGTTATTCGACATTTCTGCAGAAATCCGGATACAGGTTTTAGCAGGATTGGCTGAAATAACGGCCATGAGGTTATCAAGTCCGGGAACCAGCTTGTTATCTCCGGCAGAGACAGAAAGATTGCGTGGCACTTCGTTGATAAAAAATTTGCGGTGATCCTTTTTAATGCGGTTATAGCAGGCTACTAAATCGTCTACCAGTCTATAAAGGGAGATCACTTTGATCGCAGGCTCGGATTGCTGTTTGTGGTTGTCCATGGGTTTTGGAATTAACGAAACCGGGAAAAGATTTCACTATAAAGAAACGAAGATCGGGACGCGAAGTAAATAGTAGGATTTGGTTTTTATAGGTAATAGATTGAATTCAGGTTTTGTAGAAAAGAAACGACAGATTTATCGGTAAAGTATTTTCAGGAGCACTTTTTTTGCTGCAAATTTTGTCTTTGAAATCGTCTCAATTTTGTTTATTTTTTCACGCGGTATAAACCAACTATAATGAGCATTGAGGCGTTTGAATTTACGGTAGTCCTGAAAAATAACATCCCGGAAAAATTTATCGGTGTGCCTATGGCTGATTTATTCGGATGCAAGCCTGCCTTTACCCACGATGATTCCGGGCTGAAGATTCAATGGCAGTTATTTTACAATATCATGGAAGCAAATTCAATGAACAAACTGTTTGAATTCAGAACGGCCACAAACTTTATTATAAACAGGCGGATAAATGAAGTTGGGTTTTACGATATTATATACAGGCATTTACTCAGTGCTGTGAGCGGGTTCAACTGGCATTTTGAAAAAAATAACAGTTTTCTTACCATGGGCAAATCCTTCCGGCCCGTGCCAACAATGGATGAAATAGAAACGCCTGTGAAGCATTCCTATCTTTCTGCAAACATTCCTTCCTGAAACAACAATATAGCAGATCTTATTTCATTTCTGTTTATACGGCTCTTTACAATTCTTTTACGCAAAGAAACAATCGTTTGCGTCCAATTCATTTCTGCTAATTTTTTTTAAAAGGCGACAATTTATTTTGCAATATGCACTACATTACAGAACGATTTAAAGATGCCATATGTCCTGCTGATGAGTGTATGATCCTGCTGTTGCGGGAAGGCGACGACAAGAATCCCGAATGCTATCGGGACTAATGCCGGCATCCAAAAGGCTTAATTTTGCTTCCAGGTCTGTAAATTTTTAGTCTCACAGAATTGTGAGAAACAATTTTGCGCGGTTTTCTACCTGCGCAGCATAGTCGTAATTTCTTAACCTCTATAAATTGTAATTATGGAATCACAACGCAGATCTGTTTTAAAAAAAATATTTGCTTCTATTGCCGGTGTGGCTGGTTTTGGAGCCGCAGCAAATGCTATGGGAAATAAGACCGTGGTATCTGAAGAAATAGAGGCCGGTAATATTGTATATGACCAGGATGTTCCGTTGTTTTCCGGGCATACAAAATATGGCGGCCTTGTGTACATAGCAGGTAAAGGCGCCCATGTTGCACCATTCGAAATCAAGGCCCATACGGAGATCGTATTGAAAGAACTGGAAGCCGAATTAAAAAAGGCCGGTTCTGCTATGGACAAAGTGATCAAAGTAAACGTATACCTGAATGATATTGCCGATTATAAAGGAATGAACGAAGTTTTCAAAGGACGTTTTGGACCTAATCCACCTGTACGCACTACAGTAGCCGTAGCAAAAGGCGGCGTACCCGGCGATTCATTGGTAGAAATGGATTGTATCGCCGTTCTGATCTGATCATTCCTTTACTGCTTATTAAACTCATCAAATATGAAACGCAGGGATATTTTAAAAAAATTATCGCTTCTTCCTTTAGCAGGTGGCGTGGCCGGTTTGTATCCTTTCCAGTCGAAAGCATCACCTGTTCCCATTCCGCCTGCCAGCCGTGATCTGTTTAAGGAACTTGGCATCCGCACATTTATTAACGCAGCGGGCACCTATACATTCATGACCGGTTCGTTGATGCATGATATCGTTACCGATACGATAAAAACAGCATCAAAAGAATTTTGCCTGCTGGATGAAGCGCAGGATAAAGTAGGTGCCAAGATCGCCGCGATGACACATGCTGAAGCAGCTGTCGTTACCGCCGGCGCTTTTTCTGGTCTTACCCTGGGCCTTGCCGGTATACTCACCGGTACAGATGTAAATAAAGTAAAAGCTTTGCCACACCTGGAAGGTACAGGAATGAAATCGGAGGTGATCTGTCAGAAAGCACATGATATAGATTACAATCACGCCTTCATGAATACAGGCTGTAAAATAGTGACAGTGGAGACAGTGGAAGAACTGGAAAAGGCTATCAATGAAAAAACGGCACTCATGCATTTTTTAAATATCAATGCAGATAAAGGAAAAATATTGCATGAAGAATGGGTAGCGCTTGGCAAGAAACATGGCATACCGACGTCTAATGATATTGCCGCAGACGTACCACCGGTGTCAAACCTTTGGAAGTTTAACGATATGGGATTTGACTTCGTGGTTATCTCTGGTGGTAAAGCCATGAAGGGGCCGCAAAGTGCTGGCCTGTTGATGGGTAAGAAATACATCATAGAGGGCGCCCGTGTACATATGCCTCCACGGGGTTTTAATATCGGGCGCGGTATGAAAGTGAATAAAGAAGAAGTATTGGGAATGTATGTAGCATTGGAGCATTATATAAACTACGATCATGATAAAGAGTGGAAAGTGTGGGAAGATAATATTGCCGTGATTGAAAAAGCAGCGAAGTCGGTAAATGGTGTGAATACAAGGATTTTCGTTCCGCCATTGGGCAACATTACACCGACACTGGAACTCACATGGAGTAAGGAGACTGTTAAGGCGAAAGATATACAGGATAAATTGAGAGCCGGCAGTCCCTCCATTGAAGTAATGAATCATGATGATAAGACGATACATATTACCGTGTGGGTGATGAAACAGGGTGAAGAGAAAATAGTGGCTAAACGTTTGAAAGAGGAACTTACCTCGCTTATGGCATAAGCGACCTACCATTCCGAAACATAGAAATTCTTAACGATTGAACTACCGCAAAACAGCAACTGTTTTGGCAGTTTGCTTTGTGATTCTGTTATTTACGGTTACACTACCCCGTTGCAAGCCGTCTCCAAAGACGACCGATACTGCATGGAAGGCGCCGCCTGAAGCCGATGCCCTTTTTAATCCTTTGCAGAATCTTTTACTCGCTGAAGAAAAAGGGAAAGAGTTGTATGATGTGTATTGCTGGTCGTGCCATGGTAAAACCGGCTATGGTGACGGCGCTGCAGGAAGCGCATTGGGACAGAAACCCGCAAACTTTCACGATGAAAGGGTAAGAAAGCAACGGCAAGGTTCACTGTTCTGGAAAATAAGCAATGGCAAAGGCAACATGCCTCCTTTTAAAGATGCGCTGTCCGAAGAACAACGATGGCAACTCGTGTCTTACATCCGTCGCTTTTCTGATAAGACAATTGAAGAAAAAAGAACACCGCCACACGCATTACGACCGGATATAACTATAACGCATGTGATGCGCATTGAACCGCTTGCCGTGAGGTTATTGCAAAACCCTGTAACGGGAAATATATATTATACAACCTTTGAAGGCGATGTATTCAAAGTAAAAGGGTGGGGAACAGATTCTCTTTCGTCGCAAAAGATCATTTCCTTAAACGATCACGGTATACCTCGTTTGCAAGGCGCCGCTTTTTATAAAAATTCGCTTTTTCTATGCGGCAATGTTGACTCAACAACCTCTAAAAAAACAGGCGGCCGCATGGTACGATTCGATTTAGTCGATACCGTTATAAAACAAAAGTCCGTTGTTTTTAATACCGTATTCTATCCTTCTAATAAGACGATCTATGATCATGGCTGGAACGCACTGGCGGTAAGCCCGGATGGTAAATACATTTATGTGAACAGCGGTGCCCGGACGGATCATGGAGAGATACAGGATAATGGTGGCTTATACCCGGGTGCAAGGGATAATTCGTTAACCAGTAAAATCTTCCGTTTTCCCATTGACGCAAAAGATCTTTTACTAACTGATGATCCTGTTAAGCTGAAAGCAGACGGCTATATGTATGCGGAAGGCATACGCAATGCATATGATATGGCTTTTGATGGATCGGGCAATTTATTCGCCGTTGTCAATTCAGGCGATTATGATTCACCGGAAGATATGTTTTGGGTGAGGGAAGGACATCATTACGGTTTTCCGTGGTTAATGGGAGGTATCGAAAACCCGCAACAATATCCCGGCTGGAAACCTGATCCAAACACCGATCAGTTCATCCATCCGTTTTCGCACTCCTGGCAGGTAAAATATTATTATGATGATTCTACATTTCCTAAAAACCCGGGAATTAAATTTTCTCCGGGCGTACAAAACTTAGGACCTGACGCGAATGAATATCGTGGCCATTCCGGTAAAGTACTGGATGGCGATACAACAGGAGTTGCGGTAAGCACATTTACCCCACATGCATCACCGTTAGGAATTTTCTTCGATACAAAAAATGTATTGGCCGATAGTTTGAAAGGTGACGGCTTCGTGATTCGTTATTCATTTGGCTCCAATGCTGCAATGATGGGCAGGTTTACAAAACAGGGCTCCGATCTTTTGCATATGCATTTTGCCTACAGCAAAGCCGATGATAATTATTTTATAAATACAACAAGAATAGTGGAAGGTTTTAAAGAACCCGTTGATGCGGTATTAATTGGCAGCGACGTATATGTAATTGAATACGGTGGCAGAGGCGGTGATCTTTGGAAGATTACATTACCGGGAAAAAAGAACAGCGTACCCGTTCCGCCTTCGCACAAAAAATAAAAACAATTTACACGAAATGTTTCATTTATCTCCCACAAAGACGCCAGGCACACAAAGAAAGGCATAGTGGACTTTGCGTCTTGGTAGGAAATATTTTTTAGTATGACAATACATTAACCCAAAACCAGGAACATGAAAAAGAAATTCCTGCTCATTTTATCACTGGCTTGTATTACTGCAGCAGCGGTGAGTCAGCCCTATAGCATCGTTATCAAAGATGGCCATGTTATCGATCCCAAAAATAATATTGACGGGATAATGGACGTTGCTATCAGCAATGGTAAAATTGCGTTGGTAGGCAAAAATATAGATACAAAGCAAGCGGCGCAGGTGGTGAACGCAAAAGGCTTCTACGTAACGCCGGGCCTGATTGATATTCATAGTCACAATTTTTTTGGTACGGAACCGGATCACTATCTCAGCAATGGACTTGTTGCACTTCCACCGGATGGATTCACTTTTCGCTCTGGTGTTACAACTGTTGTTGATGCCGGTGGGGCCGGTTGGAAAAGCTTTTCCACGTTTAAAAAGAATGTAATCGACAATTCACAAACAAGGGTATTATCTTTTTTAAATATCGTGGGTGAAGGCATGCGTGGTGGCGCTTACGAGCAGAACACAAGTGATATGGACGGTAAGATGACCGGCCTTGTAGCAAAAGCAAACCCCGGCGTTGTTGTAGGTGTTAAGGTGGCACATTATGTAGGTTATGAATGGACACCCGTAGACAGAGCTGTAGAGGCCGGTAACCTCGCCAATATCCCGGTGATGATCGATTTTGGCGGTAGTACTCCCCCACTCCCAATCGAAGAGTTATTCATGAAACACCTGCGGCCGGGCGATATATTTACTCACTGTTTCGGTCACCTGAAAACGAGAGAAGCCATTGTGGATGAAAAAACAAACGATCTTAAACCATTTGTGTGGGAAGCAAGAAAAAGGGGAATTGTTTTCGACGTTGGGTATGGCGGTATCAGTTTTGCTTTTGACCAGGCTATTCCTGCAATTAAAAAAGGGTTTTATCCAAACTCGATCAGTACCGACCTGCATGGCGGCAGCATGAACGATGCTATGAAAGATGAATTAACCTGTATGTCGAAATTTCTGGCCATGGGAATGCCATTCAACGAAGTAATAAAAGCTGCAACCTGGAACCCGGCACAGGAAATAAAACGGGAAGATCTTGGTCATCTCTCTGTGGGTGCTGAAGCAGATTTAGCTATTTTTAATTTGCGCACCGGTAAGTTCGGGTTATTTGATTATACAGGATACAAAATAGAAGCCGATAAAAAATTCGAATGCGAGATGACTATCAGGGCCGGCAAAATTGTTTATGACCTAGATGGCATTGCAAACCCGATAATACCACCCAAACCTGCTGCAAAAACAGATCAAAAGAAAACAGAACATTGATTTCATGAAAACATCCAATACCGCAAGGAATATCTACAAACTAATCCTCAGTGTCGCGGGGCTATGTCTTATTGTTGCGCTGATCATCACTATGTCGGCGCATATTGAAAAAGCAGGTCCGCTGTTTATTGCCTTTTTTCTTTTGCTCGCTATCGGCTTTCGTGGTTTTGCGTTGTTAAAAGGTTTCACGTATACCGTTATCATTTTTGCAGCAGTAACCACCGCCTTATATTATCCAGATTATTTTATTGAGGTAAATGGATACAAGTTAACGAAGCTCATTACACCATTAATACAGTTGATCATGTTTGGCATGGGTACATCGATGAGCTTTCATGATTTCGCCGGTGTAATAAAAATGCCGAAGGGTGTTTTGATCGGTGTTACCAGTCATTTTGTTATAATGCCGATGCTTGGATTTACATTGGCAAACCTCAGCGGCTTTCCACCGGAAATTGCTGCGGGTATTATACTTATCGGTTGTTCACCGAATGGAATGGCATCGAATGTGATTTCTTACCTGGCCAAGGCGAACCTGGCACTATCGGTGACCATCACTGCTATTTCTACCATGCTGGCACCGTTTGTTACTCCATTATTGATGAAGCTGCTGGCGGGCGCATTTATACAGATAAATGTGCTGGATATGATGTGGGATATTTTTAAGATGGTCATCATTCCTATTCTCGCCGGATTGTTGTTTAATAAATTTCTGCATGGTAAGGCGAAATGGCTCGATAAGGCGATGCCTGTTGTTTCCATGTCCAGCATAGCATTCATTATCGTTATCATTACCGCAGCAGGAAGAGATAGCTTATTATCTATCGGTCCTGCGCTCATCCTTGTCGTATTGATCCACAACCTATGCGGGTACACGTTAGGTTACTGGAGCGGTCGCCTTTTCAAAATGAGCGAACGCGACTGCCGCACGATAGCCATCGAAGTCGGTATGCAAAACGGCGGACTCGCCTCCGGTCTTGCCAAGGCAATGGGTAAAATAGCAACTGTAGGTCTTGCGCCCGCTATTTTCGGGCCTTTGATGAATGTAACAGGATCGATACTGGCTTCTTACTGGCATAGAAAACCACCGGTGGAACGGAATGAAAAATTGAAGACGGAAGTGAACCCGGTCATAGCAGAGTAGAAAAGTTATATCATTTTTTTCCTTTCAAATTCATCAAGGGGCCAAAAATCAACCAACCCGAAGGGTTGAATAATAATAACGTTGACTGCAAGTCATCGCAAACCTGCCTTGCAACCGATGTTCCCTGTATACTACCACTGCTTATCCAGTTTAACAGCCTCTTTTAACAGGCGGACAATTTCTCTCACATTGATTTCTTCCGGTGTGTGATAAATTTTGTAAAATATTTGTTTGTTTGTTCCCTGCACGAGGTAATTGTTTACGTCGTTAAGTTTATTACCATACCAAAATCCGAATAAGACACCCTTCCTGATTCCACCCCTTGGAATAGTGGAGGGCCAGATAATACAAATTCCTTTTTTGCCATAGAAATAGGGAACATTGAATGAAATTTTTTCTTTGCAATAAGAAGGAAGTGTATCGATGACGATATGCCGCAGAACGTCCACAATGATTTTTTCATCCTCAGGCAGCAGATCATATAGTTGAACCAGCGATTTGATTCTCTCTTTTGACATCAATTATACTATTCGTAAAACAAGCTATCAAACTTAGTTATTACTTCACCTTTTGCCAAAGATCCTTGTTAAAGGCAAGTACTTGTGTCACGTTTCCTTTGTCGTCTTTTGTAAATTTCAACGGGAAGTTGAATTCCTTGCAAAAGAATTCCGTATTGGATTTGGGTACAAAATTAACTTCTTTGCCATCCCATTCCTGTTTAAGCGTAATGTGATCTGCAGCAGCGGTAATCTGTATGTAAGAATCTTTTCCCTTTTCAAATTGAAAGCTGTATTTCCCTTCAAACGATTTTAATTGAGCAGAACTCAGGTGAATTTCTTTATTCGTTACAGGTTTATAATTAGTTGCCCTTTTCCACAAGTCCCTGTCAAATGCGAGAACTTCGGTGATTGCTCCGTTTTTGTCGCTGCTGAATTTGAGCGGAAAGGAAAATTCGTCATTGTAAAATTCCAAATCAGATTTTCGTGCAAAGTTGATGTCTTTACCATCCCACAACTGATGAAGAATTAAATTATTTCCTTTCGGGGTAATTTGCAGATAGTTTGATGTATCGCCTGTAAACTGGTAATACCCCTCAAATTTTTGTAATGGTTGCTGGCTATAAAGTTGGGTTGAGCATAGAAAGCCGAATAAAGCGAAAACAACGAATTTGCAGTTGATGATCTTAGTCATAAGAGAAAATTTTTAGCGTTTCTTTGTTTATATAATTCAGTAAGATTATAAAAGGAAGAATTTCCATACATAAACCGATAAAAATATATGGAAAGCCTTTCGTAACCGGTAAGTCTATAAGGAAAAATATGCCATTTTAATTCAGGCGTGATTTTCAATATTCTAAATAGAAATCTTATATAAACATGTTCGCTTTTACTACAACGACTGACCCAATTTGATACAGTACGTTAACGTGATATTGCGCCTTTCGTAGGTTCTCCGCAACCCGAAGGGTTGAACATCAATAACGATGACTGCAAGTCGTCGCTCCACCACAACAACACGACTATTCCCGCAACCCGAAGGGTTGAACATCATTAACGATGACTGTAAGTCGTCGCTCCACCACAACAATAAGGCTGCTCCCACAACCCGAAGGGTTGAACATCAATAACGATGACTGCAAGTCGTCGCTCCTCCACAACAACACGACTGTTCCCGCAACCCGAAGGGTTGAACATCATTAACGATGACTGCAAGTCGTCGCTCCACCACAACAACACGACTGTTCCCACAACCCGAAGGGTTGAACATCAATAACGATGACTGCAAGTCGTCGTAATAACAACACGTCGTCGCAATAACAACACATCTCCGCAATAACCGTAAATCATCGCCATAACTGCAAGTCTTCACTATTTCTCCCCCAACCTTCTCCACATTTCCATACATGCCCTTGAACTATGATAAGGCCCTTTCCAGAAATTGATTTTATCGTCTGAAATAACTTTTCCATTAGCATCCACGCCACCAAACCACTCACCATTTACCCGGTCAATTAAATGTTTCTTTATAAAATCCCAGATCTTCTCTGACTTCCCGAGGTAGGTTACCTTATGGCTTAATTGATAAGCATTGTAAAAACCGACCATCGCTTCTGCTTCGGGCCACCATTGTTTGCTGTCGTTGAGATGTTTTGTGGAGGGTTCATATTCATAATTGAGTGCCCCATCAGCGGCCAAACCATCGGTCGCCGCTTTTGCCATCTGGATGGATACATCTTTGCATTTCATTTTTATTTTTGAATCACCGAGTGCTTCCGCCGCTTCCCACAACAGCCACGACGCTTCGATATCGTGCCCATACGAGATCGTTTCGGATGTGTGCGTCCAATCCTCTTTAAAAAATAATGTCATCCTGTACGTATGCGGATCAACGATATGGTGTAACATCAAATCTATCGCATGCCGCAGATGAAACGTTGACGATTCAGATTTCCATACCTTGTATAAATTGGTATACGCTTCCAGCAAATGAATATGTGTATTCATTGACTTACGGTTCTCTCCCCTGCTCAGGATATAATCGTCGGTGTTTGACCAATCCCTTTCAAATGCTTCGATATAACCGCCTTTTGCTTTATCATACCCATGCCTGATCACCTGCGAAAAAATATCTTTGGCGGCATCGAGCACTTCCTGCTTTTTGGAGATCTTATAATATTCAGACAAACTATAAATAGCAAATGAATGCCCGTATAGCTGCTTCTTTTTCTCAAGGGGCGTTCCATCTGCCGTCACTGACCAGTAAACACCGCCATATTCTTTGTCAACAAAATGATTAATGATGTAATCATATGCCCTATCTGCCATTTTCACATAACGGTTATCGGGAAATAACTGTTGCACTGCTGAAAAGGTCCAGAGTATTCTCGACGTAACAACGATGCCTTTAGGAGCATTGGGATCCGGGATATTCTTTCCATTGACCGTTCCATAAAAACCGCCTTTCTCATTATCAATGGAATGCTGAATCCAGTATTCGAGGATTTTGAAAAGCTCTTCTTTTACTTCCTGCCTGAAATCGTTCAGTGTAAAAGGCATATGACAAAAATTATTTTTATTGAGTGTAAATAAATCTACTCAACCCGTTTTCACTAATTGCTCAAAAAAGCACCGGAAATGTCAATCTGCTATAATGATAAAAAAATCTGCTGATCGCCGATGATTTTTTCATCATTCTTAGCAACTATTATTTAATTTAGAAAAGTAATTTAATCACTTCAGCGAATTAAAAATCATCAGCAATGAACAAAGCGACTGCTTGTTTAAAGGTAAATACAAATACCTGGCGGAAAATCATTTTTTTCAACTTCATTATTGCAATCGTACTGCTCCTGTTCCGGACCGATAGTTATGCGCAGCAGGTTGCTTTTTCAAAAGAACAGATTATAGCGTTTACCTCGCAATGGAAAGGAGAACGTTTTCCCGACGGACGACCGAAAGTATCGGATAGTCTTTTAAAGCGCCTGGCCAATATTGCTATCGAAGAGGCATGGCAGGTGATGCGCAACGAGGGATATAATAATCAATTCGAAGCGGGCTGGCAGATCATTCATCCTGAAAAAACATTGGTGGGCCGGGTTGTTACTGCACAATACATGCCGGCGCGACCGGATATGGATAAACCCATCCGCGATAAAGGAAAAGCAGAAGGCAGAATAGGATCACCGAATTCATGGCCGATTGATGTGTTGCAGAATGGTGATGTATATGTTGCCGATGGATTTGGTAAAATTATAGATGGAACGCTTATCGGTGATAATCTTGGCAACTCTATTTATAGCAAGTCGCACACAGGTGTGGTGTTTGACGCGGGTGTACGCGACCTGGAAGGCCTGGAAGAAATTGATGGATTCGTTGGTTATGTGCGGGGCGTCGATCCTTCTTATATCAAAGATGTAATGCTCACCGGTATCAATTGTCCTGTACGTATCGGCAGAGTCACCGCATTACCCGGCGATTTGGTATTGGGTAAAAAAGAAGGAGTGATTTTTATTCCCGCCCACCTGGCACAAAAAGTTATTGTTACTTCTGAGTTTGTATCGTTGAAAGATGAATTCAGCCATATGCGTCTCCGTGAGGGAAAATATACACCGGGACAAATAGACCAGCAATGGACCCAGGATATAAAAACAGATTTTTTAAAATGGCTGAAGGATAATCCTGCGAAAGTGCCGATGTCGCAAAAGGAACTGGATGATTTTTTGAAAGATCGTACGTGGTGATTTCGACACCAACAGGAAGACTGCAACTGCAGGACGATGGCATGAAAGGCCGAAGCTGGTATCCAAAAACATAACTCTTAACATCTAACCAAATACATCATGAAAAATTCTTTGTCCCGTTTTCATTTCAAAGGGCGGCTGCCGCAATCGCCAAATGATGCAGCCAATAAAGAAGTAAATCAACCCGATGAAGCACTAAAGCACACGGATAACCGAAGAGATTTTCTGAAAAAGGCATCATTGGGCGGATTGGGTTTGGGATTTATGTTTGATCACGATCCGGCGAAAGAAATTGATTATATCACGCAGAAAGTAAACCGTTATGGCAAACCATCTGATCTGAAAATAACAGATGTACGCGTTGCAGTGGTGACCGGTGCCCCGATGATCTGCCCTATCTTAAAGATTGATACCAACCAGGGCATATCCGGTTATGGAGAAATAAGAGATGGCGCCAGCGCGAAGTATGGTTTGTTTTTAAAGAGCCGATTACTGGGGAAAAATCCATGCAATGTTGAGCAGTTATTCAAAGCTTTAAAACAATTTGGCGGACAGGCCCGTGCTGCCGGTGGTGTATGTGGTGTTGAAATGGCGCTATGGGATCTTGCCGGTAAAGCGTTTAATGTACCTGCTTATCAAATGCTCGGCGGAAAGTACCGCGATTATATCCGCATTTATGGCGATACACCTGAAGTAGATGATCCGGAAGGATTTGCGAAAAAACTAAAAGAGCGGCTTGCATTGGGGCTTACATTTTTGAAAATGGATTTTGGTATCGAGATCCTCGCCGACATTCCGGGTGCACTGGTAGGTGCTAAAAACTGGGACGTGAAACAACAATGGGGCGTACGTGATCCGCTGAAAGGAAATGCAAACAGTTATAGTATGACGAAACATCCGTTCACCCGTGTACAGATTACCGACAAGGGACTTGATATTATAAAAGAACGTGTAGGAAGAGTAAGAGATACGATCGGTTATGATGTACCGTTAGCTTCAGATCACTATGGTCATTTTGATGTGAATACAGCCATTCGCCTGGGTAATGCACTCGAAAAATATCAACTCGCATGGATGGAAGATATGATACCGTGGACGATGACACAGGAATGGAAACAAATAACCGATGCGATCAATACCCCGACCCTTACGGGTGAAGATATCTACCTGAAAGAAAATTTCATCAAGCTGATCGATGCAAGAGCGGTGGATATGATTCATCCGGACCTCGCCAGCTCCGGCGGATTGTTAGAGACAAAAAAGATCGGTGATTATGCGGAAGAGCATGGTGTACCAATGGCGATGCATTTTGCGGGTACACCTATCTGTTGTATGGCAAATGTGCATTGTGCAGCAGCAACGGAGAATTTTGTTGCGTTGGAAAATCATTCATTCGATGTGCCATGGTGGGAAGATCTCGTGACCAAAATTGAAAAACCGATATATAGCAAAGGATTTATCAAAGTACCGGATACACCGGGCCTTGGTGTAGAATTGAATGAAGCGGTTATCAAACAACATTTAAAAGCCGGTGAAATGTATTTTGCACCTACGACAGAATGGGATAAAATTGATTCGTGGGATAGAGAGTGGAGTTGAGGTTGTATTTAACCACAAAGAACTCAAAGAACTGCACAAAGTACACGAAGCTTTAGCCTGGCTTAAGATTCTTTGCGCTCTTTGTGTATACTTCGTGCGCTTTGTGGTAATGTTTTTAGCGCCGACGGGGGAGGTTGTATTTAACCACAAAGTACTCAAAGAGCAACTCAAAGTTCACAAAGCTCTGACCTGTATAAAATTCTTTACGCCTCTTTGCGCCTTCTTTGTGCGCTTCGTGGTAAAACTCAAAATTCTTTGCGCTCTTTGTGTATACTTCGTGCGCTTCGTGGTAAAATCTGAAATTCTTTGCGCTCTTTGTGCATACTTTGTGAACTTTGTGGTAGAATCCTTAACTAAACATTTTGCAGTATGAAAACACGCCGCATATTTATAAAAGACAGCTTAGGCGGTATAGCCGCATTGACGTTTGCAAACAGCAGTTTTGCCTCCTGTCTCTCCTCTTCCAAAAAAGATAAATTAGGCGTTGCGTTGGTTGGTCTCGGTTATTATAGTACCGATCTGTTAGCACCTGCCTTGCAAATGACTAAAAATTGCTACCTGGCTGGTATTGTCACCGGTTCACCGGAGAAAGCAAAGGCATGGCAGCAGAAATATAATCTTCCTGAAAAGAATTATTATGATTATACCGGGTTTGACAAAATTGCCAATAACCCGGATATTGATGTGATCTATATTGTATTGCCTCCATCGATGCATAAAGAATACGTGATACGGGCGGCCAATGCGGGTAAACATGTATGGTGTGAAAAACCCATGGCGATGACAGCTGATGAATGTCGTGCTATGATTGACGCCTGCAACAAGAATAAAGTAAAATTGAGTATCGGTTATCGCCTGCATCACGAACCGAATACACAGCGTATAACGGAAATGGGCAAGTCAAGACCGTATGGCGCTATCAAAACTGTTTCCGCTGTTGCGGGATACGTTGACCCCCGTACCAATCACTGGAAACAAAAGAAAGCGATGGGCGGTGGCTGTTTGTATGATATGGGCGTGTACCCGTTGAATGCTACCCGCTATGTAACCGGCGAAGAACCGATTGCTGTTACAGCAAAGCAAAGTACAACAAGACCCGAAATTTATACCGAAGTAGACGAAACGATGGATTTTACATTGGAGTTTCCCGGAGGTGCCGTTGCTACTTGTGAAGCAAGTTTTGGCAAAGGGATGAACGCATTGAAAGTACAATGTGAAAAAGGCTCGTATGGCCTTGAACCGTTTTCGGAATATAGTGGTCAAAGCGGGTCAACAAGCGACGGAAAAAAATTTGATGCGGTTATTCCCAATCAACAGGCAAAACAGATGGATGAAGATGCATTGGCGATTATACAAAACAAAGCTGTTCTTGTGCCCGGAGAAGAAGGATTGAAAGATATAGAGGTAGTGCAGGCGATTTATGAGTCGGTGAGGACGGGGGCGAGAGTAGTGATTAAGAGATAGAATGGCACCGATATAATTCTTCTTAAAAAAATCAGCAAGCTTGTCAATGTTTGCAAAGCACACTGATGAAAATGCGCAATTCGATAATGCTTTATGTTGCCTGGTTCAGCCTGATTTTGATTATTGGTGTTTACTTGTTTGCATATTCCAAACAACCTGATTTCCAAAATGGCGTTATAATTATTAAAATAATGGGCAGTAGCGTCGGATATAAGTTGTGGGGCATGTTGACTGTTCTTCTACTCCTGATTGCATTTCTCTATCTTTTTTTAAGAGTTTTCTTGATACCTACGAAACACCTATCAATATATTTAATAGCGTTATGTATAGGAGTAATTTTCATTTTCCTTCTTAATCATATTACTTACGGATGGACAACTTATCCACCTTTGACTGCATTGGAAAAGAATCAACTTACGGACCAGGAATACGATTGGATACTGTTATGCTTAAAAGGTATCATTGCTACTGCCATGGCGATTTTAGTATACAGGTGGTATAGATTGAATATAAATTCGCTTAAGACAAGCCTGCCGAAATAAGTATTAGTCGCAACCTGCTGACAACAGGCTTTCAAACCC
>Ga0207645_10000280_pt1 | contig 42395 bp, 34 predicted proteins | sample KBSM53metaG_FD_184331 | JGI IMG/M metagenome (GOLD analysis project Ga0207645, IMG submission 184331) | Miscanthus rhizosphere microbial communities from Kellogg Biological Station, Michigan, USA - KBS M5-3 metaG (SPAdes) (version 2) | ecosystem: Host-associated > Plants > Roots > Rhizosphere >...
GTTGAGCGCCATCAGCTCCGCGTGCGTGCCGAACTCGACGACCTTCCCCTTCTCGAGCACGCAGATGCGATCGACGTGCCGCACGGTCGAGAAGCGATGCGAGATGAGGATCGTCGTGCAGTGGCGCGTTGCCGCGAGGATGCGCTCGAAGATCTCGGCTTCACCACGAACATCGAGCTGCGCCGTCGGTTCGTCGAGCAGGACCACTCCGGCGCCTTCCTTGACCGCAGACAACGCGCGGGCGAGCGCCACGCGCTGCCATTGCCCGCCAGACAGGTCAGTGCCTCCCTCGTAGCCGCGCGACAACACGGTATCCAAGCGCGCCAGCCTGGCCGCGCCGGCGGCTTCGAGCGCACCATATACGACATCGTCGGGCGCGCCGGCCGGCGTGACGTTGTCGCGAAGCGACAGTTCGAATCGGGTGAAGTCCTGGAAGACGGCGGCCAGGCGCGTTCGCCACTCGGTGAGATCGAGTTCGCGAACGTCGATGCCATCGATTTCGATCGCGCCGCTCTGCGGGTCGTACAGCCGGCACAGAAGCTTTGCCAGCGTCGTCTTCCCGGCGCCGTTCTGACCGACGATCGCCAGCGACGTGCCAGCCGGGATCGTCAGGTCGAAACCATCCAGCACGGGCGCGCCGCCCGGATAGGCAAAGGTCACATCGCGAAACCGAATCTGCCGAACCGGCAATCCACTCGCCGGTCGGCGCCCGGAGGTGAGGCGACCAGCAGAGGCCATCGCCGGTAGAAGCCGTCGAACGGCCGCCACCGGCGCGGACGCGCCATCGAGCGCCCAGTTCAGCCCGCCGAACGCAATCATCGAGGTCGCCACGGCGCATTGGGCGTACGTCACGATCTCCCCAAGCGCGATGCGCCCGTCCGCCGCCGCGGACACGAGCGTCCAGCCCACGATGACATTCGCCGCGGTGACGATCAGCAGGCACCACACGAGCGGACGCTCGCGAAGACGTGTCGCCTCGTATTGAAGCGTGTGCAAGTGCGTGCGCCGCGCGACGAATCGCTCGATGGTCCATTGTACCAGCCCAAAAAGCCGCAACTCCTTGCTCGCGGGCGGATCGACGGCGAGCCGGTACGCGTAGTCGGCATCGCGCTGCGCGCTGCGCACTGCGTCGGTATTGCGGTCGTGCCAGACCGCGCTCTCGCGCAACAGCCAATGTGTCGCGAGCCAGGCACCGGCCAGCAGTGGCGGTGCCCACCAGGAGAACCCAAACAGGACCACGGCGGCGGCGAGTCCCCCGACCATGCCAACGAGCCCGCCTGCGATGAAGTCCATCGAGTACGAGAGCGGCGGTCCCGTCATGCCGAGATCGAAATCGCGCGCAACCGTCATGTCGCCAATCAACGCCGGATCCTCGAGATGGCCCATGCCTGGTGGGCGGACGCATCCCGACGTCAGGCGATCGTAGAGATACGCAGCCGTGCGATCGCCCAGGTTGTGACTAACCGCGGTCTGGATGGGTGTCAGCACCTGCAGCAGAACGAAGACGATGCCCACGATCGCGAGAGGGTTGACTAGCGAATCGCCTCGCTGGACAGCAGCGACGAGCAGGCCCATGGCGATCGCAAACAACGCCGGCAGGATGCCGCGCAGGATGACGACGGCCCACCAGGTGACGGCAAGAAGAGAATCCGCCTTTGGCAGAGCTGCAAAAAAGATCCATTCCTGGCGCTGGCGCAGACCTTGGAGCACATTCACGTTCAGCTCCTTCGTTGATACTGCTCGTACGGGCGCATCTTATCCCGAGCGTGGCGCCACGACAGATCGAGGCACTGCCATTGCAGTCGATTTGCTGTCCATGATGCGTCGCTTAGGTGGCGTGGCACTTTTGAGCAGCGCCGCTGCGGCAGTTGCTCTCGAGCTGCTGGCGCCCGAGCGACAGACAGCGTTGTTCTTCGCGTCGATTCTCGCCATCGTACCGCTGGCGGGATACATCGGCCAGGCCACCGACGAGCTCGCCGAGCACTTTGGCGGCGCCATTGGCGGCCTGCTCAACGCGACGTTTGGCAACATCGCCGAGGTCATCATCGGTGCTCTGGCGCTCCGTGCTGGCTTCCCGGATCTCGTCAAGGCGTCGCTGACCGGCTCAATTATCGGGAATACCTTGCTCGTGTTTGGTCTCGCCGCGCTGGTCGGCGGACTGCGCCATCCGCTGCAACATTTCGACAGGACCGCGGCAAGTCTCAGCAGCACGATGCTGCTCCTCAGCGTCGTCGCCCTCGTCGTGCCGGCCGTGTTTCATTCGTTGTCGCGTCACAACGAGGGCCCGGAGTTGCGCATGGACACCGAGATCGCCGTCGTGCTCCTGCTGACGTACTGCGCGAGCCTGGTCTTCACGCTGAAGACACACAAACAGCCACACAAGGCGCCGCCTTCAACGCACCGCATCAACGTGTCACGGTCGATCGCAGTGCTCGTAGGCGCGACGGCCGGCGTGGCATGGATGAGCGAGTTGCTGGTGAGCTCTTTGTCTGAGACGACCAAGGCGCTCGGGATGAGCGAGTTGTTCGTCGGCGTTGTGGTCGTCGCCATCATCGGGAACGCGGCCGAGCACTACTCGGCGGTCCGCATGGCGATCCAGGGGAAGATGGATGCTGCCCTCAGTATCGCGGTCGGATCGTCGATTCAGATCGCGCTGATGGTGACGCCGCTTCTCCTCTTCTTGAGCTACGCCATCGCGCCGGCGCCGATGAACCTGCTCTTTACCGAATTCGAAATCGTCGCCGTAGGCTTCGCCGTGCTGACGATCGCGATGATCTCGCATGACGGCGAGACACACTGGATGGAAGGCGTCCAGATGCTGGCGGTGTACGCCATCCTCGTTCTCGGGTTTTATTTTCTCCCGCCGGGGAAATGACCCGGTCCGGCTCAAGCCGGACCTACGTTGACAAATCCGGCCGGCTCAAGCCGCACACTACGTTGACCAACTATCGCGATTGCGTGACCACCGACGTCACCGTCGCAATGGTGATCGCACCCGTGCGGCCCTGCGCGCGGCCAAGGTAGGGCGGCGCCGCGTAGATCACGCGTCCGCTCCCCTGGCCGGACGCACCGACGGTTATGACCAGCCATGGGCTGTCGCTGACGGCCGTCCAGACGCATTCTGCGGGAGCCGTCACTGTGATGGTTCCTGATCCGCCGGACTGAGGCAACGACCCGGTCGCGGGTGAGATCGCGTACGTGCAGGGGACGTCACTACTCTGACTCACCGTGATCGTCTGTCCCTCGATCGCCAGCAGACCAGTTCGCGCGAATGCCGTGGTATTGGGGTCGACTGAATACTGCACGACACCGTCGCCACTACCACGCGCCTCTGGGGTCACGTGGATCCACGGCACATTCGACGCAGCAGTCCACACACATCCTGTAGACGACGTCACGGCGACATTGTTGGATCCGCCCATCGCGGTGAACGAGTGGCTCGTCGCCGGGATGGTGAGCGCGCAGTCAGAGACGAGCCGGCTGATGGATCCGTTGAGATCGACGACGTAGAGCTCTCCCTGCTCGTCCTCGCCGAACGATGAGATGTTCATCGCGGTGTCGAACAGGAGACGCTGCTCGTCGTTCCACACGAAGATTTCGCCGGAGCAAAAGTCGCCGTACACATACGTCCCGCTCGCGAACACGCCGAGGGAGCCTCGATACACATATCCCCCAGTCACCGAGCAACGTCCCCCGGCGTGCGAGAAATCGAACAACGGCGGGATGAAGTCCACTCGAGCGCACAGGGCGCGATCGTTGTTGGTACATAGAGCGCCTTCATATACCCGCCAGCCGTAATTGCCGCCGTTCGCAATCGGGGTATCGACTTCTTCACGTACGTCCTGACCCACGTCGCCAACCCACTGCTGGCCAGAGAGACGATCGAAGCTGAATCGCCAGGGATTGCGCAATCCGACGGCGAAGATCTCGTCGCGGCCAGCCCTGTTGACGAAGGGATTGTCGGGCGGCGACGAATATCGCGTGCGGGCGACGGGATCGGGTTGATCCACATTGATGCGCAGGATCTTTCCGAGCAGTACGTCCGGATTCTGCGCGTTGTTTGGCGGATCGTTACCTGACCCACCGTCGCCAACGCCGATATACAGGTAGCCGTCATTGCCAAAGGCGAGCATGCCGCCATTGTGGTTGGCCTGCCCGGGGTGCGGGATCGTCAGCAGCGTCGTCTCGGTCGTGCCCGCGATGTCGGAGTTCGTCGAGGCGTTGTACTCCGCGATGACGAGCGCACCGTCGCCGGTTCGTGTGTAGTAGACGAAGAAGCGACCGTTCCGGGAATATTGCGGATGGAATGCGAGGCCGAGCAGACCCCGCTCACCGCCCGAGAGGACTTTGGTCCGGATGTCCAGAAACGTGGTGGGCGTCGACGATCCCGGCCGAACAACCTTGATGACTCCTCCCTGCTCGACAATGAAGAGGCGATTGGTGCCGTCACCTGCGTGCGTAACAAAGATCGGCGACGACAGACCCGTGAACGCCGGCACCAGTCGAATCTCCGCAAACAACGGAGCCGACCAGCACACAACAGCGACAGCGACGATGAGGCGAGACATCGTGAACTCCTTGGCGCATTCTGCCCCTTCTGAGGTGTCCACGGAAACCGTCAACTCCACGCGGGGCTGATCAGACCGGCCAGGCTGCCCCCGAAATCTCAGTGAAGAGCTTGCGCACAATGGTGTTGGCTCCTGTCCTGCCCATGGTGATCCTGAGGCATAATCAGACCCGTTTTTGCTGTCAGAGAATCCGGGGGGGTTGTGTCGCTCACGTTGCAGAGTCGCTGTGTTGGCGATGTGACGGTCGTCACATGCAGCGGCCGGATCGTGGCCGGTGAAGAGTCCAGGTCGCTCCAGGTGTATCTCGACCGCCTGCTGCCGGAAAGTCCCCATGTCCTCCTGCACCTCGGCGCCGTCGACTTCATCGACAGCGGCGGCCTCGGCCTGATCGCGCGCTATCTGACCCGGCCGCAGGACCGGCGAGGCACGCTCAAAGTCTGCGCCGTGTCGCCAAAGATCGACGACGTGCTTCGGATCACACGCCTCAAAGCAGTCTTCCAGCCGTACGCGACGGAGGCGGACTCGATCGTCGATCTGCACCGCGCCGCCAAAGGCGACGATGCGGCATTCGACGATCCCGACGTGCTCTGCGTCGACGAGTCACAGGACGTCCTGAGCTACCTTCGCGAGATGCTCAAAGAGGCCGGGTATCGCACGCTGACGGCGAACAACATGTCGGACGCGCTGATTTTGCTGAAGGCAACGCGACCCAAGACCGTCGTCATCGGCGCAGAGCTGCGGGAAGCGTCTTCCGGCCATATGGCCGAAGAGTTCAACAGCATTGCGAGTGCCGGCACCATCATCGAGCTTCCGACCGGATTCTCGGAACAGGATGCCGGCGACGCGGCGCAACACGTGCTTCAGGCTCTTCGTGTGGGAGGGGGAACGTGATGAGGACATCCGTCAGACGACGCCTGCGTGGAACGGCATTCGCTGCTGCCGTCGTGTGTGCCGGTCTTCTGCGGCTCGCGCCGGCAGCTCTCGCCCATCACTCGTTTGCCGCGGAGTTCGACGGCAAGAATTGCCGCGACTTCACCGGCATCCTGACGAAACTCGACTGGCAGAACCCGCACGCCTACTTCTATGTGGACGTCAAAGAGAGCGACGGTCACGTGGAGGCATGGTCGTTCCAGACCTACGCATTGATCACACTGCGGCGCGCCGGAAACGATCGGCAACTCTTTCTCGACAACGTCGGCAAAGAAGTGTTCGTCCGCGGCTGTCTCGCCCGGAATGGCAGGAAGAATTACGCGGCGGCCGGCACGCTGAAGTTCTCAGATGGCGTTGTGCGCCAGGTCGGCCAGCTACAAGACTAGGGCGCGTCGACAACATGCGATTCCACCTTCATTCTGCCCTGGTATGTACCGCAGTGCTGGCGCTGTCGTGCATCAATAGCGGGCCGGCGCTCGCACAACAAACGGATTACACAATCAAGGTGATGCCGCCGGGTGGCCCGCCTCCCCGCTTGCCCGATGGCCACACGGACCTGTCAGGGCACTGGCTGCCGAACAGCGCCGGCCAGGGCGTGAGCGGCCGCTACGGAGTCGATCCCGCGGCGACACGGCAGTTCGATCCCAAAGTCACACCCGAGGAACGCCCGTCGTTTCAGCCGTGGGCACTCGAGAAGATCAAATCGATGACGCCGACCGAGCTCGAGCTCTCGAAATCGTCGGTGAACTGCATGCCCCGCGGCGTTCCCGCGATCTGGTTGCAGAACCCGTACTCGACCATGCTCGTCCACAAGCCGGATATGCTGGTGCAGCTGTACGAGGTGCTCAACAACTTCCGCGTCATCCACACGGACGGACGCCCGCTGCCGAAGTACCCGGAACCGCTCTTTCACGGCAACAGCGCTGCGCGCTGGGAAGGCGACACGCTGGTGGTCGAGTCGACGGGGTTCGACGAGCGGACCTACATCATGCCGAACGGATGGTTTCACAGCGACCAGTTGCGGGTCATCGAGCGCTACAGCCGTCCGTCGATGAACTACTTGATCGTCGAGGTCACGGTCGACGATCCGAAAGTACTGACCAAGCCGTGGAAATCCGCGCCGCGGCGGTGGACGCTCGGCAACGGCGAGATCTACGAGTTCTACTGCACGAACAACCGCGAGCTCGAGGAACTCGAGAAAGTCCGCGACCAGGAGCTGCAGAAGAAGTAACAAGGACACCGGGTGTCTTTTAGAAATCCACCTTCGCGGCGTCGCCCAGAATCATCTCGCGATAGAGCGGCAATGACCATCCGGCCTTCTCGAGCTCGGTGAGCCGAGTCTCGACGGCTTTCACGTACGCCTGCTTGCTCTTGTACATCGCCTTGAGTTGTGCGGTCGTGAAGTCGATCTGCGAGGTGCTCAGTCCGCACATCAGGTTGGCTGCCTGCTGGCCGCCTCTGGTGATGTATTCGCTCGCGTTGGGAACCACGGGCGTGGCAGCGGCCGGACGAATCGTGTAACGCGCCGTCGGGACGTCGACGTACGTGTTGCGGATTCCTCCCCGGGCATTGCCGTGCTCGTCGAGCGCCATCATCGAGCCGTCGTTGTATTCGTTGCGATCGAGCAGGATGCGATCGGCGCGCGGCGGCACTTTGCCCTGGTCCACCCACTTGAACAGGTGATCGAGCGCGACCGACATGAACGCCTGCTCCGGGTAGCTGCTCAGCGGCTGCGCGCAGGGGTTCGGCTTCATGCGGACGCTGTCGCGCGTGTCGATGTGCCCCATGCCCGCGAATTCGTAGAGACGGTACTGCTTCCCAGGCTCGTCGCCGTCCTGTCGATTCGTGATGTTCCCGCTCACCTCGTGCATCGTCGGGACGTGGATGATGGGCACGTCGACGTCGCGAATCATCGAACCGTTCGACATCGGCAGGAAGCCATCGTAGATGCGCTGCATCTGCGGAGTGCGATAGACCATGTGCGCCGGGAGGTAGTTGATGAGGACACCGGCAGTCATCGATGTGCCCGCCAGCACCATCTTTCTCACCGATCCGCCAACCAGATTTCCGCCGCGGACGAGCGACCCGACCTGCGCGAGGATTTCATTCGTCTGTGCGCCCGTGAGCTTCAGGTTGCGATAGCGTGCTTCGTTCAACGCGACGAACTGCGCCGGAGGCGTCGTCAGGATTTCCACCGCGGCGTGACCTGACGCCATCGTATAAATCGAGGTGAACTCGAACATGTGCGCGGCGCCGCTGCCGTGCATCGCCTCGGCGAGCACGAGCCCGCTGAATTTCGCGTTCTCGGCCGGCTTCCGCACGACGATGCGGGTGGTGTAGGGCTCGCCGTTGGCGGTGCCCGATACGAAGTATTCGTGCGCTTCGTATTTGAACGCGGCGAGGCCTTTGCCTGGCGCCAGCGACGGCGACGAATCGAACATCGGCCCCGGCCCCGTCACCTCGGAGGAGATCGTCGGCAGCGCGACGGCCGTCGGCGTCTCCGGCAGATTCGACGGCGCCGGCGGAGGCCCACCTGCCCTGCCTCGCCCACCACCCTGGAACTGTCCGCCCCCGATCTGACCGATCAACGTGGACGCACCGACAGTCAGGCTCACCAGGGCAACGACCACAATCCTGCTCACGCTCATGTCGACTCCCTCTTACTCCTAGAACGCGCGCGTGTGTTGGTGCTGTTGGCCACACGAGCGGTACAGTAAATCCCGCCGACATCATACGGCGCAACCGGACCTCGCGCGTGTAGCCCTTACATTCAAGGGGGCACCGGCCGTTCGCAGGCAGGACGGGGCCGGGCGCGTTTTTGCAACCGAGTCTGGCACGTCCATTGCCGTGAGAGACGCGCCATGAAAGCTCTCTTCGGGCCGGCCCGACTGGAATCGCCCACCGAACACGCCGCTGATGTCGATCGGCCTGCGCCGACGCTCTGGGGCAGCCGGGCCTCGCTGCATTTCCTCGCGGCATGCGGTCTCATCGTGATGATGCGCTTCACGGCGCCCCTGCTACTCCCAATTGTCTTGAGCGTGATGCTGTTCTACATGCTCGATCCCATTGTCGATACGCTGCAGCGCTGGCACGTGCCTCGTCTGATGGGCTCACTGGCAGTCGTGTTCGGGCTGGTGGCAGCCTTGAGTGCCGGTGCGACGGTCCTGTGGCCACAGATTGATTCGGTGCTCATGAAAGTTCCCGCCGGCACCGAGCAGTTGCGTCGCAGCTTCCGGCAGCAGCGCCGCGTGCAGGGCGATTCCGCTCTCGAGCGCATTCAGGCAGCGGCGCGAGCCGTCGACACGGCGGCGGCTGAAGCGGGAGCGCCTGTGCCCAAGAATCCTGGAGTGACGCGTGTTGAAATCGAGCAACCATGGCGCGTGTCGGACCTGATATGGACCGGAGGACTCGGGGCGCTCGGCATCCTGGGTCAGGCGGTGACCGTGTTGTTCCTGACGATCTTCCTCTTGTACGAAGACGACTCGTTCAAGCGGAAACTGGTCGCGCAGATAGAGAGCCGCAACAGCAAACGCATCACCGTCCGCATCCTGAACGACATTGCCGCGCAGATCCAACGCTTCATCTGGGTGCAGGCGTCGACCTCTGTTGCGGTCGCGATTGTGACCTGGCTGGCGTTGTGGTGGCTCGGGATCGCCGAGCCGATGGTGTGGGGTGTTCTTGCGGGCGTTCTCAACGTCGTCCCGTACTTCGGGCCGCTGATTGTGACTGCCGGGTTGGCCATCGTCGGCTACCTGCAGTTCGGGACCTTCGCGATGGCGGGACTCGTGGCCGGCGTCGCGCTCGCCATTACGACTGTTGAAGGGATGTTCCTGACGCCCCATCTCCTGAGTCGCGCCGCATCGCTGAATCACGTCGCGATCTTCGTGGCGATCGCGTTCTGGAGTTGGGCATGGGGCGTCCCGGGAATGCTGCTCGCGGTGCCCATGCTCATGGTCCTGAAGGCGGTCTGCGATCACGTCGAAGGACTGAAGGGACTCGGTGAGTTCGTGGGGCGGTGACACAACGCCCAACCTCCAACTCCCAAAAAGCGTTGCCACGAAGATCACGAAGATACGATTAACCGCAAAGGCGGAGGCGCCACGCAGGTGAGGCTTCGCCTCAGATTGAACGCGCGGGGCGGTCCAATCACAAGCCATTGAGAAGCTGTCCTCGCTTGCGATTGGCCATCGCGCGATCAATCGGCCGCCCGATCGGGCGGCCCCGGCGTGGCGCGCGGATTGCCGCCGCCGATGCATGCCTCTGCCTTTTGCGAGTCTGTGGTTTGTTTACTTCGTGACCTTCGTGGCCTTCGGGGCTTTCGGGGCCTTCGTGGTTAGACATCGGGCGATGGCGCGCGGTGCCTGCGCCGCCGCGCGCTACAGGTAGCTAAGCCACCAGTCTCGACGCCGCGCCTTCACCGAGACCATCCAGCGGCAGAACGGGTAGAGCATCGCGATCACGAGCGCCCACACCAGATACACACCTGGCAGCGACACGCCGTACCCACTTGGATAGAAGAGGAAGATTGTCTTCATCTGGCCGAGGCTGAAGCCTTGCGTCAATCCAAGCAGCACGCTCAACGCGTGGATCAGGGCCACGTGGGCAACGTAGAAGGCAAACGGAACGCGACCGAATGTCATCAACCCGTTCTTGAGCGCGTCGTTCATCCGATCGGCAACGGCGCACATCACCGCCGCCGGCCCGAGCGTCATCATCAGAAAATCGAGACTCGGTGGGTACTTCGTCGTGTTCAGAAAATCCATCACCGTCGCGAGGAGGCCGCGGGCCTGCCACTGCCAGGGATTTGGCTCGCCGTACATGTCGATGGCACGCAGCAGGATGAACCCACCGGTAAGGGCGATACCCGTTTTCAATAACGCGGCATTGCGCTGCGCGACGGGCCGTTCGAAAACTCCCGACACGCCGAATCCGAGCAGCATGACACCGACCCAAGCCACCACCGGGTAGATGAACACGAACAGGAACGGACCGATGCTGAGCGCCATCTGGGAGTGGAGCGCCGCCCACGCCGGCCAGTTTTGCTCGAGCAACTGCGTGCGAGGCCACAACGGATCGAGCAGGTTGTGGCCGGCCACAATCGCGAGGCCAATGGCGCAGCAGGCTCGACGTCCCAGGAACTGAACGCCGGACAACACGATCATGCTCACACCGATGGCCCAGATCACCTGCATCGGCACCAGGATCTGCCCACCGACTTCTGCGATCCCGCCAGGCGAAAAGGTCGACAGCGTCGCGATGACGAACCATTCCACGAAGACCAGCCACACGCCGCGCGTCATCAACAGACGGGCCAGATCGCGCGGATTCCTGCGGCTCGTCATCAAACCGGCGCTCACTCCCGCCAGGAGCACGAAGACAGGCGCGCAGAAATGCGTGATCCAGCGCGTGGCGAACAGGTCCAGGGTGACGTTCGGATCGGCCATCGGATCCTGCAGCGCCCCGGCGAGGAAGAAGTCGCGCACGTGGTCGATCGCCATGATGACGATCACCAATCCACGCAACGTGTCGATCGCAGTGAGACGATAGGGGCGTCGATCGGGAGCGGCGGCGACTCCGGCGTACCTGTCTGTCGCCACTGAAGCAGTCATGGCCGGCATCATGCGCCGACCATATTCATGCGCCGCCCCGTGAAGAGTCAAGGCGGCTCGGGAGCCTTATTGATCGCGCAACACCATCATCGGATCGACGCGCGCGGCGCGGAGCGCCGGGATAGCGCAGGCGGCGGCGGCGACAGCGGCAAGCAGCAAGAGAACGAGCACAAACGTGATCGGATCGCCAGCATCCACGCCGTATAGCAGCGTCTGCATGGTCCGCGTCGCCATCCATGCTACGCCGCCGCCCACCAGGAGGCCTGCGGCGGTCAGCGCCATCCCTCGCGACATCACCATCGTCACGACGCTTTGCCAGGTTGCGCCGAGGGCGATGCGCAGTCCGATTTCACGGCTGCGCGCGGCGACCGCCTGCGCGAGCAGGCCGTAGAGACCGATGGTGGCGATGAGCAGCGCGAGGCCGCCAAACACCACGAGCAGTGTCGTGTGTTGCTGGCGATCCGCCACCGTGAGGTTGACGACATCGGCCATAGACCGGATAAGGCGCACCGGCTGGTCCGGATCGACGCTCTGAATCACGCGCTGCACGGCGCCCGCGTACGAGAGTGGATCGCCGGACACCCGGACGATGAGATTGGCGGGACTTCCGCCGACCTGGGGTGACGACACGTATGCCGCCGGCTTGTCGTCCGGCTCGTATCCCCGTTCGCGCACGTTTTTGACCACACCAACGATCGTGAACCAGGGACCTTCCGGATCGAACCGGATGCGGCGGTCGAGCGCACTCTGATTGGGAAGAAACTGTCGCGCCAGCGTCTCGTTGATGACGGCCGCGCGCGGTGCGGTGGCGCTGTCGCGTTCATCGATCACACGGCCCTCTGCGATTACGACGCCGAGCGTCCGCATGTAGTCACCGGTGCCGACGCGGTACAAGGCGTCCCGTATCTCCTCGGGTGGCGCCTGACGCCCCTCGATCGTGAACCAATTCGTGTTCCCGGCGCTCTGGAATGGCAGCGTCGAACCAAACCCGGCACCTTCGATCCCCGGCTGCGCGTGCAGGCCATCGACCACGCGATCGAAGAACGCCGCGCGCCTGTCTGCGTCCGCATACTTGGGCTGCGGCAGAAATACCTGCATGGTCAACAGGCGATCCGGGTTGAAGCCAAGCTCAATCGCGCGCAGATTGGCCAGCGTCCTCAACATCAGCCCGGCCGCGACGAGCAGCACCAGCGTTGCGGACACCTGGAGAACGACGAGGCCATCGCGAACTAGACGCGTGGACGGGCCGCCGATGGCGCCGCGCGAGTTCTGCTGAAGCGCCTCCGCGGTGGACGCGCGTGAGGATTGAAGGGCCGGCCCGAGACTGAACAGCAGTCCTGTCGCTATCGACAGCGCTGCCGCAAAGGCAAGGATCCCCCAGTCGAGCGTCGACGTGGCGGGCAACAAGCCGACGGGAACGAGACGTTCGACCAGCTTCCCCGCGAACACTGGAATCGCCAATCCGATCGCGCCGCCGGTCAGCGACAGGCACAGGGCTTCCGTCACAATCTGCCGCGTGAGCCGCGCGCGCGTGGCACCGAGCGACAGGCGGACCGCATACTCGCCGCGCCTGGCCCACGCCCGCGACAGCAGAAGGCTCGCGAGGTTCGCGCACGCGATCAGGACAATGGCCATTGCGGCAATCATCAGGACGATGAGTTCGACGCGTATGTCACCGATGATTTCGTCGCGCACCGACACTACCGACGCACCGATACCTCGGTTGGTATCCGGATATTCCTCGGTGAGCCTGGCCGCGATCGACTTCATCTCGCTATCAGCCGCTTCCGGCGATACACCAGGCTTCAGTCGCGCCACCACGTTGAGGAAGTGCGAGCTTCGCGTGTTGGCCAACTGGGGTGGCAGGCGCATCGGGATCCAGTAGTCCACGTCGCGATCGCGGTACACGAACGTCTTCGGCGCCACGCCGATCACCTCGTGCCGGACGTCATTCATTACGATGGTGCGACCGACAATCGCGGGATCGCTCGCGTAACGACGCCGCCAAAGCGCGTCGCTGATGATGACGACCTGGGCGCCCTGCGCGTCCCCGCTGTTGAAGGCGCGACCCAGTGCTGGCGTCACGCCCAGGACGCTGAAGAAATTGACCGTCACCGACCGCCCCTGGATCTGCTCGGGCGGGCCGTCGAGCGTCAGGCTTGCGTTCGTCCCGCCTCGCATCGCCGCCATGTCCACGAATGACCGGTTGCGCATCCGCCACTCGTTGTAGTTGCCTGGCGCCGGCGTGTTCTTGGGGAAGCCAACGAACGTCGCATCCTCCCACACCATGACCAGCTCGTCTGGATTGGTGTAGGGAAGCGGCTGCACCAGGACGGAGTGGACCAGCGAAAAGATTGTCGTGTTGGCGCCGATGCCAAGGGCAACGGTGGCGATGGCGGCGACGGCAAAGACCGGCGTCTTTACGAGCAGTCGAAACGCATATCGAATGTCGGCAAGGAGGTCCATGTGCCCTTAGACGGGCACGCGCGCGATCGCGTTGCGTCTTCTTGTCAATTCCCAACTCCCAAGATCCAACTCCCAAGACCCGTGCTTTGGGAGTTGGGAGTGGAATTTGGGTGTTGACCCACTGTGCTTAGAGAGAAAGCAACCGGTCGAAGAAGGAACGGTACTTCCGCAGCGCGATGCGGAGATCCTCGGTCGAGATCTGATCTCCGCGGTCCCACTGCCGCTCGAGATTCGTTCGTTCCTCGGCAAAGACTTCGGACAAACGTTTGATCACCTGGGCGACGAGCGAATCCGCCTCCTCCACCGCTTTCCGCGGCTCGTCGACGAAGCCCGTCTGCACTGCCTCCCACCGCGTCCGGAAACCCGCCGCTTCGTCACCCACGAACATCGGGATCACACGAGCGTCCCCAGGCCCCTCAACCGGCGGCTTGCCTTCGGTCTTCTCCATTCGTTGCGCAAGATCGCGCGTCGTCAGCCGCTCTTCGCTCATGATGCCCTCCTGCTCGCGTTCGATCGATTGACTACCACCAACTCTTCAAACAGCGCACGGAAATGAACCATCGCCTGACGCAAATCCTCAGTGGTTGCCTGGCCGCGCTCGTGGCGCGCGACGATCTCGCGTCCGGCACGGTAGTGATTCAGCACATGCGCGTGGTCGACAGACAGATCGTCGAGCCGGCGGTTCGGGTCATCCACCGGGTAGCCACGGCTGCGCATTACCTCGCCAATGAGACGGTCGGCGTCAAGGACGGCGGTACGTGGCTCATCGACAAACCGTGCCTGCACCTTTCGCCACTCCGCCCCGAACCGCTCTGCATCTTCATGCGACAACGGCCGGATCGAAAACTTCTCCACTCTCGCTTGCCGCTCCTGCAGTTCCCGCTCAGCCTCCGCCGGTGTCCGAGCCGACCGTAGTACGTGGTCGTATTCGGGTCCGAAGCGGTTACGTAACACTGCAGTCCTGCGGCTCTTCAAGAACTGCCACACGCCAACGACAAGCGCCACCGCGACCACGACGATCACGATGGCGACCAACGTCTCGGTACTCATCGTTCACCTCGCCACAAATTCACGAGTAGAACCAGCAAGACGAGTACCCGGCGATCTCGCGCGCTCGAGCGTGAGCCACCGCCGAGTTCATCCAGCAGACAGCGGAGTCGCCATTCAGGTGAATCGCCGATACGTCGATGTGATTTCCACGTCACGTTCAGGTGAAGGCCACGGCGTACGGTGTTCGGGTCTCAGGAGGAACTCACACGATGCGTCATCAGATCGCCTTACTAAGTCTTGCTCTCGCCCTCAGCGCGACCGCAGTCGTCCGCGCCGACAGCGGCGACGATCGAGACGACGACCACCAGCGTGGAGAGTCGAGCGTGCAGCTCGGTCCACGGCCATTCTTTCTCCTCAACGAGATGGAAGACGGACCGCTGAAGCGGCAGTTGCCCAAGTTTCACCGATCTGGTGAACTATCGAAACGAAGGCATTCGAATCTGGGCACCGCCGACCTTTGCGCTCCTCACCCTCGATGGATCGAATCGCATCGTCGCATCGCAGTGGGCGCATGATGCCAAGGAGGCAGGCCTCGACATCATCACCTGGACGCTGGAACGCTCAGGCATCCTCGCTGACGGCAACAACGGCTTCTACTACCAGACGATCGATCAGGCGATCAAACGGGAAGGCGATCTTTACAAAGTGATCGATGTCCTCGCGAAAGAGGTCGGAATCCTGGGGGTGTTCTCGGACTGGGCGGCACCTGTGACGTTTTACGCGAATTGCATGGGCTTGAAGTGATGATGTAGAGGTTGACCGCTCCCCGCCGGCACGCTGTTTGGATTCTCTTCAGGGGATGCGACAGCGTGCCATTCTCGCCACAGCCACGTTGTGTCTTCTGTGTTCGCCATCCATCTCATCGGCGTACTCGGTACTGGCGCACGAGGCGCTGATCGATGATGCATGGACCGAGCAGATTGCGCCCCTGCTGAAGCGTACATTTCCTCGTGCCTCGCTCGAGGATATCCGGGCGGCGCGTGCGTACGCCTATGGCGGCTCGCTGATCCAGGACCTCGGGTACTACCCATTCGGCAGCCGTTTTTTCACGAACCTGGTGCATTACGTCCGCTCTGGCGATTTCGTCACGGCGTTGATCCGATCGGCGCATACGGTTGATGAATACGCGTTCGCGCTTGGCGCGCTCGCTCATTACGCCAGCGACAACGCCGCCCATCCCACGGTGAATCACGCGCTGCCGCTCATCTATCCGAAGCTGCAGGCGAAGTACGGAGACGTCGTGCTGTTTGCGAATTCGCCGACACGTCACGTGATGACTGAATTCGCGTTTGATGTACTGCAGGTCGCGCGCGGCCAGTTCAAATCAGACGCGTATCAGGATCTGATTGGGTTCAAAGTGGCGCGGCCGCTTCTCGAACAGGCCTTTCGTGACACGTACGGGATGAAGCTGAAGGACGTCTTCGGCAACGTCGACCTTGCGATTGGCACCTACCGCCGGGCCGCGAGTCAATTCATCCCGGATGTGACACGCGTCGCGTGGCGCGAGAAGCACGACGAGATCGTGGCTGCAACTCCCGACGTGACGGAACAGCACTTCGTCTACACGATGACGCCCCAGCAGTACGACGAGGCGTTTGGGACCACCTACCGCAAGCCGCGCCTCCTCGTACGGCTCGTCCTTGCCGTGTTCAAGGTGATCCCGAAATTCGGACCTTTCAAGCCGCTCGCATTCGAGCCGCTCACACAAGAGACCGAACGCATGTTCCTCGACAGCTACGCGGCTTCACTTGATCGTTATCGCGGGCTGCTGCGATCGCTCCAACAGGGCCGCGCATCCCTGAGCGACACCGATCTGGATACGGGCCGGCTGCCGACGCTCGGGGTCAACGAGCTGGGCGACAAAACGTACGCTGAATTGCTGTCGAGACTTCGCCGGCAGGATCAGGCGGAGGTGCCTCCGGCGTTGCGTCGCGCGCTTGCCGACCATTACGCGTCGGTTCATAACCCGCCTTCGCGCACGTCGTCGGCGGCCGTGAGATGAACCGAGGCGCGATAGTCGCGCAGCTGGGGGGTCCGCGCGGCGACTAACGCCGTCACGAGCAGACAGCCGAGTCCGCCCGTCGCGACCGACACGACCGGGCCCCAGGCGTTCGCCACGAGCCCCGCTTCGAGCTCACCGAGCTGCGGCCCGCCCATGAAGAAGATCATGTTCACGCTGGTCATGCGGCCGCGGATGTAATCGGGCGTCACCAGCTGGCGCACCAGGTTGCGAATCACCATGCTGACGGTGTCGGCTGCGCCGGTGATGGCGAGGCAGACAAATGACAGTACGAACAGACGCGAGAACCCGAACACGACAGTGGCCAGTCCGTAGAACGCAATCGCCCACAGTAGTACGGAACCGCGTCGCTCGATGCGATCGACGAGTCGCACCATGGCGAGGCTCGCGAGGATCGCCCCGACGGACGGAGCCGCTGATAGCACGCCGTAGCCACGCGCGCCGACGTGGAGGATGTCCTGCGCGAAGATCGGCAGCAGCGCGGTCGCCGACGCAAAGAACGTGGCAAAGAAGTCCAGCAGCATCGTGGAGCGAATCAGCGGGGTCTTGAACACGAATCGAAGACCCTCGATCGCAGCGGCCAGGCTGATGCGTCCCGCAGATCCTTCAGGATTCCCGGATACGTCGCGCATCAGGAGCACCGCGGCAATCACGCAGAGAAACGACACGGCATTGAACGCGTAGGCCCAGCCGATGCCGAGCCCGCCGATGAGTACACCTCCCGCGGCCGGGCCAACGACCGACGCGGTCTGGAACATGATCGCGTTGAGACTGATGGCATTCGGCAGATCCTCGACCGGGACGAGCGTCGGAATCAACGCCTGCCTCGCAGGGTTGTCGAAGGTGCCGAACGCCGCGCCCACAGCCGCGAGCGCATAGATTGGCCAGACCGCCCGCACGCCCGCAAATGCGACCCACGACAGAAGCGCCGCGGAGACCGCCATGCCCGTTTGCGTCACGAGCATCAGGCGCCGACGATCGTGCGCATCCGCCACCACACCGGCAATGAGCGAGAAGACGACGATCGGGACGACGCGGACCAGGCCGACCAGGCCGAGCGCGAGACCGCGTCGCCCGGGCTCAACCAGGACGGAGACGTGCCACAGAATCGCCGCGCTCTGCATCATGGAACCGGCCATCGACACCAGCTGGCCAATCCAGATGAGGCGGAAGTTTCGGTGCTGAAGCGCTTTGAACGTCGAATTCCGGGCGGGGGTCATCGAACGAGCGATGCCGATGATTGTACGGCAGGCCCGAGGGCGCGGCGGGTTTATAGACCCGCCGCGACAAGATCCCGACTACTTCTTCTCGGTGACCGTGACAGGTGTATTGACCGTGAAACTCAATTCACTCTCTGCAGCGAACTCCACCTGATCACCTCGCGTGGCCAGCGCAGCCGCCGTACCGGCACCTCCGCCGACGGCCGCACCGATGGCGGCCCCGCTCCCACCACCGGCAATGGCGCCGATCGCCGCCCCAACGCCGGCACCGATCCCGACCTTCTTCGCATCTTTCCCTTTGCTCGTCTTCGCTTCTGTGACCACTGTGGCGGTATCCAACTCGATCGTCCTGCCGTCAGCCAGAGTCAATCGTCGAAGGGCCAGCGTCATCGATGCAACACCTTTGACTTTTCCGCCGGGATCGGAATTGACGATGACGCCTTCGACGCGAGCGCCCTGCTTGGCGATGACCCAGTCCTCAGACGTGATCGGCTTGACCAGGACGGCACTGAAGGCTTCGCCGGTCTGGTTGGTCTTCGTCGAGAGCGTCGACGTCGTCTGCACCGTGATCGGCATACCCTGTTTGAACGTGAACTGCCTCGGTGGTGGCGGCGGCGGTGGCGGCGGTGGTGGCGGCGGCGCAGGTGCCGGCGCGGGCGCCGGGGCGGCTGCGGGTGCCGGAGCCGCGTTCTGTGGCGCCGGACGTGAAGCAGGCGCGGGCTGGGGTGCGGCGGCCACAGGTGCCGGGGCCGGAGCCGGGGCCGGCGCAGGTTCCGCAGCCGGGGGTGCCGGAGCGACGGGTGGCGACGCTTCCTGCGCGGCCGGAGGCGCGTCAGATGAGCGGCCGCAGCCCAACTGCAGCGCGCCGATTCCGACAGTCGCAAGCGCCGCGACTAAGACTACGACTCTTCGTTTCATCATTGCTGGCGTCCTTTCCCTGGGAGCGTCTACGGGAAACTAGACAACTCCTGTGCCACTGGCAAACACATATTGCGACGCCTTCGGCACGAAGGCAAGCTTCACGTAGGCCGCGGCCAGCGGCGGGGGGCCACGCCTTAGCACGTTGAACGCCATTTAGGCTGCGAGCGTGACGTGTAGATACGTCGTGTCTCCAGCAGCTTGTCCGCCGCCGACCGCGCGGCCGAACCGATCACCATAAGGGCATCTGCCCTGCTGGCATGTTCAACCAGATGAACAAGTTCGGCAACGGAGCCCACTTCGAGCTTCGCCATGACCCGGGCCCGGTGCACCTTGATCGTCTTCTCGGTTGTGCCAAGTTCAACCGCAATCTGTTTGTTCAGCAAACCGCGAATGAGCCCGGTTGCGACTTCGCGCTCCCGCGTCGTCAGTCGATCCACACGCTCGAGGAAGACGTGATGGAGCCGCCGTTCCGCGTCGGAGCGCTCACTCTGTTGCAGCCCGCGGGTGACGGCGGCAACGAGATTCGCGGCGTCGACCGGCCTGATCAGGAAATCGACGGCGCCGCCCTTCATGGCCTTGACGACGGTCGACACATCCGCACGGCTGGTCACGAACACGATCGACAGCGGACTCTCATCCAGAAGCTTTCGTTGCAATTCCAGGCCAGACACACCCGGCAGGTCGTAATCGAGGACCAGACACGCAGGCCCCCTGGGCGGACGATGCTCCAGGATGGACTCCGCTGAACTGAACGCGCGCACCGTGAAGCCGGAGGCGGTCAGATACTGACACAGAGCCGCGCGGGAGGTCGGATCGTGTTCGACCACGAAGACGTTCTCGGTCGCCACAGGGTACTTGAACGTCGCCTGCGATGATTCGGTACATTGACGAGTTCGTATTCGCGGAGCTCATGCACCTCAACCGCCGATCGTGGCTTCCGTCACTTCATGGCGTTCGGCCAGCGGCAACGTGCAACGGAAGGTCACTCCTCTCGCGACGTTGTTCTCGGCGATGAGTTGCCCGTCGTGAGCGTGGACGATGGAACGACACAGCGCCAGTCCCAGGCCGAGGCCGGACGCTTTGGTCGTGACGAAGGGCTCGAAAACCGAGCCGAGCTGATCAGGCGCGATCCCGGTCCCCACGTCTTCGACGGAAAGTTGTACCCCCTGCTCACATTGCGTTGTCATGACCAGCACGCGGCGGTCACCCGGCTCGTTGTCGCGCATGGCGTCGCAGGCGTTGAGAATCAGGTTCAACACGACCTGCTGCAATTGCACGCGATCGCCCCGTATCACTGGAAGCCGCGGCGCCAGACGTCTGGTCACCGCGATTCCGCGGCGAAGCAGGTCGCCACGAAGGATCTCGATGACGTCGTTGATCACGTCGTTCAACGCGAGCTGCCGGGTGTCGTGCCGCCCATTGGCAAACCAGCTGCGAAGTTTGCGCAGCATGCTTCCGGCACGCCGGCTGTCGGCGACGATATCCGCGAGGATGACATCAACTTCGGCGCTGTCGTCAGCGCGGCTGCGCGCGCAAAGACGCCGGGCAGCCTGGGCGTTCCCAAGGATCGCCGCGAGCGGTTGACTGAGCTCGTGCGTCAACGACGCAGACAACATGCCCATCGTCATGACGCGACCGGCATGCGCGAGCTCCTCGCGCACGCGAAGCGTCTCGGCCTCCTCGTGCTTTCGCCTGCTGATGTCGCCGTGAGTGATGACGGCTCCGCGCTGTTCCCCCCAGAGCGGAACGATGGAAATCGAGAACCAGCGCAGCGCGTCCGGTGGTCCGCACGGGTACTCCATCTCGAACAGTTTTCGCTGACCGGCGAGCACTGATTCGAGCCCGGCGACCAGTCGCGCCGCATGAGGATTGTCCGTAGCGTTCGCGCGCTGGTGCTGCAAGTAATTCACGCGGCGCGCAACCCCATCGAGCCGGCCGGAATCGTGTTTGCGTTCGGCGGCGGCCCACGACTCATTCGCGTCGATGACGACACCATCGGAGTCGGTGATGGCGACAGCGTTGCGCATCGACCTGAGAACGGCACCGTGAAGCGACTGCAAGTGCCGGCTTTCACGGACGACGACCGATAGCGCGAGCGAGAGCGCATTGACCAACACCAGGAACAGCTGCAGCGAAAGCACGTCGCGTATCGAAGTGGTGTCATCGTTCACTGTGGCCCAGAGCAGGCCAGCGGACGAGACGATCTGCAGAACACTGACTCCGGTAGGACCGAAGCGAACGGCGGCCCAGAACATGAGCGGCAGAACTGTATAGGTCAATGCCGGGATTCTTGCCGGGCCCGGACCATACCTGGCGAACAACAGGTTGATGACAAACAATGTGCCGAACGCCAGCAGCGCCGCTTCGACATACCGGCTGAGACGCACCGCGCGGAGGCTGGTGACCGAATGTGGCACCATCACAATCGCAGGTACGAGCGTCAAGCTCGCCAGCGCGTTCGAAAGAAAACGCTGGCGCCACACGTCCCAGTAGTTGTCGCCGGCGCCGGTTGCGATCACCACACCGGCATCGAGAAACGATGTCAGGCCGGCCGCCCCGATGACAGCGATCGACGCAAACAACAGTACGCCGGCAAACGTCTCAAATAACTCGCGCGGCGATCGGAGTTGGCGCAGCACAAACGCACCAAGCAATGCCTCGCCGACGTTGGTGGCGAACCATCCCAACGACGTGATGAGCGGGATGCCGTGCGACATCTGGGTTAGCAGGTGCACGGGCAGAATGGCCAGCACGCACCACGGCCAATGCCTCACCGGCGTCAGCAGCAACACCGCAAGCACAATGGCATTCGGTGGCCACATGAGCGACACCGCGAGTCCGGCTGGCGTGAGCATCAGCCCGACCTGTGTCCCGATCCAGTAGGCCGCTGCCGTCGCGAGCGCACAACCAGCGGGGCTATCGGCGAGCGCGACCAGACGATTGCCGTGCGGCATCGGTGATCCTCGAATCAGTCGCACTGGTGAAGGGGGGCCCTGATGGTAGCTCCGACACACCAGCTGGCTCAAGTCAGACTGTACGAAAAAGTGCGGTTGCGGACTTTCCGGACTCGCGCGCGTGCCACCGTCACATGTCGTGATGAGGCGTGCGCCGTAGCGGGCGCGGGGCGGCAAATGACGCAGGCCGGCCGAAAACCCGCCAAATCCGTGCGAACCTGCGCTGGCCCACGTCTTGAACCATCGCAGGCGTCGCGAGCGGTCTTGTCCAACGTCGAGGCCGTATCGGCAGATGACGGGGTCGGCGCGCTTCCGATCAACCGCGGGCTCACACCGGCGCAGCATCGGGTCATGAGCACCGGCACGCGGCGTTCCGATCGGCGGCGTCCGACCCCGTTTCCCGGACTCCAATTTCTTTCTGTTGTGTTTCGGTGATACGGCTGCGGTCAGACGGTCAGTAGCGACGTCAGCCACTGCGTCGGGGATGACACGCGTCAGCTGCTGACGAGTCCCAGCCAGGTGGCGTAGCGAACGAGGTCCGCCGTGTTCTTGAAACCGAGTACGCGCATGATCTCGTACTTGTGCGTCTCGACCGTGCGCGGTGAGACCTGAAGCGCGCCAGCGATTTCGCGCATGCGATACCCTTTGGCGATCAGCTGAAGCACTTGCCGCTGTCTTGGCGTGAGCTTCGCGAGCGGCTTCTCGGCCACGGGAAGGCCGCCGATCCGTTCGGCCACCGCCGGACTGACGTACGTGCCGCCGCCGACGACTTCCCGTATGGCCGTCACCAGTTCCTGACCGGCCGCATGCTTCGAGACAAAACCGACCGCGCCCGACTGAATCGCTTCTTTCGCAATACGGGGATCGGCGTACATGGTCAGGATGATGATCTTGGACGTCACACCGCGAGCACGCAGCTGGGTGATCGCGTCGAGGCCACTCAATCCCGGCATGGACAGGTCGGCGATGATGAGATCGGGTTGCAGATCGACGGCTGCCTCGACGAGGCTGGTACCATCGAGCACGGTACCCACCATCTGACAATGGTCGGCGAGCAGGCGGTTCAGTCCTTCTGCCACCATCATGTGGTCGTCGGCGAGAAGCGTTCGAGGCGTTGCTGCGGTCACCATAGCGGTCATAAGGAATTTACCCGTGATTAACGCCGCGCGCGGTTCTCTTGAACATACTCTGTGACCGTAGTGCTATTGTTCAGTTTCGGCAAGTAGTTTTTATCGCGAAATTGCACGCTTCCGACGGTCCCACCTCTACCGGGAATCGGTCCGGCGAGAGCCTCGCCGGCGATGAGAGCCGTCGCCGAGGGCAAGAACCGTCGCGCCGAGTCTCGCACGAGAGTGCCGTCCTGTAAATGAGCGGACATGAGAAGTCGAGCAGCGTCGGGACTGCTGTGGAAGGCGCGGCCGCACCTGGACTCAGCGCGACCTCGCCCCGAGCGACATCCTCGAGCGAAGGAGGATCTCGTCCAAAATGACCTGTGGATCGTCGCGCAGCACCAGTCTCATACCCTGAAGGATGAGAAACTCCCGCGACGAGAGGAAGCCGTCGAGCGCCTCGCGGCTATCCCATTCAGACACGAGCGACAACAGCTGACTGTCGACGGCATCCGTCATGAGACGGCATGTCAGACAGCCAGGGTAGGTGTGCATCCGGCGGATGAACCCGTCGATGGCGCTCAGAGCTTCTGACCGCTTGTTATCCTTAACGCGCAGATTCACGGTGGCTACGTGCATCGCTGGAACAGTCCTGGCGCCCGGCCGTTCGCGTACCGCGACATCCCGCGGTATCGATCCCCGGCACGAGGCCGTCTCTTGGCCGCCATGGGTCGATGCCTTCATGCCAACGCAACCAGCGTGCCTAATCTGGCCGTCGCGAACGAGAGCAAATTCGGACGCCCTGCTCGCGCAATGCGGTGTTGCGGCCGTGAAACCGATGCGCAACGAACGAACAGCCGTTGCCCCTCGCGGGTCAGCCGCGGCTCACCGCAGAACCAGCAAGGGCCTCTGCACCTTCTACCAGGGCAGCATGACCTGCGGTACGATGGCCCCTTCGGACATGAGGATGCGAGCGCTTCATGAGCGAGATGGCCGCTGACAACCACCCGGTCGCCGACTTCGCCATGCGTGCGCGAGAGTTGGAGCTGCTCCACGAGGTGACGCGTATCCTGCAGCGTGACCTTGCGACCGCTGACCTCCTCGACCAAATCACCCATGCGATTCAACGCTCGTGGCCTGTCGCAGACACGATAGGCGTCCGCTCACGCCTGGGAACTCTCGCCATCGAGACGCCTGGCTTCGAGAACCTGACTCCCACACATCGCGCGGCGTTCGTCGCGGCCGATGGGTGCCCCGGCGCGATTGAGGTCGCATACAGCGGGGACAGATCCGGCGCCAACGAGAGCCTCGCGCTGGCCAACCTCCTCGCCGACGTGACGGAGATGGTCCGAAACGCTCTCGACCGGCGAATCGCGGTGACCGCGCTGCGACAAAGCGAGCAGCGGTATCGCAGCGTCGTCGAGCAGCAGAGCGATCTCGTCTGCCGGTACCTCCTCGATACCACCCTGACCTTTGTGAATCACTCCTATTGCCGTTTCTTCGGAAAATCGCGAGAAGAGTTGATCGGCCACCGCTTCATCGAGTTGATTCCCGAAGCCGATCGGCCGGCTGCGTTGAAACACATCGACGCTCTCGTGCGCCGTGGAGAGCCGCAGATTCACGAGCACAACGTCTTGCTGCCGGATGGCAGTACGGGACGACAGCAATGGGCTAACCAGCCAATCACGACGCCGGACGGCTGCGTCCACGAACTGCAAGGTATCGGACGAGACATCACCGATCGATGGCGTGCGGAAGAGGCGCTCCGGCAGAACGAGATGAGCCTCCGTGCGGCGTATGAACGAATCAGGTCGCTCGCACACCGGCTGATCCTGGCTCAGGAAGCCGAACGAACTCAAATCGCGCGCGAGCTGCACGATGATGTCAGCCAACAACTGGCCGCACTGGGTATTGGTCTGAGTCTCGTCGAGTCGCGGATGCCTGATAGCGATCCGGTGCGCCACGACGTGACGAAGCTGCGGCACGTGGCGAGCGGACTTGCCGAGAAGGTGCGGCACGTGTCGCACGCGCTGCACCCGGGTGTGCTCCAGCACGCCGGGCTCAATGCAGCGATCGCCTCACACTGCGAGGCGGTCGCCGGTCAAAACCAGTTCCTGGTCCGGTTCGAAGCTCGCGGGACCTTCAACGACGTCCCGGCAGATGTGGCCTTGTGCCTGTATCGTGCCACTCAGCAGGGATTGCGCAACGTCGCGATGCACGCGCGCGCCAGCCGCGCATGGGTGACGCTCGTGCGGGTCGGCAACCAGATCGAGCTCACCATCACGGACAACGGACGCGGCTTCGACACGTCCAACGTGCACGCGCGCGGCCTCGGCCTCCTGAGCATCGAAGAGCGCGTCCACCTCGCGAACGGGAAGTTCGCTGTGACGTCCCGTCTCGGAGGGGGCGCGCGGCTTTCGATCTCGGTGCCCGTCGGCTGGATGTGATCTGGAATTCCAGGATTCAGCCGCTCAGGACCAAGAACGAAGAACGAAGGACGAAGGTCCAAGGACTCGCGCCAGGTCGATTTGAACAGCGCGTTAAGCGCCGCGCCTGATTCCCAGCTTGCGCAGGCGGCTTCGCAGAGTACTTGGCTTCAGACCAAGCAGTTCGGCGGCACCGCGCCGGCCTTCAATCCGCCACAGCGTCGTGCTCAGCATGCGCTGAATGTGGTTGCGCTCGATCTCTTCGAGCGTGGTCCCTATCGATGCCGTCGCCGGTTTGGCTGCCGACAATGAGATGTCATTGATCGAGATCATACCGTCGGACGACAGGATGATGGCTCGCTGAATCACGTTCTCGAGTTCACGGATGTTTCCCGGCCAGTCGTACTGTTGCAGTGCCCTGGCCACCGAATCAGAAATCGGCTTCATCGGCTTGGGCATCGCACGCGCAAACCTGTTTGCGAGGTGCTGCGCCAGCAGCGGGATGTCTTCGCGGCGTTCGCGCAGCGAGGGCAACGTGATCGGAAAGACGTTCAGCCGGTAATACAGATCGTCCCTGAATCGGTTTTGTCGGACATCGTCGGCCAGGTCGCGATTGGTGGCAGCGATGACCCGCACGTCGACATCGACCGTGCGCGTGCTTCCGAGGCGTTCGAGTTGCCCTTCCTGCAGGACGCGCAACAGTTTCGGCTGGAGCTCGATTGCGAGGTCGCTGACCTCGTCGAGGAAAAACGTCCCGCGATGGGCGATCTCGAACCGTCCAGCCTGGCTCGAGTGCGCGCCCGTGAACGCGCCGCGCTCGCGCCCGAACAGCTCGCTTTCGACCAGGGTAGCGGGAAGAGCCGCGCAGTTGAGGGCGACGAACCGGTTCGCGGCCCGCGCGCTTCTGCGATGGATGGTGCGTGCCACCAGCTCTTTGCCAGTGCCCGTTTCACCAAGCAAGAGAACGGTCGCATGTGTGCTGGCGACCTGCTCGAGTCGAAACACGACGTAGCGCCAGGCCGCGCTCTCGCCGACAAGCGTGTCCTCCATCTGACTGAGCCCCTGCTTGTCCCCGTCCATCCCGCTGTTGTCGTTCATACGGCGACTGGCCGACTCGTGGTCGTGAAACCCCTGCGGTGGGGCTGGAAGGCCTGCCGGGCGGTCGTCCATGAGGGCCCGGATGGCATCTGCAACGCTGGTCAGCGGCCGCAGTGCGTTCGCGTCGAGTTGTGAACCCGAGCGCTGTGAATACAGCGCGATTGCGCCGCCTTCGAGATGCCGGCCGACCGGCAGCACGATCAGCGCGCGGACGCCAAGTGCCCAGAGATGCAGGTGGTCGTCTGGCGCCAGATCGCTCGTGCTGTGCGGAGGGCCTGAAATGACCAGCATCGCCGACTGAGCCGTGGCCGCCTGCACCCGTGGCCGTCCGAGGAACTCGGTGAGCAGCCTGCCGGATGTCAGCGCACTGCCGACCGCGACGTTTCTGGCCCTTTGACCGGAGGGTGATACGAACAGCCCACCTTCGAGTCCCAAGACATCGACGAGGCGCGAAAGGACCTCGCGGACTCGATCATCGAGTGGCTCGGATGAGATCGGCGTTAGCCGTGAACACAGTTCCTGGGCGATCTTCTCGACATTAGGAAGGCGGTTATCACGTCCTGGAAACGCCGAAACTCCCATGACCGTACCCCCCGACGTGACCGGGGAGCGACACCTAGCGCCAAGTCGCCAAGCCGCGCTCGCCCGCGTTCAAGTCATTCATTGGAGTGGAGACCTTGAACGCTAACGATTTGCGCAACTAAGGGCAATTAGCCCATAGATCTACGTAATTTTTCGGGGGCTCAGCCGTGTAACGGGCCGTCAGCGGCGCGGGGACGAAACTATCGGAAGGTGGATGTGAATCCGCGTACCGGATTGGTCGCTTTCGATGTGAAGCCAGCCCTGGAAGTTCCGGACGATCATCGCGACGCTGGTCAGGCCAAGTCCCGCGGCGCCCTCCTTGGTACTGAAGAACGGCTCAAACGCTCGCGTGCGCGCGTCGCCAAAGAGTCCCGGGCCGGTGTCGCTGACGGTCACGCACACATATCGCTGGCTGCGCGGCGGCGCCCCAACCTGCCGATCCGCTGCCGTCGTCTGAATCGTGAAGGTGCCGCCATCGGGCATCGCCTCGCGGCCGTTAGCGGCAAGGTTCAGGAAGACCCACTCCAATTGAACGGCGTGAGCCTGCACCATCGCGTCCAGCGCCTCGAGCCGCAGCGACACCTGGATCTCCGGTCCAAGGACACGGCTCAACACGCCTTCGAGTTGCGCGACGAGCTCGTTGACGTCGATGACACTCCGCTCGATGACGCCGGACTCGCCGACCGTGATTAACTCGCGACTGACCTGAAACGCGCTATCAATGGCGCCTTCCAGCTCCATGAATTCACGATCCGGGGATTCGCCGACGGCGAGACGCCGCTTGAGTGAGTCTACGGACATCGACATGATCTTCAACAACACACTGAGGTCGTTCCCGAGCCCGACAGATACAAGAACACTCACACCATCAGCCATGCTAGCCGAGGGACGTGGGCGCCCGTGTTGATCAGGATCAAACGCGCCGGATCAGCGCTAGAGCCGTGATTCGATCTTCTCGAACTGCGCCGGGTCGACGATGCGGACGGTGTGCCGGCCGGTGAAGCGCAGGATGCCGCGACGCTCGAGCGAGCGGGTCGCGCGACTCACCGATTCGAGAGACAACCCGAGATAGCTGGCGATGTCGGAACGGCTCATGGGCAAGGCGAGTTCCTGCGCGCCACCATGCTGACGTTCGAGCTCGCGGATGAACATGGCAACCCTGCCGACCGCGTCCTTGCGGCCGATGGCGATCGTCTGGCGCTGCGCCTCGCGGACCTCGTGCGTCAGCTTGCAGAGGAACTTGAACTGCAGTTCGCCATCGCGTTTGAGCGTCTCGATCAGCACATCGACGTTGAAGCGATACAGCGTTGCGTGGGTCACCGCTTGAGCGCTCCGGATGTACAAGCCGTTCTCTGCGAGGCCAAAGACGTCGGCGGGATACAGAAACGAGGTCACCCAGCGGCGGCCACTCGGCAGGTCCTTGTATGCTTTCACCACCCCCTCGCCAATGATGAACACGGCGGTGGCAGGAGCTTCGTCGCGATAGATGACCGTGCGTGGAGCGATTCGTACCCGCGTCGCGATGGCGGCGAGCTTTATGCGTTGGTCGTTGGTCAGCAGCGGCGCGTCGGGACGGATCGGCGGCAGGAAGGGAGTCGCCTGCAAGGCGGGTTCGGCAACTACCGGTACCAGCGTTTTCGATTCTCGATGTTTCTGAACGGTCACGGCGATCCTCCTGAGCGAGATCCGCTGAGCTCCCCCCGGGCTTCTGGCGCGCGCCTACACTTCGTGTCAAAAGTCGTGTCCGACTCGCATGTGATCCTCGCATGCGCGCGGGCCAACTCGGCCGTTTCTCGGTCACCGACGATGCCCCATCGGCGGCCGTGGGGGGATACCACGGCCCTCACGATAGGCCGTGGCCCGGCGCCCCTCGAATCACTTCGTCCCGCTCCCGTGCGTCACTTCGCGTCCTGAACGCTGGTGACGACCGCCCGTGTGTACGTGATGTCGATCTTGTCGCCGGCCTTGACGCCTGCGATGTTCTTCTTGTCCTCGATCTTCCGCGTCACCGTGCGGCCATCAGCTGTGACCACCGTGATCGAAGGAACGGCTGGATCAACGGCCTTTACCGTTACCGTCGCCTTGTCCTGGGTTGCCACGGTGCCGGCGGGAAGCGCGCTCTTGGCGCGATCGAGCGCGATATCGAGGCTCTCGCCACTGCCCTTCTCACCCGGTTTCACCAACTGGAACACAATCGACTCGTAATACGTGATGTTGACCTTCTGACCGACTTTCAGCTCGTTGAATCGCTGAACCGCCGGGCCCACGCTGAACGTGTCCTCGTTGCCTTTGTCATCGCGCAACGTGACGGAGCGGCTAGTGGCGTCGATCGCCTGAATCGTGGCGGTCACCTTGATCACGTTGGCTTTCGTCACCGGGGCCTGAGCCAGCGGCATTGCCGCTCCAGCAACCCAGATCATCATCGCGAGCATCGTCGTCTTCGCAGTCATAGACCCTCCTTGGCGGATCCGCATCAAGTCCGTGGGCATTCCGAAGCAAATGTGAGTCCGACGTTGAAAGGCCGGAGTTGGGCCGAATGTGCCCGAAAGCCGCGACATGGCGCGGGTAGCTCGGCGGAGCGCGAGTGTCGTGTGATGGCCCTGTTGTGGGACTATCATGGCGATCGACACGTGAGTGACGCCGCCCGACCGCGAGTTCTGCTGGCAGATGACTACGCTGGCCTGCTGACGGCCTGGAGGCGCCTGCTCGAGCCGACCTGCGAGATCGTCGGAACGGTCCGTAACGGCCGGGACCTGCTCGATGCCGCCATGACTCTCACGCCGGACGTCGTCATCGCTGATCTCTCCATGCCGGAAGTCACCGGGCTCGATGCGTGCCGACAGATCAAGCGTGCGAATCCGGCGATCAAAGTGATCCTCGTCACTGCCGGCGGCGATGAGTACGTCGCGCGTGCGGCATTTCGTGCGGGCGCGTCGGGGTTCGTCCTCAAGCACTCGGCGGACGACCTGCTGACCGCCATCCAGAGCGTTCTGCACGGAAATACCTTCTGCACGCCAACGGTGGGGATCGACGCGCCGGATAGTATGTAAGGACGATTGACTCAGCCGGTTCGGGGATCGATGATGACAACTCGCCCCCGAATGGAGAATTTGTTGCAGGGTCGCCACGCTCGACGCCTGATCGTCCTGGTCGTGCTCTGCGCAAGTCCGCACCTGAATCTCGATGCGCAGGACGGCGCTGGCGCGCGCGCGAAACGCGTCCTCGCGCTGCACGTCGTGCGGAGAGACTCCCCCGGATTCGACGACACATTTCGCTCGATCCTGAGAGATGCGCTCGCCGATCACCTCGACTACTACAGCGAGTACATCGATCTCAACCGGTTAGCTGACGATAACTACCAGTCGGCGCTTCGCAGTTACCTCCGCACTCGGTACGTCGATGACGGTCTCGATCTGGTGATCGCGTCAGGTCCCGCCGTCGTCGAGTTTCTCAACGGCGACCCGTCGCTCTTTCAACACGAGCCGATCGTATTCACCACGAGACCGGGGGTGCTGGGCGGTCCGCATTCCACCGGCGTCGTTTCGGCAGTCGACTTCACGAGCACGCTGTCGTCGGCACTTGCAGCCCAACCTTCGACCAGGCAGGTCTTCGTCGTCAGCGGGATTGCGGCGTTCGACAGGCTCTACGCCGATCTCTTCAAGGCGCAGCGCAAACCTTTCGAGGGACGCGTCGCGTTCCATGATGTGGCGGGTCTCCCCATCCCGGACCTGCAGGCGCGCGTACGGGAGTTGCCGCCAGACTCGATCATTTTCTACTTGAGTGTGTCCGACGATGGGGCCGGGCACACTGTCATGCCACTCGACGCGCTCGACCCAATCGCCGCGGTGGCCAACGCTCCGGTCTACAGCTGGCACGAGGACGCGCTCGGTCACGGGATCGTCGGCGGCCGGTTGCACTCGTCGGTGAGCGATGCCCGGGAGACTGCCCGGATCGCCCTTCGCGTCTTGCGCGGGGAGAAGGCCGAGAGCATTCCGGTCGTTGCCGTCGACAGTTACACCCACCAGTACGACTGGCGACAACTTCAGCGCTGGGGCATCGATGAAGCCCTCCTGCCGCCAGGCAGCGTGATTCGATATCGCGAGTCATCGTTTTTCGATCAGTACCGATCGTATGTATGGGGCGGCGCCGTGATCGTCATCGCGCAAGCCGCGCTCATCGGCGGGCTGCTGATTCAGCGCCGTCGCCGCCGGCGCGCCGAGGTCGCGCTGCAACAGTCTGAAACACGCAATAGCGCGATCCTGCGGGTGCTTCCGGACCTCATGTTCGTGCTCGATGGCCACGGCCGATACGTGGATTTCCATGCGCGCGACCAGAACCTGCTGTTCGTCGCGCCCGAGGCCTTCATGGGGCGCACGCTTCGGGAGGTCATGCCTCCGGAGCTGGGCGAGATGTTCATGGCGGCGGTCGAGCGGGCACGTACCAGTGAGGAAACGGTTGTCATCGAGTACGAACTGTCGATGGATCAGGTGCGCCACTTCGAGGCGCGCCTGGTGCGCGCCAACGAAGACTGCATCATCAGCATCGTCCGCGACGTCACCGAGCTGCGGCGCGCTGCCGAACTCAATCGTGGGCTCGCCCGCCGCCTGATCGTCGGCCAGGAGCAGGAGCGCCAACGAATCGCGCGGGAACTGCACGACGACTTGAGCCAGCGCATCGCGCTTCTCAACCTCGAAGTCGATCAGATTGCCGATGCAGTGCCGGTGCACCCGCATCGAACCAGGCTGGAGAAGGTGTCATCGCAAGTCAGCGAGATCGCCGACGACCTGTCCAACCTCTCGCACACGCTCCATCCGTCGCGGCTGCAGACCCTGGGACTCACTGAATCGGTGCGGTTGCTGTGCCGCGAGATCTCGCATCTCCGCCAGGTCAACGTGCAATTCACCTCGGTCGGAGTACCGAGTCACGTGGATTCGGCGGTAGCGCTTTGCCTGTATCGCATCGCGCAGGAAGCGCTGCACAACATCGCCAAGCACAGTCAGGTACGTGAGGCTTCGGTCCATCTCACTCACGAGAGGGACCAGGTGCATTTGCGGATCGAGGACTCCGGTGTCGGCTTCGATCCAGTCCTCGTCCACCACGGTGGCCTCGGATTGCTCAGCATGCGAGAACGTGTGGGCATCCTCAAAGGAAAGCTGGCGATCAACGCCTCGCCGGGGCACGGGACGCGCATTGGCGTCAGCATCCCCCTGTCATCATCGAGCGAAGCACCGTCCCCCTTCGCATCTGTCTGAAGACCGGCTCCATTCCGATCGTTTTGGGGCCACGGCCACTTGACCTGCCGCGGCATGCCGTGGCGTGCCAACGTCGCGGCAGTCTCCGGCATCAACATCATGTCAGTGTGCTTTAAAATGCGGGCTGATAATTGCCAAGGATCGTAATCATGAGATCGAGAATCATTGCTGCGCCGCTCCGAGCGATCGTGACCGCGCTGACCATCGCCGCCGGCATGATCGTCGCCGTGCACCCGGGAGACGCAGCGGTCAAGGCGCGAGTGGACTTCGACAAAACATTCAACTTCAGCCAGGCTCGGACGTGGTCGTGGAACCCCGATAGCGCCGGCCAGGTAATCGCCGCGCGCTCCCAGGAGGATGACTCGGAGGACATCAAGCGCCGCGCCGAACCGATCATCTTCGAAGTCGTGAACGCCGAGTTGCCGCGCCGTGGAATCAAGCCGGCGAATGGCGCGCCCGATCTGACGCTGATGTACTACCTGCTACTGACGGTGGGATCGTCGACGCAGACACTGGGACAGTTCCTGCCGTCGGTCGCGCAGTGGGGGTTGCCGCCGTTTCCGCAGTCGACGACGTCTATTTCCGTGGTCGAGCAGGGATCGCTCGTGCTCGATTTCAGTTCCAATGGCCGGGTCGTGTGGAGAGGCGTCGGCGAGGCGAAGATCGACACGGACATGGATCAGAAGAAGCGCAGCGCGCTCCTGCGGGATGGTGTGCGCGAGCTCCTCAAGCGATTCCCGCCGAAGTCATAGCCTCGAACGATTCCGGCCGCCTCACTCCTGGACGTTGACCAGCTCCGGCTTTTCAACGCCTGGCCTCGTAATCCGCTGGCGGCCGCTTGGCCGCTTGGCGCGCTCGAACGGCGGAATCTCGATCGGCTTTCCCGTTTCTGCTGATTCGTACAGCGCCTGGACGATCCGCACATCCTGCAGCCCCTCGTCTCCCGACGGCTCGGGCTCGCGGTTCCTGAGGATGCAGTCCGAGAAATACAGCAACTCGGGAGCGAACTGGTCCCGCTTCCCGATCCGCTTGCGCGTCGTCTTGCCGTTGACGGTCAATTCGTACGACAAGCCCTCTGCGTACTCATACGCCGGATCGACGTGCAGCTGCCCTTTCGTTCCCACGATGCGATATGACGCGACGTCGGAGGCATTGAAGCTCGTGACGAATGCGGCGACCCGCTCACCCTCGAACCGCAGCAGCGCTCCGGTCGATTCATCGATCTCGGCGAAGGTGTCGGCACCGGAGTTGACCGACGTCGCCATGACCTCTTTCGGCTCGGCACGAAAGAGATAGCGCGAGGCGTTGATGCAGTAGATGCCGATGTCGTAGAGCGTGCCACCGCCGAGCTCTTTCTTCGTGCGGATATCACCCGGCTGCACAGTCATCGAGAACGACGAGTTGAAGAACTTGGGCTCGCCGATGCGGCCGCGACGAACGAGGTCGACCGCCTTCAGGTTGATTTCTTCGAAGTGCAGGCGGTAGGCGATCATCAGCTTGACGTTGTTCTGGCGGCAGGCCTCGATCATGCTCTCGCACTCCTCAACCGTCACTGCCATCGGCTTTTCGCAGAGCACATGGACGCCGGCATTGGCCGCGCGAATCGTGTACTCCGCGTGCATTGAATTGGGCAGCGCGATATAAACGGCATCCACCTGCTGAAGGCAGGTCTCATAGTCGTCGTAGGCGAAGGTCGCGTCGATTCGATACTTTCTGCCGAGCGACTTTCGCTTGGTCGCATCGTCGCTGACAAGCGCGGCGACGCGCGAATTGCGGCGGGCGTGGTCGAACGCCGGCAGCACCGCCACCTGGGCTATGTGTCCCAGGCCAACGATTGCGTATTTGACTGGTCCGCCGTTGCGTTTTGCCATTGGGCACCTCGTCTTCCCGGTGACGCAAGGCAGATGCCCGTTTAGACGCCGCGGAGGAGGCAGGCGCAGTGCGCCTGCAGATCCCAGCAGCCTTCGCCGAACGATTCAGCCACGCCGGAGCCACCGTACTTCGGCTGCTCAGTGCTGAGAACGAGATGCCATTGCCGCGGCGCGGCAAGGGCCACGATCGGGTCGTTCATGGCAAATCGAGTCCGGGGCCCGAGGTTGATGAGCAGCAAGAGAGTCCGATCGCCTGCGGCGTACCGAAGCAGCACGATCTCCGACGTCGGCGCCGACGTGTCCACAGTGACATCCGATGTGCCGAGGGCCGACAGGACAGGATCGGTGTGGCGAAGTGCCAACAGATCCATGTACAGGTGGCGCGCCTCCTGCCCTGCAGCGGTGGGACGCCAGTCCAGCCGGCACGCGTCGAACGCCCGCTCGTCATCCGGCGAGGGTAGCCGGTCAACGATCTCGGGCGACTTGAGCGACGGAAACTGCGCTAAGAATTCCAGACGTCCACGACGCACGAGATCGGACAGCGGCGGTTTGTGATCGGCGAAGTAGGTGAACGGCTGCTCGACAGCTTCCTCCTGGCCCTGAAACAGCAGTGGGACGGATGGCCCCAGCAAGAGCAGCGTCGAGAGCGCGCGCCACTTGCCAGGATCGACCATTTGATGAAGACGACGACCGCTGCCGGTATTGGCGACTTGATCGTGGTTCTCGAGGAAGCAGGTAAAGGCCGCGTGCGGGTGTGTGCGGGAATCGCTGCCGCGCGGCTGCTTCTGCCATGAATACCACTGTCCCTGGTACAACAGATTCCACCGCGCCATCGCGGCAAACTCGTGCGCGGTTCCGAGATAGTCGGTAAAGTACGCTTCACGACGTCCGCTCAGCGCAACGATGGCTGAGTGGTGCCAGTCTTCGTTCCAAAGGCTGTCAACGCCGGAACCGGTGTCATCGCGGCGCACGAGTGACGCGTCCTGCGGCTCGTTCTCGGCCGAGACAAAGATCCGCCGCGGCGCAACCGATGCGCGGCCGTGCTCGGTCAGCTCGTGCACGATGTGCGTCGGCGATCGATCGACGAGCGCCTGCGTGGCATCGAAGCGAAGCCCGTCGAAGCGGTATTCCCGCAGCCAGTGCCGTACGTTCTCGCGCATGAAGTGCCGCACAGGGGCCGAACACTCTCCATCCAGGTTGAACCCCTGACCCCACTCCGTTGTATGTTCGGCGAAGTATGACTTGCTGAATTCGTGGAGCACATTGCCGGACGGACCGAGATGGTTGTAGACCACGTCCAGAATCACCGCCAGACCGGCCGCATGCGCCGCATCGACGAAGTGGCGGACATCGTCGGGCATGCCATACCCGTGAAAGGGGGCGAAGAGGAACACGCCGTCGTACCCCCAGCCAAACCGCCCGTCGAATTCGGCGATCGGCATCACTTCGAGCGTCGTCACGCCGATGGAAGCCAGATGAGGCAGTCGTTCGCAGGCGGTTGCCCAGTTCCCGCCGCGGGTAAACGTGCCGATGTGGAGCTCGTAGACGACTTGCCGATGACGCGGTGCGGCACCGGCCCAGTCGCCGACACGCCAACTGAATGCATCGGGGTCGACGACCATCGACGGCCCGAACGGACCGTCTGGTTGAAAGCGCGAGGCGGGATCGGGACGCAATTGCCCACCGAGGCGATACCAGTACCGCTGTCCGTGGTGCACACCCGGCACCGTCGCAAGGAAATACCCATCCTCGCCTGGATCCATACGGAGGTCGTCCTTTCCTTCGAGGACGAGCCCCACCTCGCGGTGTGCCGGCGCCCACACGGCGAAGTCGACCCGATTCTGACGGGCGACGGCACCAAGCCGAGGCTGCGCTGTGACAGCGGCCTCAGGACGCATTGCCGCTCGCATCTGGGGGCGCGTCGTCAAGAGCGACGAACGACCGCAACACCTCGGCAACGCTCCATGCCTGCGCGATACAGCCACGCGCGGCGTACGGTTCGCTGGCGTCGAAGACTTCGCTGATCGTCCCGATGCAGGCGTCGCTGAGATGGTTATTGAACGCGGCGAGAAACGATCGCGCTTCCTGGCGGCGCTCCGGGTACGCGCGCAGCCATGCATCGATGAACGGCCCGATGAGCCACGCCCACACCGTCCCCTGGTGATACGCGGCATCGCGCGCGCGAAGATCACCGAAGTATTGCGCTTTGAAATCTTTGTGGCCGGGATCGAGCGTGCGCAAACCGTACGGCGTCAGCAGATGTTCCGCGACCACGTCTATGACGCGCTGCCAGCGCCGCTCGTCGAGCACTGGGTGCCGTAAGGCGAGCGCGAAGATCTGATTCGGCCGTAGCGACGCATCGTCGCCGGCTTCTCCGCCAACCAGGTCGTAGAGGTAGCGACCCTCGGCATACCAGAACCGCTGGTTGAACGACTCCCGCGTCCGTTCCGCGACGGCATCCAGATGAGACGACACGCGTTCGAATGCGCGATTCCAATTCGACAGCAGCCGCACCGCGTTGTACCAGAGCGCGTTGATCTCGACTGTCTTACCGCGGCGAGGCGTGACGACCCAGTCGCCGACCTTGGCATCCATCCACGTGAGCGCGAGACGGTCCGCCCCCTGCGTCAGCAGTCCATCATGGTCCACGCGAATACCGAATCGCGTGCCGGCCAGATGTCGCTGCACGACAACATTGAGCGCCGGCAGGAGGTCGCGCAACGTATCACCATCATTCGTGACGGTGACGTAGCGGTCGATGGCGTGAAAAAACCAGAGAGTCGCGTCGGCAGTGTTGTAGAGGCCTTCCTGATTGCCCTCAGGGAAGAGGTTCGGAAGCAGGCCATCGCGCAGGTGGTGGGCAAACGTCAGCAGGATGTCGCGAGCTTCAGAGGTCCTGCCCGTGCAGAGCGTGAGACCTTCGAGGCTAATCATGGTGTCGCGCCCCCAGTCCGTGAACCAGTGATAGCCCGCGATCACGCTGCGTGCTTCCACACCGGCGGCGCGCGCCAGCGTGGTTTCGGCCGTGCGCGTGGCGGGTTCGATCACGAACTGATCGGCGGCCAGAACGAGCTCGGCGCGCAGGTCGTTCGAGCTGGCCGGTCCCGCCGTTACGAGCAAGCGCGAGCGGCGCTGCATCTCGGTGTCGAGTGACTCGTCGGTCGATACCGCCATCAGGCCGGCAGCGTTCTCGGTCGACGCAATGAAAGTGGCCTGTTCGCCTTCTGCCAGATCGAGCTTGAAGTAGCCGGGACTCCACGTATCGCCGACCGATGCGTATCCACGCTGCCGTTCGAGTAAATACGGCACGTCCTTCGTGATCTCAGGATGCAGCGTAAAAGCCGACTCGTGGTCCTTCAGAACGAGTACGAGCGGAGGAAGCGAGGGGTCGAGCGTCGCCTCGAGGTATCCGCCGCGCGCCACCAGAACGGGAGACTCGGGCAGCGCGTAGTCGACTGTCGCCTCGTGCGGCCGCGCGAGGAGGTGCGGCCGGATCCCGAGTCGGATGGGCGCGTGCGCACGCGTCACCGTATATCTCACGAGCACGGTGTTCTGCACCCGCGGCATGATGAGGCGCTTCACGATGGTCGTGTCATTGAGCTCATATGTCCATACGGGCAGGCCACCGACCAATTGAAAATGCGTCGTGACGTTCGATGGACTTTCCGGTCGACTGAGCCATCCGATTTCCCCGCCCGACAACCGCACTCGCTCGTCCAGTCGCGAAACGAGGACGATGCGGCCGACCGGCGCAGGAAGCGCAGCGACAAGCAGCGCATGATAACGGCGCATCAATACACCGCCGAGCGTGCCGGAGGCGTAGCCACCGAGTCCGTTGGTCACCAGCCATTCGAGAGTCGCCAGTCGACTCGAATCGGTCGCTGAAGGCGGGATGTCACGAACGACGTCGCTGGCTGCGTGTGAGCTGGTGTCGAGAGTAATCATCGAGCAGGCTTGAGGTAATGTCCGGCTAAGCTGGATCCGGCCTCAAACCGGGCCGTCGCAAGGATGATGCCCGGGCACCCTGGTGGCTGGCATATTGCTAAACCAAAATTTTCCGGTGTGAAAACGAAGGCGAGGCCCGTCAGCAACGCTCAGTCGGCCAAATCGGCTGGACTAATTTACGTGACCGACGGAGCACCCGGCATCCATCGTCGTCGTCGAGGCCGAGGATTCACTTACATCGATCGTCGTGGGCGTGTGATCAGGAACCGGGCGGAGCTCGACCGTCTCGCACGTCTGGCCATTCCGCCTGCATGGATAGACGTATGGATTTGCGAAAGCGCGAAGGGACATTTACAGGCCTGCGGCCGCGACGCGCGAGGTCGTAAGCAATACCGGTATCACCAGGAATGGCGACAATTCCGCGACGAGGTGAAGTACGACCAGATGCTCGCATTCGCGATGGCGCTGCCCGCGCTCCGGCGACGAATAGCGAGAGATCTCTCGGCCCACGGACTTCCGCGGCGCAAGGTCATCGCGGCCGTCGTGCAACTGCTCGAGAAGACGCTGATTCGCGTCGGCAACGACGAGTACGCGCGCGACAACAACTCATTCGGCCTGACGACGATGCGCAACAAGCACGTGCGCGTCTCGAAGTCCACGCTTCGATTCAGGTTCAAAGGAAAGGGCGGAAAGTCGCACGACATCGCGTTCAACGACAGTCGTCTGGCGCGGATCGTCCGCCGGTGCCAGGACCTTCCTGGACACGAGCTGTTTGGCTACATCGACGACGAGGGTCAGGTGCAGGATGTCGGGTCAGCCGACGTCAACGAATACCTCCGCGAAGCCACGGGGCAGGATTTCACCGCGAAGAGCTTTCGCACGTGGGCAGCGACCGTGCTCGCGGCGTGCGCCCTTCAGGAACTGCCAGAACGTCGATCACACGCTCATATCAAACGCAACATCAACAGGGCAGTCGAAGCCGTCGCCGGCTTACTTGGAAACACGCCGGCCATCTGCCGGAAGAGTTATATCCACCCGGCGATGTTGGAGGCATATACGCAGGGCACCTCGCCGCGGACTCGACGCCCCGGTACAAAGCTCAGGTCGGTGGCCTCACCCATTGTCGATTTCCAGCGCATGGAATCTGCCGTCGTGGCATGGCTCCAACGCTTGCAGCGCACAACGCAAAAGCGATCAGCCTGATCGTCGACTGCATGCATATCGTTCGCCATGGCGTTCTTCTTGCGTAACGCCGTTAAATTGAGGGCACCACTTGTAAGTTCTTCTCTCAGCGCCACAGCACAGTTACGACATCGGAGGCACGCCATGGCCGTCGCATCGCTTCGCGCACATCTAATCGAAGAGTTAACGGACCTGCTGGACGCCGAAACACAGCTTACCAAGGCGCTGCCGAAAATGGCCGCGGCGGCCACGACCAAGCCATTGAAAACAGCGTTTCAGAAACACCTCCAGGAGACCCGAGGCCATGTCAGCCGCCTCAACAAGGCATTGCAGCAACTCGGTGAACGACCGCGCCGTAAAACGTGTGAAGGCATGGAAGGACTGATCAGCGAAGGCGAAGAAGTGATGAAGAAGGCGCCCGAAGGCGCGCTGCGCGACGCCGTGATGATCACGGCGGCACAGAAGGTCGAACACTACGAGATGGCGAGCTATGGAACAGCGCGGACGTATGCGCAGGTTCTCGGCGAGCCCGCAGTTGCGCGACTCCTGGATCAGACTCTCAAGGAAGAGAAAGCGGCCGACAGCAAGCTCAGCGCCATTGCCGAGAATTCAGTCAACGAGGAGGCGGCCGAAGAGTGGCAGTCTCAGGAAACCGAGGAAGAGGGCCCGCTAATGCGCTCGGCGGCGTGGCTTGGGGGAGCCGTGGGCGCAGCCTCACGACAACTGGGTCGAGGCGCGCGGCGCGCCGCGGCATCGGTCGGAATCGCACACGAGCGACAGCCGCGCCCGCAGAAGCGCGCGCGCGCCGCGACGCAGCGCCGGCGCAAGGCAGGCTCACGCGTCAAGCACCGTTGAAACATGTCGCATGACTTCAACACCGACATCGTAGATGTCGTGTCGCATCGGCCATGGCCGATGCCGGACCGGCCCTGGGTGATGACACAAACCTGGCATGACCTGCTGTTTGCGCACTGGCCGATCGATCCGCATGAGATGCGTCCGAAGGTGCCACCGGAATTCGAGCTCGATCTCTTTGGAGGAATGGCCTGGATTGGCATTGTTCCGTTTTATATGACAAACGTCGCACCACGCGGCATTCCCTCTCTTCCCTGGGTCTCGGAATTCCCGGAGCTGAACGTGCGGACGTACGTGTCGATGGCGAATCGACCGGGCGTCTACTTCTTCAGCCTGGATGCCGGCAGCGCGCTGGCGGTGCGCGCGGCCCGGGTTCTTCTCAATCTGCCGTACCACGCGGCGTCAATGACGGTGACTCGAGATGGCAGCGCCATCCACTATCACAGTCTGCGCGACGCGGAGCGAAGCGCGGAATTCAGCGCCACGTACGAACCGGCCGGTGACCCGTTCGCGCCGCCCAGAGGATCACTCGAGTACTTCCTCACCGAGCGATATTGCCTCTATCACCGCGACCATCAGAGTGCGCCCTACCGATTGGAAATTCATCATCCACCCTGGGCATTGCAGCCGGCGCGGGCACGGCTGGTCCGCAACGGTCTGGCAGACGTCAACGGTCTCGCGCTCCCATCGGCGCCGCCGCTGCTGCACTTCTCCAAGCGGCAGGACGCGATCGCCTGGGCGCCGACGTCCGTGGATGCCGAGCGGGCAGGCTCGGCGCCTTAGCCGTCCTGAAAGGTCTGAAAGTGGTGCAAAGCCTCGGCAGGTGTGCTCGTGCGTGAACGACAGGTCGTCCCATCCGCGACGTATCGTCTTCAGCTGAACCGGGACTTTACGTTCGACGATGCGGCGCATGTCAGCGACTACCTGTCTGCGTTAGGCGTTACGCATGCGTACTGCTCGCCTTATCTTCAGGCGGCGCCGGGCAGCACCCATGGCTATGACGTGATCGATCACACACGCCCCAACGTGGAGCTTGGTGGTGAAGAGGGCTTCAGGCGCTTTGCCGCGGCGCTACGCACAGCCAGGATGGGCCAGGTGCTCGACATCGTACCGAATCACATGGCGATCTCCACGGCCGCCAATTGGTGGTGGGCGGACGTCCTCGAGAACGGTCCGTCGAGCCACTTCGCCTCGTACTTCGACGTGCAGTGGGCGCCGCCGGAGGCGCGCCTGCGCAATACCGTCCTGATTCCCATCTTGCGTGACCACTACGGTCGAGTCCTCGAAGCGGGCGGACTGAAGATCGTCCGGCGCGGAGCAGAGTTCGAGGTGCGTTACGAGGAGAGCGGGTTCCCGATCAGTCCGAGTTCGCTTGGCCCGATTCTCGGCCCCGCTGCCCGCCAGTGCGGCTCCGACGCGCTGGCCTTCCTGGCCGACGCCTTCAGCGGTCTCCCGCGACCGACGGCCACGGATCGCGCCAGCGTGCGCCGCCGTCACCGGGACAAGGCCGTGCTGCGTGAGCAACTGCGACGTCTGCTCGACGACGACCCCTTCGTGACCACGGCCATCGATCAGGTCATCGCCGACATGAACGCCGACCCCGACGCGCTCCACGGGCTGCTCGATATGCAGAACTACCGCCTGGCGTGGTGGCGCAGCGCGGATCGCGACCTCGGCTACAGGCGGTTCTTCGACGTCGACACGCTCATCGCGCTGCGGATGGAGGACGAGCAGGTCTTTCAGGATACGCACCAGCGCGTGCTCGAGTGGGTTCGCGAGGGGATCATCGACGGACTGCGCGTCGATCACCCTGATGGCTTGCGCGATCCGAAAGAGTACCTCGATCGGCTGCGGGCGGCGGCGCCCGATGCCTGGATCGTGGCCGAAAAGATTCTCCAGCCGCAAGAGCCGCTGCCCGAAAACTGGCCGATCGAAGGAACCACGGGCTACGACTTCCTCAATCGTGTCTGCGGTCTGTTCATTGACCCCGAGGGTGAGGCGCCGCTCACCGAGTTGTATCGCGACTTCACCGGCGAGACGCGCGACTATCACGCAATCGTTCGCGACAAGAAGCTCCTGGTGCTCCGCGATGTTCTGGGCAGCGACGTGAATCGCCTGTCGGATCTGCTGCTGCAGATCTGCGAGAAGCATCGCCGGCATCGTGACTACTCTCGCCATCAGTTGGCGGATGCGCTCCGTGAGCTCATCGCCTGGTTCCCCATCTACCGGACCTACGTCCAGCCGTATTCCAGCATCCTCTCTGAGTCGGATCGGCGCTACGTCAAAATCGCCGTGAGCGCGGCGGCGAAGGAGCAGCCCGATATCGAAGCGACGCTG
>Ga0207645_10000282_pt1 | contig 42311 bp, 35 predicted proteins | sample KBSM53metaG_FD_184331 | JGI IMG/M metagenome (GOLD analysis project Ga0207645, IMG submission 184331) | Miscanthus rhizosphere microbial communities from Kellogg Biological Station, Michigan, USA - KBS M5-3 metaG (SPAdes) (version 2) | ecosystem: Host-associated > Plants > Roots > Rhizosphere >...
TACGGCGAGCTGCTGGCGACCGCGCCGGCGCCACCGCTTGCCGGAACCCGCATCGATGGAAAGCCGTTCGCGCTGGCGCAGCTGCGGGGCAAGTGGGTATTGATCGTCGGCGCCGCCGGCGCTTGCAACGCGCCCTGCGCGCAATCGCTGCACGCCACGCGGCAGGCGCGCACGATCCAGGGCAGGGAAATGGAACGCGTGCAGCGGGTTTGGCTGGTCACCGACGACGCGGCTCCGGATCCGGCGGTGCTGGCACAACATCCCGACCTGCTGGTGGCGCGCGTATCGCGGGAGGCCCTTGCCGGCCTGCCGGCGGGCGCGGATCGCATCTACGTCATCGATCCGCTCGGCAACCTCGTCCTTGCATTTCCTGCCGACCCCGACATCAAGCGCGCCGCAAAAGACGTCGAGCGCCTGCTGCGCGCCTCGCGAATCGGATGAACCCCGCCGTCACGTGTAAAATGTCGGGTTTGCCGGATCGCCGCCGCCTTGCCGCGGTCGCCCGGCGGGCACATTCCCGATGACCACACTCGCCCTGGCCGAAGTCCGCTTCAAGCAATTCCTCGCGCTGACCAAGCCGCGCGTGGTGCAGCTCATCGTCTTTTGCGCGGTGATCGGCATGTTCCTGGCGGTGCCCGGATTGCCGCCGCCGATGACGGTATTTTTCGCGACGCTCGGCATCGCCCTTGTTGCCGGCGCGGCCGCTGCCGTCAATTGCCTCGTGGAACAGAAGATCGACGCGCTGATGCAGCGCACGCGCGGGCGCCCGCTGCCTCGCGGTCAGGTCACGTCAGGGTCGACGCTCGTGTTCGCCGCCTTCGTGGGCGGCCTCGGCCTGTTGCTGCTGTACCGGTTCGTGAATCCGCTCACGATGTGGCTGACGCTGGCCACGTTCGTGGGCTATGCCGTCATCTACACGGTTGTGCTCAAGCCCGCCACGCCGCAGAACATCGTCATCGGCGGCGCGTCCGGCGCCATGCCGCCCGTGCTCGGCTGGGCGGCCGTTACGAATTCGGTCCCGCCGGAAGCGTTGCTGCTCTTCCTAATCATTTTTGCGTGGACGCCGCCGCATTTCTGGGCGCTGGCGCTGTATCGCACCAAGGATTACGCCCGCGCGGGTCTGCCCATGCTGCCCGTTACGCACGGCGCGGCGTACACGCGCCTGCAGATCGTGCTGTACACGGTCGTGCTGGTGCTGGTGACCATGCTGCCCTACGTCATCCGCATGAGCGGCATCATTTATCTCGTCGCGGCGCTCGCGCTCGGCGGCGTGTTCCTTGCGTACTCCGTGCGCCTGTACCGCGATTACAGCGACAGCCTGGCCCGGGCGACGTTTCGCTATTCGATCCTCTACCTGACGGCCTTGTTCTCTGCGCTGCTGATCGATCACTACCTGCAGTGATGTCCGCCCGGCGTCTCGCGCAACCATTCCTTTTCGCGATCATCGCGGCTCTCGCTGGATGCGCGCCCGACGGTCCGAAATTCCAGGCGTCCGACGTCAGCGGCGCCACGTTCGGGCGCAACTTCAATCTGATCGACGCCACCGGCAAGCCGCGCACGCTGGCCGACTACCGCGGCAAGGCCGTCGTCATCTTTTTCGGCTACACGCAGTGCCCGGATGTCTGCCCGACGACGCTGGCGGAGCTGGCCGAAGTGATGAAACGGCTGGGACCTGACGCCGATCGCGTGCAGGTATTGTTCGTGACAGTGGATCCCGAGCGCGACACGCAGGATTTGCTGGCCAAATACGTGCCGGCCTTCGACGCGCGCTTCATGGGGCTCTACGGCGACGCCGCCGCGACCGAGCGCACCGCGAAGGAGTTCAAGATCCTCTACCAGAAGCAGCCCGGCGCGACTCCGGGCAGCTACACGATGGATCATTCCGCCGGCACGTTCATCTTCGACCCGCAGGGCCGGTTGCGGCTGTACGTGAGCTACGGGCAGGGTCCCGATGTGTTCGCGCACGATCTGCGCGAATTGCTCAAGGCGTCGTAGCCGCGCCATCGCCCGGCTCGCAATGAAGTCCGTGCGTGCCGCATTCATGTCTTCGTCGTCGGCCGCCGCCGTGGCGCTGGTGGCGCTGCTGCCGATCGCCCCGCTGCCGGCAGCCGCAGCGGCGACGGACCGCGTGCTGCACGTGGCATTCGAGACGGCCGAGACCGGCTTCGACCCGCAGGCCCTCAACGACAACTACTCGTACATGGTCTGCGACGCGATTTTCGACGCGCTGTACACGTACGATTACTTTGCGCGACCTCCGCGCCTCATTCCGAACACGGCGGCCGGAATGCCGCAGATCACCGACGGCGGACGCACGTTCACGATCAAGGTGACGCCGGGCATCTACTTCGCCGACGATCCGGCCTTCAAGGGCAAGCGCCGCGAGCTCACCGCCGACGATTACGTCTACAGCTTCAAGAGGATCTTCGACCCGCGCGTGCGCTCGACGTCGCTATTCATCTTCGAACACCAGCTCGCGGGCTTGGACGAGATGCTCGCCACGGCACGCCGCACCGGAGAATTCGATTACGACGCGCCGATCGAAGGCCTGCAGACCATCGACCGCTATACGTTGCGGCTCAAGTTCCGCAACCCTTACTTCGTCTTCCAGCACTGGCTCACGACGACCCCGTTGGCGGCGGTTGCCCGCGAAGTCGTCTCCGCCCACCCTGATGCCACGCATCGCGTGATGGAGCATCCGGTCGGGACGGGAGCCTACCGGCTGGCCGAGTGGAAGCGGGCGCAGAAAATCGTCCTCGAAGCGAATCCCGGCTATCGCAAGGAACTGTTTCCGGTTCCCGGGTCGGGCAGCGAATCCGGTGACGCGGCGATCGCCAAGGGCCTTTCGGGGCGGCGCTTGCCGCTGGTTCCGCGCGTGGAGATAAGCATCGTCGAGGAGGCGCAGCCGCGCTTGCTGCTGTTCGACACCGGCAAGCTCGACTATCAGGAGGTGCCTGCCAATGTTGCCGGCCTCGTGCTCGACGGCAGCGCGCTCAAGCCGGCCTACGCGCGGCGCGGCATCGCGTTGCACCATCAGGTCGAACCATCGCTGAGCTACTTTTATTTCAACATGGACGATCCCGTCGTTGGTGGATTTACGCCGGAGAAGATCGCGCTGCGCCGCGCGATCGCGCTGGGCTACGACCGCACGAGCAGCATTCGCATACTTCGCAGCGGGCAGGCACTCCCCGCCGCCCAGCTGCCGCCGCCAGGATTCGCCGGCCACGACCCGGCGATTCCGTCGGTCGACGCGCACGATCCCGCCGCGGCGCGGGCTTTGCTCGACAAGTTCGGGTACCGCGACCGCGACGGCGACGGTTATCGGGAAACGCCGGACGGCAAGCCGCTGACGCTGTCGCGCGCGTCGACCACAGGTACCGCGGCGCGCGCGAGCGACGAGCTGTGGAAGCGCAACATGGACGCGATCGGGATCCGCTTGAGCTTCGTCAAGAACTCATGGCCGGAACTGAACCGCATGGCCGAGGCGAGCCAGCTGATGTCGTGGGGCTTGGGCACGGTCGCGTCGATTCCCGATGCGGACACGTTCTACGCGCTGCTTTATGGCGGCAACATCGGGGCGGGCAACTATGCGCGGTTCCGGCACGCCGAATTCGATCGGCTGTACGAGCAGTCGCGCAGCTTGGCCGACGACGGCGCGCGCACGGCGCTGTTCCACCGGATGAACGACCTTGTCATCGCGTACGCGCCATGGATCATCGGCGAACACAGTTACAGCAATGTGCTCGCGCAGCCCTGGCTGAAAGGCTTCAAGCCCGATCCGCTGTTGCGCTACCAGTGGAAGTTCTACGACGTCGCTCCGCGCTGAGCTTCCGGCTCCTTCCCGCTGCTGCGCCAGCGCTCGATCCACTCGTAGGCGCCCATGCCCGCCAGCATCGCCGCGACGAAGACCGCGGCCTTGCCATAGCCCGCGCCGAGCGCGACGATCGCCGGACCCGGGCAGAACCCGGCGAGTCCCCACCCCAGGCCGAACACGAGACTGCCGCCTACGAGCCGGACATCGATGGTGCCGGCGGCAGACAATTGCATCGGCAGCCCCAGCGCGCTGCTGATTCGCCGCCGCGCAAACGCGAACGCGACCAGACCCACGGCGATTGCGCCGACCATCACCAGCGCGAGGGACGGATCCCACGATCCGGCAACGTCGAGAAACCCGAGAATTTTCGCCGGATTGGTCATGCCCGCGACGATCAAGCCGATGCCGAACGTCAGGCCGGCGATGAAGGCGACGAGCGTTACCATCGCGGGTCAGAATCCGAGGATGTGGCGAACGACGTAGACGGTAGCGAATCCTGCGGCCATGAACGAAAGCGTCGCCACCAGCGAGCGAGGCGACAGCCGCGACAACCCGCAAACTCCATGACCGCTCGTGCAACCGCCGGCATACCGCGTGCCGATGCCGACCAGCAGTCCGGCGACGATCAGGACCGGATAGCCGGCAGCGATGGTGATCGGCGCTTGCTGCCCCGCCATAGCGTAAAACAACGGCGCCATCAGTAGTCCGGCCATGAACGCCAGCCGCCAGCCGAATTCGCCGGCCCGCGGACGCAGCATCCCGCCGACGATACCGCTGATTCCCGCCACCCGGCCATTGACGAGCAGCAGCAGTGCCGCCGCCAGGCCGATGACCATGCCGCCCGCGACAGCCGTCCAGGGTGTGAACGCGGTCCAGTCGACGCTCATGATGCTGCGCGCGTCTCGATCAATTCGATCTTGTAGCCATCCGGGTCCTCGACGAAGGCGATCACCGTCTTGCCGCCCTTCACCGGCCCCGCTTCGCGCGTGACCCGGCCCCCGAACTTCGGCGTCAATGCGCGCACGGCGTCGCAGGCCGCTGCGGCGCTGTCGACCGCGATCGCGACGTGGCCGAATGCCGTCCCCATTTCATACTTGTCGACGCCGTAGTTGTATGTGAGCTCGAGCACCGCACCGGACGCCTCGTCGCCGAAGCCGACGAACGCGAGCGTGTACTTGTATTCCGGGTTGTCGGACTTGCGCAGCAGTTTCATGCCGAACACGCCGGTATAAAAATCGATGGCGCGCTGAAGGTCTCCGACGCGCAGCATGGTATGGAGAATTCGCATGGTCGTCTTCCCGTCAGATTTCAATCATCTCGAAATCTTCCTTGCGCGCGCCGCATTCCGGGCACGTCCAGTTTGGCGGCACGTCCTCCCAACGCGTCCCGGGAGCGATGCCTTCATCGGGCGCGCCTTCGGCCTCGTCGTAGATCCAGCCGCAGATGAGGCACATGTATTTCTTCAATTCGGATTCCGTTCCGTGGTTGCGCGAAGGCGCCTGCGAGCCACGCCCAAGAGTAATGACGCGACGGCGATTATAATTGGGAATGCAGCACAGGACGCACGGATGCACCGGTGCCCGGGCCGGGACATGACCAAGATCAATTTCGGCTCCGGGCCGTACCCCATCGCGGGCTGGATCAATGTCGACCTCGATCCGGCGGGGCGCCCGGAGGTCGTTGCCGACCTGGCTCGTGCGCTGCCTTTCGCGACCGGCGTGGCCGACTACATCCACACCGAGGACTTCATCGCGCAACTCGATCCGATGCCGCTGTCGGGCTTCCTGCGCGAGTGCCGCCGCATCCTCAAACCGGACGGCGTCATGCGGATGCTGACGCCGGATCTCGCGCGCTTCGCTCGAATGTATCTCGAGGATCCGCAGCACCTGGTATGGATATGGAATACGTTCGTCGGCGTTCCTCTGGAGACGGGAACCGCGTGCGAAGTGCTCAATCTCGGGATGCGCCTGGCCGGCCGCTTTCAATACGATTTCGAGACCTATTCCCGGCTTGCGGCGGATGCCGGACTCGACACCGTGCGCGTCGCCTACAACGAAAGCCGTTTTGAGCCGTTGCGTGGGCTTGACCTGCGCCGGACCGATGAAGCGGTAAGCATGTATCTCGAATGCACGCCCCGATCCGAAACGCGCAGCGCGCGCATCGGGTAAAATGAGCAATGGACGGAATGCTCAGTTGCGATAGTCGAGCGTCCGTTCGCCACCTTTGCAGCGTCCGCGCATGATGCCCACCGATTCCGATCCCGGTTTTCCTCCCATCGTCCTCACGTTCGCGGCGTCCGACCCGTCGGGCGGCGCCGGCATGCAGGCCGACCTGCTCACGCTCGCGAGCATGGGCTGCCACCCGCTGTCGGTGATCACCGCGCTGACGGTGCAGGACACCGCGGGCGTCGAAGGCGTGCTGCCGATCGACGCCGACTGGGTTTCGGACCAGGCGCGCTGTCTGCTCGAGGACATGCCGGTCGACGCGTTCAAGATCGGCGTGCTGGGCAGCGTGGAGAACATCGCCGCCATCGCCGAGATCGTGTCCGATTATCCCGATGTGCCGCTGATCCTCGATCCGGTGCTCGCTTCCGGCCGCGGCGACGAGCTTGCCACGGAAGAAATGACGCACGCGCTGCGCGAACTGCTGCTGCCGCAAACCACGATCGTCACGCCGAACAGCCTCGAGGTGCGAAGGCTCGCGGAGGCCGACGACGATGAAGAGTTGTCCATCGAAGCGTGCGCGATGCGGCTGATCGAAGCCGGCTGCGAATACGTTCTGGTCACCGGCACGCACGAGAACACGCCGCAGGTCATCAACACGCTCTACGCCAAGAGCGGCGTCGTGCGCACCGACTCCTGGCCGCGGCTGCCCGGCACGTACCACGGATCGGGCTGCACGCTCGCGTCCGCAATCGCCGCCATGCTGGCCAACGGTCTCGACCTCACCGACGCGGTGCGTGAGGCGCAGGATTACACGTGGCACACGCTGCAGAAGGCGTATCGCCCCGGCATGGGCCAGCATCTTCCCGACAGGTTGTTCTGGGCGCGGGAGGAAGCCGACGCGTCGGGCGAAGTCGCCGAGGCGGCCCCCGCCGCCGATGCGCGCGGCACGCATTGAGCAAACCGCCGGTGGCCGCCGAGCCGACGCGCAAGGCCTCGCGCTGGATGCGGCGGCTGCGCGGCCTCTACGCGATCACTCCGGACATCGTCGACATTGCTCTGCTGGTCGCCAAGGTCGACGCCGCGATCGCCGGCGGCGCGCAGATCATCCAGTACCGCAACAAGTCCGGGGCGCCGGCGCTGCGGCGCAAGCAGGCCGCCATGCTGTCCAGGGTATGCGACGGCGGCGGCGCGCTGTTCATCGTCAATGACGACGTCGCGCTGGCTCGCGAGGTCGGCGCCGCGGGCGTGCACCTGGGCGAAGACGATGGCGACGTCGGCCGCGCCCGCGCGGCAGGCGGCGAAGCGATGCTGATCGGCGTGTCCTGCTACAACGACCTATCGCGCGCGAAACGCCTCGTCGGCGAAGGCGCCGACTATGTCGCGTTCGGAAGCTTTTATTCGTCTCTGACCAAGCCGGGCGCGCGGCGCGCGGAGCCCGCGCTGCTGCGCCGAGCAAAGAGGCTGGGTGTTCCGGTCGTCGCGATCGGCGGCATCACGGCCGGCAACGGCCGCGCGCTGGTCGACGCGGGCGCCGACGCGCTCGCCGTGATCAACGATGTCTTCGCTCACGACGACGTGGCCGAAATCACACGCGCGGCCGCTGCCATCGCGGCCTGTTTCGAACCCGATGCGACGACCTGAACCCGAACCGTTCCCATGAGCAAAAACGACGAACTTTTCGCTCGCGCGCAACGCACGATTCCCGCCGGCGTGAATTCTCCGGTGCGCGCCTTCCGTTCAGTGGGAGGCACGCCGCGCTTCCTGACGCGCGGCGAAGGGCCGTATGTGTGGGACGCCGACGGGAAGCGGTACATCGACTACGTCGGCTCGTGGGGACCGGCGATTCTCGGGCACGCGCACCCGGCCGTCGTGCGCGCGGTGCAGGAGAGTGCCGTGCACGGGCTCTCATTCGGCGCACCCACGGAGACCGAAATCGTGATGGCGGAGACGCTGTGCCGCCGGCTGCCGTCGCTCGAACTCGTTCGCCTCGTGTCGTCGGGCACCGAGGCGACGATGTCGGCGTTGCGCCTCGCCCGCGGCTACACCGGGCGCGCCAAGATCCTCAAGTTCGAGGGCTGCTACCACGGCCACGGCGACAGCCTGCTCGTGAAAGCGGGTTCCGGCGCGCTCACGTTCGGGCAGCCGTCGTCGGCCGGCGTGCCGCCGGGAATCGCGCAACTGACGATCGTGGTTCCGTACAACGATTTGGCTGCGGTCGCAGCTGCATTCGCGGCGGAGGAGGACGGCATTGCGGCGATCATCGTCGAGCCCATCGCCGGCAACATGAATCTGATCATGCCGAAGCAGGGATTCCTCGAGGGCCTGCGCGCGTTGTGCGACCAGCATGGCGCCGTCCTGATCTTCGACGAGGTGATGACCGGGTTTCGCGTGCATCCGCAGGGTGTGCAGGGACTCACCGGGATCACGCCCGACCTGACGACGCTGGGCAAGGTGATCGGCGGCGGCATGCCGGTGGGCGCCTTTGGCGGCAAACGCGCGATCATGGAAAAAATCGCGCCGCTCGGCCCGGTGTACCAGGCAGGAACGCTGTCGGGCAATCCGGTGGCGGTCGCGGCCGGACTCGCCACGCTTGCCGCGACCGAAGCCCCCGGGTTCTATGAAGAGCTGACCCGAATGACGCGCACCTTCACCGAGGGCTTGGTGACGGCCGCGAAACGCGCGCGCGTGCCGTTTTCCGCGCAGGCAGTCGGCGGAATGTTCGGCATCTACTTCGCCGCGCAAGTGCCGGATTCGTACGATTCGGTGATGGCGGGGGACAAGGAGCGCTTCAACCGCTTCTTCCATGCGATGCTCGACGCCGGCATCTACCTGGCGCCTTCGGCATTCGAGGCGGGTTTCGTGTCCGCCGCGCACAAGAGCGACCACATCGCGGCCACGCTCGCTGCGGCAGAGTCCGCATTCGCGAAAATTTAGAGCCCCCGCGTCGTTCTATTCCCGCGCCGGGCACGCCGGTCGTCCGGCGGAGGCCTCCTGTCCGGAACTTCATGACGTAGCCGCAGGTCTGTTACCCGCACGATCACCGGACGCAGCCGCGCGGGGCTGCCATTCCGTCGGGCTATGACGACAGTCCCTGCGTCCACTGTCGCAGGTCCACAACATGCACGAGACAGGCGCGCGGAAAGCTTTTTCCGCAGCGAAACGGCCGCCTCGCGTGCTATGATCAACCGGATTTTTCCTAAGCATTTCAATCGGATACACCTTGGACGCATTGGCCAGAAAACGCATCGGCGAACTGCTGATCGAGCGCGGCAAGCTCGACGCGGCCACGCTTGAACGCGCGCTGCGATTGCAGCAGGAGTCCGGCGAAAGGCTGGGCGCCCTGCTGGTCACGCTCGGCGTCGTGGCCCAGCGCGACGTCGCCGAGGCGCTCGCGGCGCAACTCGACCTGCCACTGGTCGACGCTGCCGGCTATCCCGAGTTTCCAATCCTCGAAGAACGCGTTTCGGCGCGTTTCCTGCGCGAGACGCGCTCGTTGCCGCTGCGCGAGGACGAGGACTTCGTCGCGCTCGCGATGGCCGATCCGACCGATGCCTACACGATCGGCGCGTTCGAAATGGTCACCGGCCGGACGGTGCGGCCGATGGTCGCCATGCCGGGCGAACTCGAAGCCGCGCTGGAGCGGCTATACGGCAGCGGCAAGTCCGCGCAAAGTCAGTTGATCGGCGATGTCGAGACGCGCGGCGACGAACTCGCCTTCGACGCGGACGTGCAGCAGTTGAAGGACCTGGCGTCCGAGGCGCCGGTGATCCGCCTCGTCAGCCTGCTCATTACCAACGCGTTGGACATGCGCGCTTCGGATATCCACGTCGAGCCGTTCGAAAACAAGTTGAACGTCCGATATCGCGTCGACGGCGTGCTGCACGATGTGGAGTCGCCGCCCAAGCGTCTGTCGGCGGCGGTGATTTCGCGGATCAAGATCATGGCCAACCTCGACATCGCGGAGCGCCGCCTGCCGCAGGACGGCCGCATCCGGCTGCGCGTGCAGGGCAAGGAGATCGACCTGCGCGTGTCCACGGTGCCGACGATGCACGGCGAGTCGGTGGTGATGCGGATCCTCGACAAGGGCGGCGTCGCGCTCGATTTCCACAAGCTGGGTTTCGAGGAGGACACACTGAAGCTGTTCCTCGAAGTGCTGATGGAACCGCACGGCATCCTGCTCGTCACCGGCCCCACGGGTTCCGGCAAGACCACCACGCTGTATACGGCGCTCGACCGCTTGAACCAGCCGGACGTGAAAATTCTCACCGTCGAGGACCCGGTCGAATACCAGATGGTGGGCATCAACCAGATCCAGGTAAAGCCGCAGATCGACCTCACGTTCGCCAACGCGCTGCGCTCGATCGTCCGGCAGGATCCGGACGTCATCATGATCGGCGAAATCCGCGACCTGGAAACCGCGCAGATCGCCGTGCAATCCGCGCTCACCGGCCACCTCGTGCTGTCGACCGTCCACACCAACGATGCGTCATCGACGGTCAACCGGCTGCTCGATATGGGCGTGGAGGATTACCTGCTCACGTCGACGGTGATCGGTATTCTCGCGCAGCGGCTCGTGCGCAAACTCTGCCCCGGTTGCAAGGAGTCGTACCAGGCGCTGCCCGAAGTCGTCGAGCAGCTGGGCCTGGCCAAGATCGCAGGCACCCGCGACGTCACGCTCTACCACGCCAAGGGCTGTGCGCAGTGCGGGCACACCGGCTACCTTGGCCGTTTTTGCATCCTCGAGATGCTGCCGATGACCGATCCGTTGCGCACCCTCGTGATGAAACACGCCAACTCGAACGAGCTGAAGGCCGAGGCGCAGCGCGGCGGCATGCTGACGATGTACGAGGACGGCATGCGCAAGGCGATACGCGGCGACACGACGTTCGAGGAAGTCCTGCGCGTCACGCGGGAGGCCTAGATGTGTGCCCCCACGCTCGCCTCACTTGCGTTCGGCATCGCTGCCCCACGAGGGGGCGCAGTCAGTCCCTCGGGGCGGCCCTTCGGGACTGACATGAATTCCCAAGCGATCCACTGACGCCATGGCCGTCTATCGTTACCGTGCGGTGAATCCGGCAGGCGAAGTCGCCGTGGGCGAGCTCGACGCGGCCAACGAGGCCGAGATCGTCGACCGCCTGCGCGACCAGGGCCTGATGCCAATGCAGATCGCCTACGCGGCCAGCGGCGGCACGCTTTCAGCGGGGACCGCATCGGCGCGCGAGCCCGAAGCGGGGCGCCGCGTCTGGTTCCAGGCGAAGAAGGTAACGCGCGACCAGTTGCTTGCGTTCACGCGCGAACTCGCGACGCTGCTGCATGCCGGAATGACGCTCGATCGCGCGCTCGAGGTATTGATCGGCCTCGCCGGAACGCCAGCCATCGCGCAACTCTTGCAGGGCATCCGCGACGACGTGCGGGGAGGCAAGGCGCTGTCGCAGGCGCTGGACGTGCGGCGCGAAGTGTTCTCGCGCTTCTACATCAGCATCGTCCGCGCCGGCGAGGCGGGAGGCGCGCTCGGTGTGGTCCTGCAGCGCCTCGCCGATACGATGGATCGCAACAAGGAATTGCGCGACACCGTGAAATCGGCGCTGATCTACCCGACGATCCTGGTGTGCGTCGCCGTTGCGTCGGTGATCCTGCTGTTGTCGTGGGTCGTGCCGCAATTCGAATCGACGTTCGCACAGGCGGGCAAGGCGCTGCCGCTGTCAACTCAGGTTGTGATTTTCGTGGGCAAGTTCCTCAAGGAGTGGTGGTGGGCGCTGCTGGCCGCAGTCGCGCTCGCGGTGATGTGGTTCCGCCGCCGCGGAGACAACCCGGCCATACGCTTGAAGCGCGACGCCCGGATGCTGCGCATGCCGTTGCTCGGAGATCTCATCGCGAAGGTTGAAGTGGCCCGGTTCGCGCGCACGCTGGCCACGCTCCTTGGCAACGGCGTCACGTTGCTGGGCGGCCTGTCCATCGTGAAGGAGACGATGACCAACACCGTTCTCGGTGGCGCGCTCGAAGGCGTGATCGCGAAGTTGCGCGAGGGCAAGGGCTTCGGTCGGCCTCTCTCGGAAACGAATCTCTATCCGCGCCTTGCCATCCAGATGATCCTGGTGGGCGAGGAAAGCGGTCGCCTGGAGGAAATGCTCGCGCGCGTCGCCGACGTCTACGACCGTGAAGTGCAGGTGGCCGTGAAGCGTTTCCTGGCGATTCTGGAGCCTGCGCTCATCCTCGGACTCGCGGTCCTCATCGGCGGAATCGTTCTCTCGATCCTGCTCGGCGTGCTGGGCATGACCGAACTTGCCGGCGCCTGACGCGTCCAACCCTTCCATCCATCGCCACAGACAATAGGAACGACCATGAACCGGTTGCAGGGAAATGATGTGCGGCAGTGGCGGACGCGCCATCGCGGCATGACGCTGATCGAGATCCTCGTCGTGCTGGTGCTGATCGGCGTCGTGATGGGCATCGTCGGAAGCAAATTCATCGGCCAGGGCGAAGAGGCCAAACGCAAGGCCGCCAAGATCGAGATCAACCAGATCGGCAACACGCTGGACCTCTTCAAGCTCGAAGTTGGCCGCTATCCGACCACGTCCGAGGGCCTGCAGGCGCTGATCACCGCGCCGTCCGGCGCCACCAACTGGAACGGCCCGTACTGGAAGAACGCGACGCTTCCCAAGGACCCGTGGGGCAACGAATACAAATACACGTCGCCCAGCACGCACGGCGGCGCCTACGACATCATTTCGCTGGGCGCCGATGGCCGCGAAGGCGGCGAAGGCGCCGACAAGGACATCACGAGCTGGTGACCGCGCCGCGGTCCCACGGCTCCGTCACACCATGCGCGCCCCCCACGGCTTCTCGATGATCGAATTGCTGATCGTCCTCGTCATCATCGCGACGGCGTCGGCGCTCGTCATCCCGATGTTCGGAAAGGGCGTGTCGACGACGGAATTGAAGAGCGCCGCGCGTCAGCTCGCGTCCGGGCTGCGCCTCGCGCGGAGCGAGGCGCTCGCGCAGCGCCGCGAGACATTCCTGGTACTGGACGTCGCGGGCAGGCGCTTCAAAGTAGACAATGACCCGAAGGAATATCCGCTGCCGCGCGATGTCGAGCTGAAATTGTTTACTGCGCAAAAGGACCTGGTCGACGACAAGGTCGGGTCGATCCGATTTTTTCCCGATGGCGGCAGCAACGGCGGCCGCATCACCGTCGCTTCGGGCGAACGCAAGTTCGAAGCCGACGTCGACTGGCTGACCGGCCGCGTGGCGATCCTGGACTGAGATGAACAGCGCCCACGCTCGCCAGCGCAATGCCGGCTTTTCGCTGCTCGAAGTGCTCGCCGCCTTCGTCATCCTGGCGCTCGTCGCAACGGCGCTGTTCCGGCTCTTCTCCGGCAGCTTGCAGAACGCGTCGGCCGCGGAGGAGTGGAGCCGCGCGCTGATGATCGCGGAATCGCAGCTCGAAGTGGCCGCGTCCGCGTTGCCGCTGAAGGAAACCACGGAGCGGGGCGTGGACAGCACAGGCAGCATCCAATGGGAGACGCGGGTAGTCCCCTATGTGCCGCCCGATACGAGCCCCGACACGGAGCGCGCTGCGGAGTTGTTGGGCACGCGCCTGTTGCGCGTCACGACGGACGTGCGATTTCCGGCTGCGATCAAGGGTGAGCGCACGCTGTCGCTGACGACGGTCAAGCTCGCGCAGAAGGCATTGCAATGAGGACCGGCGTGAACCCTGACAAGCGGCGTTCCGCCCGCGGATTCACGATGATCGAGCTCATGATCGCGCTCGTGCTGCTGTCGCTCATGTCGGCGGTGCTGTTCGGTTCGCTCAATCTCGCCGGCCGCAGTTCCGAGGCGGGCACCGCCAAGGCGGAAAGCACGTCCGGCATGCGCCTGGCCGGCTTATACCTGCGCACGCAGTTGGGTGCGCAGCATCCGCAGCGCATGCACAAGATCCAGGAATTCCCGCTGCTGTTTCGCGGCGACGCCGAGCAATTGCGCTACGCTGCGCCGATGCCCGGCCGCGTGGGGTTGGGCGGCGTGTGGTACTACCGTCTCAAGCTCGCGACGGTGGAAGGCCGGCAGAAGCCTTCGCTGATACTCGAAAGAACGATTCCCGACTTGAACGCGCTGGACATGCCGGAGTTCGTTGACGCCGATCGTTCGGTGCTGGCCGACGACATCAAGGAACTGAAGATCGCGTACTACGGCGTCAACACGGGCGCCGCAGTCGACGAAGCGCCGACGTGGCGCGACACGTGGGACGACCGGCAGGTGCTGCCGCAACTCATCCGCGTGGACGTGATTCCGGAGAAGGGCAGCGCGTGGCCCACGCTGGTCATCGCGCCGCGGGAAGCCCCGGAAGCGGGCTGCCGCGGCTGGGACGCGACACGCAAGCGATGCGCCACGGCATGATCATGCGTCGCGCCCATCCTTCGCGCCGGCAACGCGGCATCGCGCTCATCCTGGCGCTGTGGCTAACGGTCATGCTCACGGTGATCGCCAGCGGATTCGCATTCTCGATGCGCAGCGAGGCGATGGCCGCGCGCAACATGATTTCGCTGGCGCAGGCGCGCGCCGCGGCCGACGGCGCGATCGAGCGTACGGTTTTCGAGCTTTCGCGCGCCGCGTCGCCGGAAACCTGGAAGCGCGATGGCCTGGCGCACAGCTGGAAGGACGGCGACATCGCGCTCACCGCGAGCGCCACCGACGAATCCGCGAAGATCGACATCAACTCCGCCAGCGAAGTGCTGCTGCGCAGCCTCTTCGTCAACGTCGGCGGCGCGGATCCGGACCTCGCCGCGCACATCACCGATGCCATTCTGGACTGGCGCGACGGCGACGACCTGAAGCACCCCAACGGCGCCGAGGAGGCCGACTATGTTGCCGCCGGCTTCAAGTACAAGCCCGGCAACGCGCCATTCGAAACGGTGTCGGACGTTGCGCGGGTGATGGGTGTCACGCCAGCCATTTATACGCGCGTGGCGGACAGCCTGACCGTGCACTCGCGCCAGGCGGGAATCAATCCGCTGACGGCTTCGCGCAATGTACTGCTGGCCCTGCCCAATGCCACGCCGGAGGTGGTCGATGCCTACCTGGCGCAGCGAGGCGAAGCGCTGAAGGCGAATCAAGCGCCTCCGCCGTTCCCGCTGGCGCAAGCCTTCAGCGCGGGCGCGGGCGGCATCTGGCGCGTCCGCGCTGTGGCGACGCTGCCCGATGGTGTAACCTTCGCCCGCGAGGCTGTGGTCAGTCCCTCCGGCGATATGAACCGGCCCTTCATCGCGTTGGCGTGGCTCGACCAGATCACGCCGCCTCCGACCGACGCTGCCGCCGACGCGACGCGATCGACCGACGACAAAGACAAGTCCTATGGCCGTCCGTGACCTGACCCTGCCTTCGCTGGGGCCCCGCCTCGCGGAATTCGCTCGTCGCTCGGGACTCGCCGGCGCGTGGACGTGGTGGATGGCGCAACTCAATGCGCTGGTGCCGAGCAAGCCGCGCGCGGCGCTGGAGCGTCGGCGCATGCGTCCCGTACTCGTGTTCGACGGCGACCACGCGACGTTGTGGCGGCCGGCCATGGACGGCGAACGTGCGGTCATGCGGGCGACGACGACCATCGCGCTGACGGGCGATGCGGCGACCGTCGCTGCCAGCGGGCGCTCCGCGATAGCAACACTCGCCGACGGCAACTTCGGCGTCGACGCCGTGACACCCAAGGTGGTGTTGTCGCTGCCGCCGCGCGACGTGCTGCGCAAGACCGTCGTGCTGCCGGCCGCCGTCGAACCCAACCTGCGCCAGACGCTCGCCTACGACCTGGACCGGCATACACCGTTCAAGGCCGATGAGCTGCATTTCGACGCGGTCGTGGTCGGACGCAGTCCGGAGAAGAAGGAAATCCGCGTCGACCTGGTCTCGTGTCGCAAGTCTGTCGTCGACGCCGCCTTGCGCCACGCAGCCGCGTGGGGAGCGACCGTGTTGGCGGCCGTCCCGGAACTTCCAGCCACTGCGTCGGCGTCGCGCCTGAACCTGCTTCCCCACGAATCTCGCGCCTCCAACGTTGTGTGGAAGCGCTGGCAGTTCTGGTTGCCACTTGGGCTGGTCGCGGCGGTCGCGCTTGCTGCCATTGCCATACCGCTCTGGCAGAAGCGCGATTTCGCCATCGCGCTCAACACGCTCGCGAACGGCGCGCGCAGCCAGGCCGCGGTATCCGATGCGTTGCGCGCCGAACTCGATACCAGGGCCGGCGACTACAACTTCGCGCTGGAGAAGAAATACGCGTATCCCAGTGCATTTCGGGTGATCGATGAAGTCAGCCGGGTGCTGCCCGACGATACCTGGCTTACGCAGATGGAAATGAAGACCGTTGCCAAGGGCAAGGAAAACCAGCGCGAGCTTCTCGTGCGCGGCGAGTCCGCCAACGCGGGCCGGTTGGTGCAGCTAGTCGAGGAGTCGACGCTGTTCGCGCAAACGGCACCGCGCTCACCCACCACCAAGATCCAGCCGGGGCCGGGAGAAATCTTCGATCTCGGCGCGCAGGTCAAGCCATTGGCAGCGCCTGCGCAGGTTGCGTTGCTCGGCGCCGAAAAATCCGCGAACACGGCAGGCAACTTGCCCCCAGCCGCCAACCCACCCGTGACTGCGCCGTCGGCGCCCGCCACCGCGCCGGTGGCGCCGGACGCGGGGACGGCGCCGGCGATGGAAAAAGAAAAGGCGTCCGAGGTGTCCACGGCGCCATCGCCTCCACCGCCCCCGGCCGCCTCCGCGCCCGTCGCGAACTCCAATGCGCCCGCGGCACCCGTAGCTGCTGTCCCTTCTGCGGCGACACCCGCAAAGCCCGCGGCGGCGATCCCGACGGCGGTCGCGCCGCCCGCAACCGCCACCAAGGTTCAGGGCCCGCCGCCGCCAGGCGTTCCTGATCCATGGCTGTCCGCGCCGCGGCCGTCCGCGCCGCGGCCCAATCCCAATCCCGCGCGGGCGCCGCCCTCTGCCGCGACGCCGTCGAGCAGCGCGGGCAATGGAGCCAAGCCATGACCCCGGCTATCGTCGCGCGCCTGTCAGCACAGCAGCAGCGCGCGCTCGCCGTCGGCCTGCTGGTCGTTGCCCTCGTCGCGGCACTGGTGCTGCTGGCTGGGCCGATCGTGCTGTTCCACCGTCACTACGACGTCGCAATCGAGGACACGTCCAAGCGGCTCGAACTGTACCGTCGCGTGGCTGCGCAGGCTCCGGATCTGCGCGCTGCCCTCGAGGTGATGAAGCAAAGGGACGGCCGGCGATTCTTCCTGCGCAACACGGCGCCCAATCTCGCGGGCGCGGAATTGTCCGACCTGGTCCGCGCCGCCATCGAAAACAACAGCGGGCGTATCACCACCAGCCAGAGCCCGGCGCCGCGCGACGAAGGGCGCTTCCGGCAGACATTCGTCACCGTCCAGTTCTTCGCCACCACGCCGGCGCTGGCGAAGATTCTTGCCGCGCTCGACACGCAGGTGCCCTACGTCGTGGTCGACAATATGACGATACGTCCGCTCAACGCATTTCGTGGCTTCCGGCCCGCCACCGGTCAGGAGCCGGAGCTGAGCGTGCAAATGGACGTCTCGGCGTGGGCATTGCCGGAGGCGGCCAAGGTCGCGGCGGCGCCGAAATGACAGCGACAGGACGATTGCGATGAACGGACTCGACGCAAGGATGCGAGGATGGCTGGTCTGGCTGCTGCCCTTCATCGTGCTGGCGCTGGTGATCGGCTGGGAGGCAGACTGGGGCCGCAAATGGCGACACGTGCCGGTGACCGACGCAGCGGTGGTCCCTCAGCCCGTCGTCGTCGCGGTGTTGCCCGAATACAAGCCGACGGCCACGCTCGCGACGCAACGCGACATGGTGGACCGCGCGCTGTTCAACCCGACGCGCAGGCCAGCGCCGGTTGCCACTGAGGCCGGCAAGCGGCGCCTCCAGTCCGGGCAATTCGTTCTCACCGGCACCCTGATCATCGACGGCAAGGCCACGGCCTTCCTGCGCGAAAACGCCGGCGGCAAGTCGCGTCGCGTGGCCCAGGGCGAGCAGATCAATGGCATGCTCGTCGCCGAAGTGAAGCCCGACCGCGTCAAACTGACGCTGGGCGACGAAGCCGAGGACCTGGTCCTCAAGGTCGCCATCGGCCCTAAAACAACGACGCAGCCGGTCACCGCTCCTGCGCCGGGCACCCCGCCGGTGGCCGGCGGCGGCGCCCCGCCCGCCGGAGCGCCCAACGCCGATCCGCTCGCCGAACGACGTCGCGCGCAACTGGCGGCCGAGGCAGCGGCGGCCGCCGCTGCGGCCGGCGGCAGGCCGCCCGTGCTCAATGCTCCGCCCGCGGGTGCCGTCATGCCACCAACCGGCACCGCCGCGCCGGCGGGCGCGGCACAGACGGATCCGCGTTGGGCCGAGACCGATGCGCGCATACGCGCCAGGGTCCGGGCGGCGCAGGGCGGCGGGCAATCCAAATAACGATGCGCACCGCTGCAGCCAAATTCCCATTGCGATACTCCACAGGCGACCGTGCAAGCAAGGCGGCGAAAACATGAATAAATTCCAACATGCCTCCCGTTTTCGCGCAGCCGCGGCGATCCTGGTCTTCGCCCTGGCAGGTTGCCAGACAGCGCCGATGGGCCAGGACGAGGTCGGCGGGCGAGCCACGCGTTCCATCCCGAACAAGTCGACCGGCCTGTCGCCGGCGATGTCCGACGCGGCTGCCCGCGCGCAGTCCGGCCAGTCCGATGCGGCCCGCATCTACAAGGGCACGGGAGTGGTGGTCAAGGGCCAGCAGCCCGGCGGAAAACTGCCTCCGGGTCCCGCTGCGCAACCGGCGGGTGGCGGCGTCATCCTGAATTTCGAGGCCGCGGACCTGCGCGAAGTCATCCGCAACATCCTTGGCGACATCCTCAACGAAAATTACACGATCGACCCCGCCGTCGGCGGCTCCGTGACCATCCGGACCTCGACCGGCATTCCGCGCGAAGCGCTGACCGCGACACTGGAAACGCTGTTGCGCGCCAACGGCGCGACGATGGTCAAGAACGGCGGCCTGTACCAGGTCGTTCCCCAGGCCGTGGCGGTGCGCGGCAACACCGTGCCCCAGCTCGGCAATTCGACGCGCGCGCTGCCGTCGGGGTTTTCCGTGCAGATCGTTCCGTTGCGCTACGTCGGCGTGAAGGAAATGATGCGGCTGCTCGAGCCCTTCGCCAGGGATGCGCAGGCGGTGCGCCCGGATGAATTGCGCAACCTGCTGATCCTGGCCGGCACCGAACGCGAATTGCGCAACCTGATGGACACGATCGACATGTTCGACATCGACTGGATGGCGGGCATGTCGGCAGGCGTGTTCACGCTCACCAATTCGGACGTCAAGTCGGTGATGACCGAGCTGGACAAGATCATCGGCGACAAGAACCTGAGCCCGCTCGCGGGCATCCTGCGCATCATCCCCATCGAGCGGATGAACGCGTTGCTCGTGATTACACCTCAGCCCGCGTACCTGGACGAGGTGAAGAAATGGATCGACCGCCTGGACAAGACCGGCGGCGATGGCGGCGGTCTCCAGTTCTACGTGTTCAACCTGTCGAACCAGCGTGCGGAAAAGCTGGGCCCGTTGCTGCAGCAGGCGTTCACAGGCCGGACCTCGCAATCCACTTCGGCGCCGGCACCCACGGTCGCGCCCGGCACCCCTGCCGGCACGATCGTCAATCCACCGTCGTTCACGCCGGTCAATCCGGCCACGGGCGGCCCCAACCTGACGCAGCCGCCGGCAACCGCGGCGACCGCTGCGGCCGGAGCGGGCAGCGGGTCCGGCATCGTGCGTAACCTTCAGGTCGTCGCCGACAAGGACAACAACACGTTGCTCGTGATCGCGACCGCCGCCGAGTATTCCGTCATCGAGGCTGCGCTGCGCAAGCTCGACGTGCCGCAGCGCCAGGTGGTGATGGAGGTCACGATCGCCGAGGTCACGCTGACCGACGACATCCAGTTCGGCGTCGACTGGCTGTTCAAGGGCGGCGCGCCGTCGGGGCGGGGCTCGGGGGGCAACATCAACAGCCTGCTCTCGGGCTCGCAGAATCCGTCCGCTCCCGGTACCGGCACCGGCGCCATAGCCCAACTCGCTCAAGGCTTCACGTACATCCTCAACAACACCAACTTCCCCGGCGGCATCCAGGCGGCGCTGAAGCTGCTGGACAGCTATGGCAACACCAAGGTCATCGCCAATCCGCACGTTGCGGCACTCGACAACCAGAAGGCCACGATCAAGTCCGGCGACCGCATCCCGATCAGTTCCAACACCACGGTGGGTGGCACGCTCAACGGCATCACGACGACATCGCAGTACATCGACACGGGCGTGCTGCTGCAGGTGACGCCGCACATCAACTCGGGCGGACTCGTCACGCTCGATGTGCAGGCCGAGGTCAGCGTGCCGGGCAACTCGGGCTGTCCGGCCGAACAGCAGTGCGCGCCGCCTATCTCGACACGCTCCGTGCAGACGCTCATTTCCGTTCCCACCGGGCGCACGATGGTGATGGGCGGCCTCATCAACGAGACGCGCAGCAACACGTCGCAGGGCATCCCGCTGGTGTCGCGCATCCCGTTCCTGGGCGGCCTCTTCGGCGAACAGGAACTGAAGAACAACCGCACCGAGCTCGTGCTGTTCATCACGCCGCGCGTCGTCGAAAACGAAAAGGACATCGGTCTGATCATCGATGACCTGCGCCGGCGCATGGAATATCTGGACCGGATGTTCCCCTCCAAGGACACCCCATCCACGATTCCCGGATTCACGATGACGCCGCAGTTGATGCTGTCGCCGGCGCCCTGATTCTAGGAGGGCCGGCGCGCCGGCGCCGGCCCTAAGCGTCGCCAAATTGCGACAATTTGTCGAAAATCGGCGAAAGCGTCGCTGATGCCCGACAAGTGCATGTTGTGCAACGACAACACAGGGGAACTTTCTCGTGATTCTCGATTGACGCGACAAGTTCCTTTCTTTAGTCTTGACCCAAGCCAAGAGGACGTATTTCAAATGATGCAGCAAGGAAGCACGAGGGGCGGCGGACTCGCCCCTGCCGTGGTGGGTGGAATGCGGTTCCTGGCAGTGGCGATTCTGGGTGTTGTGGTTGCTTCATGCGCGACGTTGCGCCCGGACTCTCCGAATGACGAAAAGGTCAAGGTCGTCACGGCGCGGGCAACTGCGCGTTGGCAGGCCATTATTGGCAAGGATTTTGCTGCCGCCTACGAATACATGTCGCCGGCTACACGGGCGACGGTAACGCCGGCGGGATTCAAAACGGTGGCGTCGCGGATCGATTATCGCAACGCAAAGGTTACCGAAGCTACATGTGATGGTGGGACCTGCAGAGTAAAGCTGATTCTCACCTACAACGCGGGGCTGAGCATCAGGGGCGGTCAAACGACACCAATGAACGGCATCAACACGCCGCTGGAAGAAAACTGGGTCATCGACAAAGGTCAAATATGGTACGTCTGGCCCATTTGAGAAACGGAGTACCGTTGCAAAACTTACACAGGGGGCCTCCGCGCGGAAACGAATCACTTGGACAAAATGAGTTGCCTGTATTACCATGTTCGGCGCTGTCGGTTATAAAGTGATCACTTTAAATCGCAATCAGAAGGAGCTATATCCAACTATGAACACTTTCACGAAGAAATCCCTGCACGTCGCCCTCGCGGGCCTCGGCACGCTCGGCCTGGCCGGCGCGGCGAATGCAGTCATGGTCAACCCGAACGGCCTGGGTCAAGTACTGATCTATCCGTACTACACCGTGCGCAGCCCGGCCGGTGCGGGAGTCGCGACCTACAACACGCTCCTTTCCATCGTCAACACGACGGCTTCGACGAAGTCTGTCAAGGTGCGTTTCCGCGAAGGCAAGGCATCCGCTGAAGTCCTGGACTTCAACGTGTTCCTGTCGCCGCAAGACGTCTGGACCGCAGCGGTCGAGCCTGGCCCGGCCGGCGCTGGCGCGATGATCGAAACGGCTGACCGCAGCTGCACGATTCCGAGCTTCACGCCGAACGTTCCGGTGCTGTTCCGTACCGGCGCCTACGAAGGCGATGCCGTCAAGGACAACTCGCTTGACCGTTTGACAGAAGGCTACTTCGAAGTCTTCGAAATGGGCACCTACGCCGCCAACAGCGTCACCGCCATCAACTCCACGCACGCCAATGGCGTTCCGAAGAACTGTGGGCTGGTGACCGACTCGACAGCTGCAGCGGAAATCCTCCCCCCGTCCGGTGGCTTGTTCGGTGGCGCAACGCTCATCAACGTGCTGACGGGCGATGCCTTCACCGAGGACGCAACCGCGCTGGTCCAGTTCACCGATGTCGGGTCTTACTCCAACACGGGTGTCGACACGCCGAATTTCACCAATGCATCTCCGGCGATCGGCGCGGCCGTCAGCGAGCTCGGCACCATCGTGGCGGGTACCTTTACCTCGGGTGGCAACCTGCCGGAGAGGGCGGTCACGCTCGCTCTGCAAAAGCAAACGGTCGTCAACGAATTCGTTGGCGAAGCGGCGACGCTGTCGGGCACCGATTGGGTTGTCACGTTCCCGACCAAGCATCACTTTGTGACGTCCAGCGGCGCCACGCCGCCGTTCTCGAGCCCGCTCTCCAAGTCTGGTTCGTGCGATAACGTGCTTCTGGATACGTGGGATCGCGAGGAAACCCCGGTTACGCCGGGCGGACCGGACTTCTCGCCGTCGCCCGCGCCCAGTGGCTTCGCGCTGTGCTGGGAAGCGAACGTCGTTTCGTTCAAGGCGCTCAATGGTTCAGGCATCGTCCACGTGCTTGGCTCGGCCAATAGCTACCAGGTCGGCACGGGCTTCAACAGTGGCTGGGCACGCCTGACGTTCGATCCGACGACGGCCTACACGGTGCCGGACATCGCGACCGAATACAACACGTTGAGCATCCCGCCGGTCGTCACGCCGCTGGCGGCAGGAACGTCGTTCCTCGGCTTGCCGACCATCGGCTTCGCCGTGCAGACGTTCGTGAATGGCACGTTGTCGGACTCGCAAGGCAGGTTCATCCAGTCCTCGTACGGTGGCAACTTCGGTCATCGTTACACGGGACCGCTGGCCGGAACTCCGCTGGTCCCCATCGCGCCGTAATTGCTACGGTAGTGAGCATCAAGGAAAGGGGCAGCCCGCAAGGCTGCCCCTTTTTTTTTGATGTGCGGAACGAACGGCAGCAATGGTCTGTCCGACGGACGGTCGCTTATGTGGCTTGTACTGTATAATCGGGGTGGCTCGGAAATTGCCTTTGCTTAGAAAGCAACATTTCAGTTATTCAGGAGATATTCATGACCTCACGTTTGCCTAACCTTCTCGGTGGTGCGGCGTTGTTGGCGGCCTTCGCATTTGGTTTCGCGAATGTGGCCACGGCACAGACGATCACCGTTAACGGCTGTTCATCGTTTACGACCACTGGGGGAACATCCTCGAACTTAACGATTACGTGCAACACCGGTGTTGTTGGCGGCCCAACCGCGCCGTCCTGCAGCGGCGCCAATATTGCGCTCGCAGGTTCGACCCTTACCTTCACGGCGACTTGCACGCAGGGTACAAACCCCATCACGTCGGTGACCCTGAATGGTGTCAGCCTGTGCAGCGGCGCGGCTTGCACGAACCCCTCCTCCCCGGTATCCGTACCTGGGCTTGCGGTTCCGCTGAGCACGACCAATTACATCGTCACGGCTTCGGATGGCCAGCTGCAAGGTTCCTCCTCGGCGACGTATGTTGTCGGCAGCGGCGGTGGCGGCGCCATTGACCTGAGCGGTTGCACTGCCGCGGGCTATACCGGTCGCGGTCTCGATATCACGTTCCCGACGGTGACAAACACCAGCATTGGCAATGGTGCCAACGCGGCGGCGCCAAAGGGCTCGTTCGGTAACAATGACGCGCTCGTCGTGCGCTTCACCACTCCTGCCGCGGGCGTGAACGATCAGACGGTGTTCCAGCCGGCCGGCAATGCGCCCTCGCAAAACACCGGTCGCGTCTATACGCTGTCCACGCAGCCATGCCAGTTCGCGACGTCAAGCACGCCGACCGGATCGATTCTTTATGCGACAAGCTCGCAGTCACCTGCAATTACAGTCAACGTCAAGGCGTGCCCGTACACCGGCGCGTATGCCGGGTATTGCAACATGGCCGCGTACCTCCAACCAAACACGACCTACTACGTCACGATGGTCAACCGCACCGGTTTCGGAGGCGCAGGGTCCTGCCTGTACGGAAGCTGCGACATGCGGATCGACTTCAACAAGTAGCCGTTGCGACCTGCGCAGTAATTCCGTCCCCGCCGCCGGCGGGGACGTTTCTTTTCCGCTACCGACAATGTCCGTGATACCGAAGAAACTGTTCCTGCGCGCATGCGCGCTCGCGCTTTTCGCGCCTTTCGTTGCCGGCGTTTATGCGGCGGGAACGGAAGCCGACGCCGTCATCGCTGAGTCCGCGCACGCCAGGCTCACGCTCGCCGACTACGAAGCGGAGGTTGCCAAGCTGGCGCCTGGTATTCGAGGCGAAGTCGCCGTCAACCAGGTGCGGCTGAAGCAATATCTCGACAATCTGTTCATCGCACGTTCGCTTGCTGCCGATGCGCGTGCCGCCGGGCTGGACAAGGATCCGGTGCTCGCACGCCAAATCGCGATGGCGGTGGACAAGTTGCTGGCCCAGGCGCAGGTGGACCGCATCGAGGCTGCGGCCGCGACGGCGTTCGACCAGTCCGCGGAAAAATACACGGCGCGCGCGCGCGAGCTCTACGACGTGAATCGCACCAAGTACAACGTGCCCGAGCGCGTCAAGGCCGCGCACATCCTGGTGAAAATAGACGACGGCAACAAGGCAGCGGCGCTGACCAAGGCCACGGAGATCCGTGCACGGCTCGCGGCCGGCGCCGACTTCGCGCAGGTCGCCCGCGAATCATCGAATGATCCGACGGTGAGCAAGAACAACGGCGAATTGGGCTACTTCGAAGCCAAGACGATGGACCCGGCTTTTGCTGCAGCCGCGTTCGCAATGACGAAGCCGGGCGAGATCAGCGCGCCAGTGCTTACGTCATTCGGATATCACATCATCCTGTTTCAGGGCCGCAGGCCCGCGGGCATTCGAACCTTCGATGAAGTGAAGCCCGAACTGATGGCGGACCTCAAGGGCAAGGCGGTGGCGGAAGCGAAGGCCGAAGCCACGCGCCGGATCTTTTCCGATCCGACGCTCAAGGTAGACGTTGAACTCATCGACCGGATCAACGCCGAAGCCGTCGCGCGGTCCAAGCCTGGAAACCCCAAGGCTCCCTAGACCTCGACGTCGTCTTGGGCTGGGATGCGCCGCGCCTCGATGATCACCGCGGCGCGCACATGCCGACCTGGTCGGGACCATAGCCTTCGGCCACGTAACCAGCTGCGATCATCTGAGCCTTGATGGCAGTCGATGTAGTGTAGCGATGGTTGGAATCGCTGCGACCGTTCCACAGCCGGTAGACAGGAACCTCGTTGCTGCCACACCCGCCCGTGACCTGGTCCGGCAACCCGATGTAGAACGCGGCATCGGTCTCCTTGGTGAGCCATGGAAACTTGACGAGCGCTATAGCGCATTCCTCCGGCATCGCGGAAAAGAAGTGCGAGTCACCGTAGCCCGGCGGAATGTAATAGCGGCACACGGGCTGGGTGAACCCGCCCGGGCCGTTCCAGACCTGGAACTCGTACCCGGTACGCGTCCATCCCGCGTGGAAACCGCTGTCGAGGTCGTTGATGTCCGACGCCGTGGCGGCGACGAAATAGTGGTCGTAGCCGGCATGGTAGAACTCAACTGCGAGCTCTTTCTCCGCCGGTGCCGTCACGCCGATGTATTCGGGTGTGCCGAAGTTGAGCCAGTCGCGGACGACGTAGCCGTCGTTGACGGCAGATCCCTCGCTGAACTCGGTCAGCAGCATCGAGAAATACCAGACTCCGTTTGGCGGCAGCGTGAATGGCACCGCCCCGGAGTCGATGTCCGCCAATCCGGCGCCGGCATCCAGGCGAGGAAGTTGATACACGGCGAGCCGCACGCCGCTCATTCCCGACTCATAGGGTGACGTGAATGCCCACAGTTCGAGGCGCAACGCGTCGGACCGGACGGAGTCCGCGTTTCTCACGCCCTCGGCGGTGAGAACGGCAGACGCACCCGAGTAGTTGTACGAGACATAGTTGACGATGCGCACATCGGTCGCCTGCGCCGCGGCCGGCGCGAGTGCGAAAAGAGCGAAGGCGAACGCCGCCGCTATCGAAGTCCTGCTCATCATCGTGGTTACGAGCTTGCGATTCATTGGGAGCTTTCCTGTTGGCAATTGTGGCGGACTCTCAACCTGCCGTGTCCCGTGCACCATCCATTGTGTGGGTGGGCGACGCGTGGAAGGAGCAGAAGCCGTCGCGGTATTACGTCCGCGTGCGTCCTACTTCGGTTCGCATGGAGGCTAACGCGCGCATCCGCCGCGGTCGGTGCGGCAGCGCACAAACGCTTTGTGGGAACGCCAAGGGGTACAGCTGCCGCGCGGAGTGCTTCTAGCGGACGGCGATCAGCGCTTGCGCCGCTGGATGTTCGAGGCTCACGATCCTGCAATCGGCGAATCCGGCGGCCAGCGGCCAACGCCATGCATCGGCACCAAACTCGGTGTGCACCAGGTAACCATCGCCCTTTGCAGGATCGCCGTGATAGCTGGGTGGCAGGCCGGCACGGCTGCGGGTGAGCCGGCCGACGATGATCGGCACCGTGTATACGCAGGCACCTGAATCGCGAAGCACGCGCCTGCACTCGGCGAGACCCGCGACCGGATCGGGCACGTGCTCGAGCGTATCGGAATGAACGACCAGGTCGAACGTGCTGTCCGTCTGCGGCAGATGCTGCATGTCCACATCCGGATACCTGACGAGCTGGTGTCCCGGCCATTGCGCGAGAAATGGCGCCACGCCGCCGGCTTCGTTGATCTCGAGCAGGCGCAGTTGCTGCGCGGCCGGTGATGCCGAGAACTCCGCGAAGGTGCCGGTGCCGCCGCAATGCCGCAGCAGCGCGGTGGCCAAAGCCATGCAGCGCAGCGTGCTCCCGCACTGAACGCATTGCAGGCCTTGCTGCCGGTTGACGTAGGCGGCTTCCTCCACCGAAAGCTCCCATTCGCCGATCAGCGCCGCCGACAGTTCCTCGACGTAGTGCAGTTCCGCCGATCCGCACACGGCGCAGCGCGTCACGGTGTGCGCTCCAACAGGTCGAATCCGATCGACCGCATGGGCACGCCGACCAGCGAGTGCCGGATGCTGCTCGTCTCGACGCGAAAGATCAGCGCGTCGTGAATCCACTCGTGCTGCACGTGGTCCTGCTGGTGCCCGTCGGCGACCGCCACGGCGATCGAATAATTCCCCGGCGGCAGCAGTGGCAGGTCGAACTCGAATCGAGCCCTCGCCGTGTCGCCCGCGGCCAGCTTGAGTGGCTTGTCGTGTGCTGCGAGGAAGGTGTTGTCGCCAAAAATGTTCTGCCCCAGGCGGTCCCGCACCAGGAAACCTACGATGGGGCTGTCGAGCGGCTCCAAGGCTTCGACATCGATGGAGACGGCGACGGTTTCGCCTCCCACCGCCCATGCAAGCCGTTCGCCGTTCGGGTGCTCGATGCGCACGTCGGCGATGCGCGCGCCGCGCCGGCCGAATGACGCCGACGCTGGATCGAACTCGAAGATCTCGACATCGGTGCGGTGCCCGGACGCCTGGATGACATCGAGGCGCTGGTCTCTCGGAGGCGCGGCGACGAGACGGTCGCGCGCTATGGCCGCGCGCGGCGCGTCGACCTCCCGCGACGCCCCCTGGGCGGCCTCGAGCAGGTTCTCGAGATAGAGTTCGCACACCTGCTTGCTCGGCCCCAGCGCCTTCACTGTGCCGCCATCGAGCCAGAGTACGCGGTCGCACAGGCTCGCCACCGCGCTGGTGTCGTGGCTCACGAATAGCAGCGTCCCGCGTTCCTTGAATTCGCGCAGGAAGCGCATGCATTTCTGCACGAAGCGCGCGTCGCCGACGGCGAGCGCCTCGTCGATCACCAGGATCTCGGCATCGACGTGCGCCATCACGGCAAACGCGAGACGGACCACCATGCCGGTGGAGTACGTCTTGATCGGTTGCTCGATGAAATCGCCGATATCCGCGAACGCGCAGATTGCGTCCAGGCGCGCCTCGATCTCCTGCTGCGACAAGCCCACGATGTAGCCGTTGAGGAAGATGTTCTCGCGCCCGCTGAACTCGGGACTGAATCCCGCTCCCAATTCCAGAATGGCGGCGATGCGGCCCCGCGTCGTGATGCGGCCGGTGGTCGGCTGCAGCGTGCCGCAAGCGATCTGCAGCAGCGTCGATTTTCCGGAGCCGTTGCGCCCGATGATGCCGACCGTCTCGCCGCGCCGAACGTCGAACGTGACATCCGCGAGTGCTGCGAATTCGCGGTAATACTTGTGGCGGGAGGTGGCGAACAGCTGCTTCAGTCGGTCGCGCGGCGTTGCATAGAGGCGATAGCTTTTCCCGACGCCTTCGGCCTGGATGACGAGGTCAGAGGACATCGGCAAAGCCGTCGCGTGCATGCTGGAAAAGGGCCAGGCCCAGCCAGGCCACCGCGAGCCCGCCTGCCGTCATCATGGCCAATCCGGAGAAATCAGGTAGCGTTCCCCAGATCAGCACGCGGCGCGCCTGGTCGATGAAGAACGACATCGGGTTCCAATCGATCGCCCAACGAAAGGCCGCGGGCACGGCGCTGGCCGGATAAAAGATCGGGCTCAAGTACATCATCACCGTGGTAACGATCGTAATGGTCTGCGCCAGATCGCGCAGGTAAACCCCAAGCGCCGCCAGCGCCCAGGATAACCCCAGGACGAACAGGATCAGCGGCAGCAGCACGACCAGGATCAGCGGCCAGGTCAGCGGCAACGCGCCGAGGCCGACAAGCATGACGAGCGCAAGTACCGCGAGGCTGATGACGGCATGGAACAGGCTGGAGCACAGTACGACCCACGGCATGATCTCGAGCGGGAAAATGACCCGCTTTACGAAGCCCGGGTTCTGCAGCATCAGGGTCGGCGCGCGGTTGACGCACTCGGAAAAAATGCCGAACACGAGCAGTCCGGCGAACAGAACGACGGCAAACTCCAGTATGCCGGTCGACTCGTTCGGGCTCCAGCGCGCCTTGAACACGACGCCGAAAACGAATGTGTAAACGCACAGCATCAGTAACGGATTGAAGAACGACCACATCAGGCCGAGAAATGATCCGCTGTAGCGGCCGAGAACGTCGCGCCGGGCGAGATTGACGAGCAGTGCGCGATGCCTCCAGGCGCTGCTGAACACCGCAAATGGTTGCTTGGGCAGGGACAAGAGGGGAGTCCGGAGGGTCGAGTTCACCGGGCGCGATTGGGGCGTCGGATCGGCGGGAGGGTCGGCAATCGCGCGGCAGCCGGGCGGGACGGAACGCGTGCAGGCAACGCGCGAAACATGGCCAGCAATGATACCGCGGGTGCTTGTCTCCAGATAGAGCGGCGAACCGCAGGTCGGCGTTCGGATCACGCGGTCGTCGCACTTCGGCTAAAATTACGGATTGGCGGCGCACGTCCGTGCGGCGTTGGCGGCGCGCTCGCCGCCTCAATCAACCGATGCCACCCGACCTCGAATTCACCGGCGAGCGATTCGTCCCCGGCATTGCCGGCGAGATCGCGCATGAGCACTGGCATCGCTACGCGTTTGCGCGCCGCTATGTCGTGGGCAAGCGTGTGCTCGATGTGGCGTGCGGCGAAGGTTATGGCAGCGCGCTGCTGGCGAGCGTGGCAAGTACGGTGACCGGGGTCGACATCGACTCCGGCGCCGTTGCGCATGCGCGGGCCTCCTACGCGGCGCTCGCCAATGTTCGCTTCGAGGAAGGCAGCGCCGCGTCGCTCCCGCTGGCGGACCGAAGCGTCGACGCCGTGGTGTCGTTTGAAACGATCGAGCACCTGCCGCGAGCGGACCAGTCGCGGATGATGCAGGAGATCGCGCGTGTGCTCGCCGCGGACGGCGTGTTGGTCATGTCGGCGCCCAATCCCGTCGAATACTCGGCGGCGAGGAACTACAGCAATCCGTTCCACCTGCACGAGCCGGATCGCGCGGAATTGGCTGCGCTGCTTGCCAGCGCATTTCCGGTGCAGCGCTGGTTCCGGCAGCGGCGTTACTTCGGCTCCGCGCTCTGGAGCGAGGCATCCGGCCAGACCGTCGAGGCGTGGTCCGGCGACGCGGCGAGCATCGTCAAGGCGGCGCCCCCCGAGGCGATGTATTTCGTGGTGGTCGCGGCGCGATCGCAGGCGTCGTTGCCGGCGGCGGACGCGGCGCTTTCCCTGTTCACCGATGGCGAGGAAGGCGAGCTCGCGCGCATCGATGCGCAGGCGGCCGAGGTCATGCGCCTGGATCGTCTGTTGAGTCAACGCGATGCGGAGGCAGCGAAGCGCGAGGCGGCCCTTGCGTACGCGGAGAGCATCGTCGTCGAGCGCGATGCGCAACTCGTCGCGCACGCAGCGGAGCGTGAAGCATTGAGCGACGAGCGCGACGGGCTCGCGAGCGCATTGGCCTCGGCGCGGCAGGCGGTCGCCGCGCAAGGCGCTGAATGCGAACGTCTCGAACGAGCGATTGCCGCGCAGGAACGCATCATCGCGTACCGTCAGAGCGCGCGCTGGTGGTTTTCGCTTCCCTGGCTGCGCGTCCGGCTCTGGTGGCAGCGCCTGCGCGGCGAATGACCGGCGCAATGGCGTTCAACGCCGCCGACGTGGTGGTACCGGTGTACAACGCCCCGGCCGACGTCCGCGCCTGCGTGGCAAGCGTGCTCGCGCACCTGCGGCCCGACGTGCGCCTGGTGCTGATCGACGACGCGTCGCCCGATCCGGACATCGCCGCGTACTTCGCCGAACTTGAGCCACTTCGGCATCCGCAGTTGGTGTTGCTCCGCAACGAGGTCAACCTGGGCTTCACCGGGACGGCCAATCGTGGAATGCAGCTCTCGCGCTCGGACGTGGTACTGCTCAACTCCGACACGATCGTCAGCCGCGGCTGGCTGGATGCGCTTCTGCATTGCGCGGCCACCGACGCGACGATCGGCACGATCACGCCGTTTTCGAACAACGCGGAGATCTGCTCGATCCCCCGTTTCTGCGAGGACAACCCGTGGCCGGGTGGGCGCGATCCCGACGCCTACGGCGCGGCAATCGCGGCGGCGGCCGTGCCGACCTACCCCGATATTCCAACGGGCGTCGGCTTCTGCCTCTTTCTGCGTCGCGCAATGCTCGACTCGGTGGGCGCCTTCGATCCCATCTTCGGCGCGGGTTATGGCGAGGAGAACGACCTGTGCCTGCGCGCCGCGCGCGCGGGATGGCGCAACGTGCTCGCGGACAATGCCTTCGTCGTGCACACCGGCGGCCGTTCCTTCGTCGGGCAAAAGGCTGAGCTCGGACCTCGCAACATGGCGTTGCTGCTGGAGCGTCATCCGCACTATCTGGACATGGTGCATTCGTATATCGCTGCCGATCCGCTGCGACCGCTGCGTGAAGCGGCGGCGTCGAGGTTGGCCGTTGAATCAACCCCGGGGCAGGGCGTCCTGCACGTCATCCATCACCACGGGGGAGGCACCGAGACACACGTGCGCGCACTGATTGCGGGCTCGCCCGGGGGCTGGCGCCACTATCTCGCCATCGCGGTGGACGATCGATGGCAGATCGAGGAACACCGCACCGATGGCAGCGTCGTCACCTACGAATTGCTGCGTGGCACGCACGAGCTCTGGCGCGACTTCGTCGGCGGTATCTGCGGGACGTTCGGCATAGCGCTCATCCACTTGCACAATATTTCGGCCTGCCGCGACGGAATCATCGCGGCGCTTTCCGATTTGCCCGTGCCTTTCGGCTATACCGTTCACGATCTCAATTTCGCGTGCCCGACGATCACGTTCCTGGCTGCCGATGGAATGTATTGCGGCGGCGTGACGGACGTCGCCGCATGCACACGCTGCCTGCATGCGCAGCCGACCTTTGCCGAGGTGGACATCGCGTCCTGGCGCGTACGGCACGAGAAATTGCTGCGCCGCGCGGCATTCAGGATCGCGCCTTCGAAGTGGGCCGCCGGCATGCTGCAGCGGTATTTTCCTGATTGCGCGACCGTGGTCGTTGCCCACGGCCTGCCGGACGTCGAGCGTCCGCGCAACGGCAACCCGCTGCAGGTGTTCGATCTGCCCGACGACGGCGCGCCGGTGGTTGCAGTGCTGGGGGCCATCGGCCCGGACAAGGGCGCGCGGCGTCTCGAGCGGCTGGTCGCCCTTGCGCGCGCCCGCGGCGCCTGGGTGCGCTTTGTGCTGATCGGATACATGGACGTCGAGCACGGGCCGTGGCAGTCCGACGACGCCCGGTTCACCGTGCATGGGCGCTACAACCCCACGGACCTGGCAGCGCTTCTGGAGAGCTACCGCGTCGCCCTGGTCCTCTATCCCTCGGCGGGTCCGGAGACGTTCAGCTACACGCTGTCCGAAGCTTGGACATCGGGCCGGCCTGTGCTCGTGCCGCCGATCGGCGCGCTCGAAGAGCGTGTGCGTGACAGCGGCGCGGGTTGGGTGCTGTCCGATGCCGAATGGCGCGACGAGGAGAAAATGCTGGAGCGCGTTCTCTCGGTGCTTGGTGCAGCAAATGCCGCGGCGCGCAGCGCTGCGGCGACCGCAGCCAAGGCCATGCCGCACGCGTCCTTGCCGGGGATGACCGACGCCACATTCGCGTGCTATGAAGCGGCGGTCGCGGCGGCGCAATCGACATCGATGCGACCGACTGGCGAGCCCACATCGCAATCCTCATTGCGGCCCACCTCATTGCAGCCTTTCAATGCCGTGCGCATGCGCGATGCTCTGGGCTATACCGCGTGGACGCCTCCGGCGCCGGACAGGATGGCCGTGGCGTCGGCAAGCGGGGTCGGCGGCCGGATCGCGCACGCTGCCGCGGCAATCCGTCACAAACTGCCTGGCCGCATCCTGTACCGGCTGGCTCCAGCGTCGCTGGTCGCGCGGCTGAGACAGTATCTCCGTTGATGGCGACCAGCGACCACGCCGAGTGGCTGCAACGCGGGCGAACCCACGCGCGGGCGGGTCGGCCGATCGACGCGGTGCTGTGCTTCCGCCGCGCGGCATACGCCAATCCGCGCGAGGTGGATGCTCGCTTCCATCTGGGGGAAATGCTGTGGCAGTTGGGAATGAGCGATGAGGCGATTGCCGCGTGGCGCGACGCCGCGCAAATCGAACCGCGCTTTCTCGCTGCCCGGCTCGCATTGTCCGAGAGCCTGCTCGCGCGCGCGGACTATGCGGGCGCACAGGCTGCTGCAAGCGAGGCGCTTGCGCTGGCGCCGCTGGAACTGCACGCGCGGGCCTCGCACGGAGCGGCCGCGGCGGCGCTGGGTGATCGCGCAGCACTGGCGAAACTCGTCAGGCTCTTGTCCGAGAATCCCGAACTTTCGTTGCTGCCGGCCTATACGCCGGCGCTGGCGCGCTCGCTCGAGCACGCGCCGCGTGACGCGTTGCGGGAAGACCTCGTGGCGCAACTGGTGCCGAGAGCGGCAACGCTGCCGTCGTCCCTGCTCGCGCTGATCGCAACCGAGGCGTTTGCGCACAACCCGACGGCGCTGACGGACGCGCTACGCGTGCGCACCTGGCAACGAAGCGAAATCGACGCCCTGCGCCGGATAATCCTCGCCGTCCACGCACATGACCGTGCTTTGGCGCTGGAGCTCGTTGCCACGCACGCGGCGATGTGCCGGGCCGAGCCGCTGGCGGTTCCGTCAGGCTGGCCGGTCCGCACGGGTGGTGCGGCAGGACGCCTTGCATGGCTCGTCCCGGCGCCGGATACGCCGTTGTTTGCATCGGCCTGCGCAACTGTGCAGGAAGCGGCGCGGAAATTGGGACCGACCGATCCGACGATGATCATCGTTTGCGCGGGCAGCGCGGAACTCACGCGCGCGGCGCTGCCGGAGGTGTCGTCGCGGGCCGAGTTCCTGGAAATTCCTCCACATCCCGACGCGACGCACGCTCGTGCCTTGGCGGCCAGCGATCCGGATGTGCTGGTTGACTTGGCCGGGATGCACGCCGCGACCGGCCTCTTCCTCGCCGCGCGCCCCGCGCGCGCCGTGTGGTCGCTGGCTTCGGTTGCGCCCGGCCATTCGCCGGCACTGGTCGAACGAATGCATGCGAACGCCGATGAACTTGCGGAAGGGCTGCGGGAACTGCTCGCCGGGCCGTTCCCCGAGGCGCCGAGCGCCGGTGAACTAGCGGGATGGTGGGATGCCGCGGTGCGAGCCCACCAGCAGGGCGATGCGGATGCCGCGGCCGCGGGATACGCCCGCGTGCTGGCCGCACAACCGGACTACGCTCCCGCGCACCGCCTGTCCGCAGTGCTCGCGCGCGATCGTGGCGACCGCGACGAGGCCGAGCGCGAGTTCGCGCGGGCCGTTACTCTCGCGCCCGACGACGTGGATACGCGCATTGCGGCGGCACAGTTCGCCATCGCTTCGCATCATGCGGATACCGCAGCAGCCGTGCTGCGCGAAGGAGCAGGGCGCATCCCCTACAGCATTCCGCTATGGGTTGCGTTGGGACATGCGGAGCTCGCTCGCCGCGACGGAGTCGCGGCCTCGCGGGCGTTCGGCGAGGCCCTGCAATTCGCGCCGGCGGACGCGCAGTCCCATTTCAATCTCGGCGTGGCGTTGCAGATGGCCGGCGATACGGACGAGGCGGTGCTTGCTTACCAGCGCGCTCTCGTGCTGCAGCCGGATTTCGCGTCGGCGTGTTTCAATCTCGGCGCCCTGTTCCAGCAGCAGGAAAAAGGTGATGCCGCGATCGCCGCCTATCGGCGGGCGCTGACGCTGAATCCGCACGATGCCGCGGCATACAAGAATCTGGGCGAGGTCCTGTTCGCCGCCGGCCAGATCGACGCGTGGCGGGCGAATTTTCGCGCCTTTGAGGTCAACTGTCCGACCGCATTGGCGCTCGCCGTGCAGGCGCTGGAAGTGAGCCAGCTGACAGGAGACTATGCGAGGCTGGATTCCTACATCGAGGGATTGCGGCACGAGCGATTTCCCGCGGGCGACGAGCTGGAGTTGGTCGACGCGCTGGAGGAACTCCTTTTCCTGCTGCTGAATTTCGACGTCGAGCCCGAAATGCTGCACCGGTTTGCGTCGACGTACGACACTGCCGCAAAGCATGTCTATGGCGTGCCGCGGCAGGCCGCTCAGATGCCACCTCAGATGGCACCCCAACCACCGCGCCGGCCGGGAAGGGTGCGCCTGGGCTATCTCTCCGGCGACCTGCGCGACCACGTAATGGGCAAGCAGATGTGGCAGGCCATCCAATACCATGACCGGGCGCGATTCGAATTATTCTTCTATTCGACGACGCCCGCGCGCGACGCGTGGACGGAAAAATTCGCAGGTATCGCCGACCACTTCGAAAACGTATCAACGCTGGACGATGCGCAAGCGGCCGCGTTGATCGCGCGCGACGACATTGACCTTCTCATCGACCTTTCGACGCACACGAAAGGCGCGCGGCCGGGAATTCTGGCGCACAAACCCGCGCGCGTGCAGATCACGCACATCGCGAGCTGCGGCACGGTGGGCTTGTCCGCGATCGACTACAAGCTGACCGACACCTTCGCCGACCTTCCGGAAAACCAGGCTTTCATGCTCGAGACGCTTCTCCCGATGGAAGGTTGCGTCTATCCATGGCGATCGGTTGCACCCGCAGCTTCGCAGACGTACCAACGCCAGTCGCTGGGAATCGCGCCGGACACCATCGTCATCGGCGCATTCGTAGGCCCGCTCAAGCTGTCGCGGCGTTGCCTCGCGTTGTGGCGCGATGTTCTCGCGCGCGTGCCGGAAGGGAAACTCGCGTTTTCACCCAACAACCCCGCGTTGCGCCCGCTTTACGTGCAGATGGCGTCGGCAGCAGGCATCACTGCGGATCGCCTGGTGTTCCTGCCACAGGGCCGCGATGAAAACGAAAACCAGGCGCGCTACACAGTGGTCGACTTCGTGCTCGATACGCTGCCCTACGGCGGGGTCAATGGAACGATGGAGGCGCTTGCCATGGGCGTGCCCGTCGTCACGCTGGTGGGCAAGCGGCATGGCGAGCGGTCGACGTATTCGATCCTCGCCAACCTCGGCGTGCTGGACACGGTGGCGCACGGCGGCCGCGAATACGTCGACATCGCGGTGCGGCTCGCCACGGACGACGCGTTCATGGGGCGGGTGCGTAACGCGATTCGCGCCAATCTCGGCCAATCGGCGCTGACGGACATGGTGTCGCACACGCGGCATCTCGAGGCTGCCTACCTGCGCGCGCTCGCCGAGCGCGCGCCGGAAGCGCTTGCGGCCGCGGTCTAGTCGCCACGCGCGACCAGCGCTGCGCGCACCTCCGCAACCACACTCGCCCAGTCACCCGCGCGTGGCTGCCGGAAGAGCCGAGCGGTCGGGTACCACGGACTGTCGGTTCGGCCGAGCCTCCAGCGCCAGTCTGGCGCGAAGGGCAGCAATATCCACACCGCCTTGCCGAGCGCACCCGCGAGATGCGCGTTGCTCGTGTCCACGCTGATGACGATATCGAGTCCTTCGATCAGCGCGGCCTTCTGCGCAAAATCGTTTCGTGCATCGAGCAGCTGTATATGCCGCGCCGCCGGCACCTGCGCAATCTGCTCCTCGCCATCGATCTTCTGCAGAGAAAACCAGGCGATGTCCGGAAGTTCGAGGAGCGGCGCCAGCGCGGCGAGCGGACATGAGCGGCGGCGATCGTTGACATGCCGGGTATTGCCGGCCCACGAAAGGCCCACGCGCAATTTTCCCTGGACGGCGGCAATCGCGGGAGCCAGCGCCTCGACATGGGCCTGCGCTGGAGCGAGATACGGAACCGTGGCGGGAATTGCGCGCTCGTCGACATCGAGCATGCCAGGGATGGAAAGCAGGGGCAGCTGGAAGTCGTGTGCCGGCAGAGTGTCGCCGTCGCGCAATACCTGTGCGACGCCGGGCGCACTTGCCAGGATTTCGTACAGTGCGTCGCTCGCCCGGACGATGACGCGCGCGCCCCGCGCGGCAAGCGGCGCCGCGAAGCGCACGAATTGCAGCGCATCGCCGAGGCCCTGTTCGGCGGCAAGGAGCAGGGTGCGTCCGGCCAGCGCTTCGCCCTGCCAGCGCGGCGCCGATGACGTTGCCGCTGCACCGAAAGTCTGCGCGCGATACCGCCACTCGTATTCGCGCCAGCCCTCCGCGTAATGGCCGCTGATCAGCAGCGCCAGCGCAAGGTTCCAGTGCGCCTGCGCGAAATCCGGCGTCAAGCGCAGCGCCCCGCGAAATGCGGCGATGGCATCCGGCAATTCGTTAACGTCCTGCAGCGACAATCCAAGATTGTTCCACGCCGTCGCGAGATCCGGCTTTAGCGCGAGCGCCTGCCGAAACTTCGCGATGGCCTCGTCGGTCCGGTCGGCGGCGGCGAGCGCCAGACCCAGATTGTTATGGAATTCCGGCTCATGGGGCACGAGGCCCACCGCGCGTTCGAGAAGCGGCAGCGCGTCGCCGAGGCGATTGCGCTGATAGTGGATGACGCCCAGGTAGTGCAGCGCAGTCGGGTGGTCAGGCGCCACCGCGAGCGCTGCGCGATAGTCGCGTTCGGCGCTGGCGGTGTCGCCCCGCTGATGCGCCTGCATTGCTCGCGCAACCATGGCGTCCGCCGAAGGAAGCGGGGCAGGGGCCGATAAGCCGGACGATACGCCCGCGGTCCCCACCGCGCCATGGCACTGCTTGTAGCGCTTGCCGCTGCCGCACGGGCACGGGTCGTTGCGCCCGACCCCTACGCCGCGCGTGGCGCTCGCTTCCGCATGCGCGAGCAGCGTGCGGATATCGTCGCGTGTCGGGTCGGCCGCGACGATCCTTCGAGCGATGGCGATTGCGGGCGCCCACTGGCTGGCGTTCAGGCAATTGTTGAGCAGCTGGAAGAGCTGCGTGGAGCGCGCGATCCCGTCGGAAAACTGCGAAACCAGACCGGCGAGTTCTGCCGCCGGCATCACTTGCCAGAAATTGAACAGGCCATGAAAGCCGAAAGGCATTCCGATCGGATATGCGGCTTCGAACGCGAATTTGTCCGCGAGCGCCTCGCTACCGAAGCGGATGCCGTGCTCCCGCTCAAGAAGTGGGCGGAACGTGCGACAGATCGTGGTGTCCTCGGCCTCGACGAGTTCGATCCGCGGGTCCGTGAGCGCCTCGAGCAGGCGGCGCGAACGCAGCGAAAAGCCGCCATTGCCGACGCGCATTGCATCCATGTGCCAGAACCACTTGGCGCCCAGGTAGTCGCACTCGAGGAAAGCCGTATCCCACGCGCCGGGATTGACCGCGTAGCCATCCCATTGCACGAGCAGCACGTGGTCCGTGTCCACGAAGGGGAGCAGTTCCTTCAGGACGAAATTCGAATACGCATCGCGCGAGACGATGGGGGCAATGGCGACAACGTCCAATCCGTCCGGAACGCTCACGCCATCGGGCACACGGTCGGTCAGGAACAGCGCGCGCGAAAAGCGGATGCCTGCGCACGATTGCGCAAGTGCGCGAACGGCCAGCGCGTGGTTCGCTGTGTCGATGCAGACGAGCGTGACGCCCGGCAGGTGCAACATCAGGGCGCGACCGGCGCTGCCGGCGGCGTCGCGTCGGGCGCCGCGTTCGTGGGCGCGGCGGGCGCAACATCTGTTGTCGCACCCGTCGCTACCTCTGCAATCGTGTCGATCGGCGGCTCGACGCCTTCCGGGGTGGACGCGGCGGCGGCCAGGGACAGCGCCCACGCACGGAAGACCATCAGCATCCAGATGACGATTAGGGGAGCCAAGTGCAGCGATGCACGGTTCACGGTCGTCTGGTCAGAGACCCACTCGCGCGCATTGGTGAACATGAGGACGAAGGCCAGGAACATCACACCGCCGGCGACAACTGCCGTCAACGGCGCCACTCCCGGTGCCAGCAGGTGTTTGCGACCAAGCAGTGCCACGGCAACGGCGCCGTACCAAAGCAGGTGCCAGTTGTCGTAGAGCAGGAAACTGTTTGCCAGCGCCTCCCAGTCCGGCGCGAAATCGAGGTGAAGGCGATACCCCATCAGCAACGGATCCGTTTGCGCGAGCAGCAGCAGGCCCAGCGCCGCGATTAGATAGCCGGCACCCACGATGTGCGGGCCGCGGCGCGGGAGCAGTCCCACCAGCAGTGCGGGCACCGCGAGGAACGCCCAGATACGCCCCGGAACCTTGAGCAGCGGGCAGGCGGCGAGCAGCAGCAACGCCAGTGCCCCGTCGGCGGGTTCGCGCGACTTGAGCCAGCGCATGAAGGCCAGGATGGCCAAGCAGAAATACATGGCCAGCGGCAGGTCCGCGTAGCCGGCGAGCGCGACGTGCGCATTGACCAGAGGCAGCGACGAGACCAGCCAGGTTCCCGCCAGCGCCCACAGGGCGTCGAACTCCATCGCCCGCAGCGCGCCATACACGGCAATTGCGAACGCGACGGCGAGCATCCAGAACGACAGGTTCATCAGCGTGTCGTCCCACCGGCCCAGGAACGTGCACGCGAGAACCTGGATCAAGCCCACGGTTCCGGGATAGTGCGGCCCGGCATCGATGTACGAGGTACCGCCGGCGGCGAACCACTCGTCCACGCGCACGAACGGGACGATGCGGCCTTGCTCGTACCAGACGCGGGCCTTGGTCGCCCACTGCGTCCACGAGTCCCACGGATAGAGGGGACGCGTTGCGACCTCCGCGAAGAGGAGCGCAAAGCGCACTGCGAGCCATGCCAGCAGCAGGCACCACAGAATGCGGGCCGTGCCATCGAGCGAGCGTCCGGACAGCGCCCCCCACACCGTGTGCCGAGCGTCCCGGAACGCGTCGCGCAGTCTGTACGGTTGACGACTTGCGGCCCAAAGCCCAAGCGCTAGCGTTGCAGCGAGGAGAGGGAGCGCGATCGACCAGACACTGAACGCGATGCCGGCGAATGAAAGCGCCCGCAGCCAGAGCGTGGCAAGGAATACGCCGGCAAGTCCTCCGGCGCCGATCATCCATGCGGGGCCGCCGGGCGCGGCTGTCCGGCCGGCCGTGCCGGGCAACGCCGCGAGACAAGCGATGCCGAACGCCCAGGTCAGGAGCAATCCGAAAAGCAGTCCGATGCTGGACATGGCGGACTACTGAATGAGGAACAGCGCGGCGCCCTCGCCGCGAAGCTTTATCTGCGCCGATACCGGGGCACCACCATCCCAACGCAGCCTTCCATTGGCGGGATCGAACTGAACGCCGCGCCTTTGATAGACCAGAATCCAGTCTCCTGCCTTGAACTGTTCCGGCGGCGGCAGCACGTTGCCTCCCGGATTGGCAAACGCGTTGTGCGGATAGAGATGGTATGCCGCGCGTTCGCGAAAGTAATCCCTGTCGCTCGCGACGAATATGCGCGCCGGCGTGGCCGGCAACTCGGCGCGGGCCTTTTCCACAAACTCGAACAGAGCGGCGTCTTCCGCGGCCTGATGCTTGCCGCGCCAATCCTTGCCACCGTACTGAGCGAACGTCGCCTGGACCTGCCGCGCCAGGTTCCACGTCCATCGCGCATCGAGCACGAACCACGATGCGGCGAACATGATCGCGATGGCCGCAGCGATGTTCGATGCGGTGGGGACGGGCCGGAACTTTCGCCACGCCAGCATGCCCGCGGCGGCGAGCGCAACCGAGACGGCGAGCAGCAACGGCAACGGCAACGACTGCACGTCGTCACCGCCGACGATCGTGTTGATAGACGCTCCGCTCCAGCGCTCAAAGGCGAGCCATTCGCCGACGCGGTCGGCGAGGACGCCCAACGCGCTCGACGGCTTTGCCGCCACCCCCGAAATCACAAACGGTTGCCGAATAGCGCCACGCACCGCGAGCCCGATGCCCGTGATGCGGCCGAGCCAGCCCGCGTCGCTGGCCACGACTATTGGGCGCAGCCGCCCGGCCTCGACGACGACCGGCACGCTGAAAATCTTATTGGGTGCGTAATCGGTGCGCCAGAGTAAGTGCACTTCCGCATCCTGCGGCATGCCCCGGGCGCTCCAGGCAACCGTGGCGTAGTCGCGCGCGCGCAAATCCGTAACCACTGCGATGTACACCTGCCCGGCGGCGTCCGTGCCGGTCACGACGAGTTCGTTGTTGACGGTGCTCCCCGTGCCGTTCCGCAATGTGAGATCGCGCACGGCCCATTGCGTGACGGGCGAGGATGCGAACCAGCTGGCCGGCACCGCGTAGGCCAGGTAGGCGAGCAGGACGACGGCCAGGGTTGCCGCCAGTGCCGGCAACGGACGCGCCGGCGGAGCGCCGGCGGTCAATGCGCGTTGTGGCTCGTGAGGATGTGCCAAAGTGTCAGGCAGAGGATGCGCAGGTCGAACATGAGTGACCAGTTGTCGATGTAATACAGGTCGTATTCTATACGGCGGGTGAGGTCGGTGTCGCCGCGCAAGTCGTTCACTTGCGCCCAACCGGTGATGCCGCCCTTGACCAGATGTTTCTGCATGTAGCCGGGAATCTGCTGCCGGAATCGTTCGACGAATTCCGGCCGCTCCGGACGGGGGCCGACCAGCGACATGTCTCCCTTCAGAACGTTGATGAGCTGCGGCAACTCATCGAGGCTCGACCGTCGCAGAAAACTGCCGAAGGCCGTCGCGCGCTGCTCACCGGCGCGCGCCCACACCGGCCCTGTCGCCGCCTCGGCATCGACCGGCATCGTGCGGAACTTGAGCATCTGAAAGCGTTCGCCATTCCAGGTCACTCGCTCCTGGCGATAGAACACGGGGCCATGCGACGAGAGCTTCACCCCCAGCGCGATCAGCAGGATCGCGGGTGACGCGGCCAGCAGGAGGAGCATTGACAACACAATGTCCTCCGTGCCCTTTATCACGCGATTGACGCCCGAGAGCGGCGACTCGGTGAGATTGATCACCGGCAGGCCCGCGACTTCCGTGACGGAATGGTTGAGCAGCACGAAATTGAAAAGATCCGGGACCAATCGCACTTCAACGGAATGCTGGCGCAGTTGCGTGAGCAGCTCCTGAATGCGTGATTCTGAGCGCAGCGGCAGGGCGATCCAGATCTGGTCCACCGGTTCCACGGCGAGATCGCGTGCCAAGTTGTCGATCGGCCCACGCACCGGGATTCCCTCCACGCGGGTACCTGCCAGTTCCGGCTTGTCGTCGTAGAAGGCGCGCACGGAAAGGCCGCTCCATTGGGCGCGCGCCAGC
>Ga0207645_10000283_pt1 | contig 42259 bp, 49 predicted proteins | sample KBSM53metaG_FD_184331 | JGI IMG/M metagenome (GOLD analysis project Ga0207645, IMG submission 184331) | Miscanthus rhizosphere microbial communities from Kellogg Biological Station, Michigan, USA - KBS M5-3 metaG (SPAdes) (version 2) | ecosystem: Host-associated > Plants > Roots > Rhizosphere >...
CCCTCCGGGGGCAGCGTAGCGGCCACGTTTGTGATGGCCGCAAGCGTGGGGGTCCCGAGTGGCGCAGGGCAGTCCCAAGGCGCGAATAGCTCCCCCTCCGGGAGCAGCGTAGCGGCCACGTTTGTGATGGCCGCAAGCGTGGGGGTCCCGAGTGGCGCAGGGCAGTCCCAAGGCGCGAATAGCTCCCCCTCCGGGGGCAGCGTAGCGGCCACGTCTGTGATGGCCGCAAGCGTGGGGGTCCATAACGCATGAATGCAATCGTTGGTCATGGCTGGCTTACGCTGCTGTACAAGGAGGTGCTGCGATTCCGCAAGGTGAGCCTGCAGACGGTTGCCGCGCCGATCCTGAGCGCGCTCCTGTACCTGCTCATCTTCTCTCACGTACTCGAGGGACGGGTGTCGGTCTTCGACGGTCGCGTGACCTATACGGCGTTCCTCGTCCCGGGACTGGTAATGATGGCGGTGCTGCAGAATTCGTTCGCGAATTCATCGTCGTCGCTAATCCAGTCGAAGATCTCCGGCAATCTTATTTTCGTGCTGCTGACGCCGCTGTCGGCCAGTGATCTCTTCGCAGCCTATGTGCTGGGCGCGATGGTGCGCGGCCTGGTCGTGGGCCTTGGCGTGTTCGCCGTCACGATGTGGTTCAATCCCGGGCTGTTGGCCATGCCGCATCCGTTGTGGGCCATCGCCTTCGCGCTGCTCGGCAGTGCGATCCTCGGCATCCTGGGCCTGATCGCCGGCATCTGGGCCGACAAGTTCGACCAGTTGTCGGCGTTCCAGAACTTCCTGATCGTGCCGCTGACGTTCCTGTCCGGCGTGTTCTATTCGATCCACTCGCTGCCGCCGTTCTGGCAGGCGCTGTCGCGTTGGAATCCATTCTTTTATATGATCGACGGCTTCCGCTACGGATTCTTCGGCGTTTCGGACGTGTCCCCATGGGCGAGCTTTACCATGGTTGCGGTGTCCTGCATCGTGCTGTCGGTTGCGGCGCTCGCGCTGCTCCGGCGCGGCTGGAAACTCCGTCTCTAAAAGCCGACCATCGAGGAAAACAGCCATGGTCACACCTGAATCCATCAAGCAATCGATCGTCGCCGGCTTGGAATGCCACCACGTCGAAGTCGCCGGCGACGGCCAGCATTGGGAAGCGGTCATCGTCTCTCCCGCCTTCGAGGGGCTGTCGCGCGTCAGACAGCATCAGCTGGTTTACGCCGCGCTCGGCGATCGCATGCGCGAGGAGGTCCATGCGCTGTCGATGCAGACGCTGACACCCGCGCAGTGGGATGCGCGCGGGAATGGATAAGCTGCTCATCGAAGGCGGGCAGCGGCTCGCCGGCGAAGTGGTCATGTCCGGCGCCAAGAACGCGGCGCTGCCGATCCTTTGCGCGTCGCTCCTTTCTGCGGAGCCGCTGGTGCTCACGAACGTGCCGCGCCTGAACGACGTGCATACGATGGAGCGGCTGCTGACGCAAATGGGCGTCGTGCTGGACGCGGGCACCCCCGGTGTGGTGGCGCTGGATGCCCGGCGGATCGACTGGCCGCTGGCGCCGTACGAATTGGTCAAGACGATGCGGGCGTCGATCCTGGCGCTCGGCCCGCTGCTGGCGCGCTGCGGCGAGGCGCGCGTTTCGCTGCCCGGCGGCTGTGCGATTGGATTGCGGCCCGTCGACCAGCATGTGAAGGGGCTCGAGGCTATGGGCGCGACCATCGACCTGGCCCACGGCTACATCAACGCGCAGGGTCGCCTTCGCGGCGCGACCATCGTCTTCGACATGGTGACTGTCACGGGTACCGAAAACCTGCTGATGGCGGCCACGCTCGCGGATGGGACGACGATTCTCGAGAACGCCGCGCGCGAACCGGAGGTCGTCGACCTTGCGCGTTGCCTTACCGCGATGGGCGCGCGTATATCCGGCGCGGGCAGCGACCGCATCACGGTCGAGGGAGTGGCCAGCCTGCACGGGGCGACCCACGCGGTGATGCCGGACAGGATCGAGACCGGCACCTTTCTTGCCGCCGTCGCGGCTGCCGGCGGCGACGTGGCAGTGCGCGGCGTGCAGGCCGATTCGCTCGAGGCCGTCCTCGACAAGCTGCGCGAAGCCGGGGCGAGCATCGACGCGAGCGGCGACGTCATGCACATCCGCCGCGACGGCCCGCTCACGGCCGTTAATCTGCGTACCGCGCCGCATCCCGGGTTTCCTACGGACATGCAAGCGCAATTCATGGCGCTGGCCACGCGCGCGCAGGGCACATCGGTCGTCACCGAAACAATTTTCGAGAACCGGATGATGCACGTGCAGGAACTGAAGCGTCTCGGCGCAGACATCGAAGTGGAAGGCAGCACGGCGATCGTCAAGGGTGTGGAGAAACTCACGGGAGCCGACGTGATGGCCACGGACCTGCGCGCTTCCGCATGCCTGGTGATCGCCGGCCTGATCGCGGAAGGGCAGACCACGATCGACCGCATCTACCATCTCGATCGCGGCTACGAGCGGATCGAGGAAAAACTGTCGGCGCTGGGCGCGCGCATTTCGCGCGTCGGGTAGCGTCGCCAAACGGAACGTCGTCATGACGGGAATCCGCGATGAACTGAAGGGCGCGCCGCTCGGCCATGCGACGACCTATCCGGACGCGTACGACGCGGCGTTGCTGTTTCCAGTTCCCAGAGGACCGCAACGCGTCGAACTTGGCCTGCCCGAAGCGTTGCCGTTCACCGGCGCCGATATCTGGACGGCCTACGAGCTGACCTGGCTCGATCCTCACGGCAAGCCGCAAGTCGCGATCGCCACGCTGGTCGTGCCGGCTACTTCGTCATCGATCGTCGAGTCGAAGTCGGTGAAGCTGTATATGGGATCGTTCGCGCAAACACGCTTCGACGGTACTGCGGAGGTCCGCGAGACGATGGAGCGCGACCTGGCGCTGGCGACGGGTGGACCGGTGCAGGTGGCGCTCGACGCACCGGCGATGTTCCTGACCGCGCGCTGCGCCGACTTGGACGGCGAGCGACTGGACAGCCTGGCGGTGACGATTCAGCGCTACCAGCCCGCGCCGGACCTCCTCGGCGCCGAGGGTCCCGACGTAGCGGAGACGCTGAAGACCGATCTCTTCCGTTCGCTGTGTCCGATCACGCTGCAGCCCGACTTCGCCTCCGTGCAGATCGCCTATCGCGGGCCGGCGATCGACCGCGCTTCGCTGCTGCGCTATCTCGTGTCGTTCCGCGGTCATCCTGGGTTCCACGAGCATTGCGTCGAGCGCATCTGGGTCGATGTCATGGCGAGATGCCGCTGCGTCTCGCTGTCGGTATACGCGCGCTTCACGCGGCGCGGTGGCGTCGACATCAATCCGTTTCGCACCAATGCCGGCGTGGCGATTCCGCTGAACATGCGCACGGCAAGGCAATGATTGCGGTCCGGCGACGCGGGCCGCCTTCGGAGGACGCGACGCTCCAGTAGAATCGGGGGTTCGACCGATACTTCGAACCTGGATCGCCGCTGTGCCCACGCTGACCATCGCCCTGTCCAAGGGCCGCATCCTCGACGAGACGCTGCCGCTGCTGGCGCTGGCCGGTATCGTCCCGGCCGAGGACCCCGAGACATCGCGCAAGCTCATCCTGGCGACCAACCAGCCTGGCGTGTCGCTGATCATGCTGCGCGCCACCGATGTGCCGACCTATGTGCAATATGGCGCTGCCGACGTCGGAATCGCGGGCAAGGACGTGTTGCTGGAACACGGCGGCGACGGACTCTTCCAGCCGCTCGACCTGGGGATTGGCCGTTGCAGGCTCGTCGTTGCCGTGAAGCGCTCCTGTGACTGGAAAGGCACGGTGCAGCGTGGTGCGCGAATCCGCGTCGCGACCAAGTATGTCAAGACGGCGCGTGAACACTTCGCGGCAAAAGGCGTGCACGTCGACCTCATCAAGCTCTACGGCTCGATGGAATTGGCGCCGCTGGTCGGGTTGGCGGATGCCATCGTCGACCTGGTGTCCACCGGCAACACGCTGAAAGCCAACGACCTGGTCGCGGTCGAGGACATCATGCCGATCAGTACGCGCCTGGTCGTCAATCCGGGCGCGCTGAAGATGAAGCGCGACGTCGTGCAACCGTTGCTCGACGGCTTGGCCAAGGTCACGCGAGGAGGGGCGGCGTGAACGCGACGCTTTCGTTGCGACGCCTGGACTCGACAGCGGCGGGGTTCGACGCCGACCTCGCGGCGCTGATCGCTTTCGAGGCCAACCAGGACCCCTCGATCGATGCCGCGGTCGCGCAAATCGTCGCGGACGTGCGCGCGCGCGGCGACGCCGCGCTGCTGGAATACACGCGGCGCTTCGACCGCCTCAATGTGCCAACGGTGGCCGCGCTGGAAATCACGGCAGCGGAGATGCAAGCCGCATATGCGTCGCTGCCAATCGCCCAAAGCGACGCGCTCGGCACTGCCGCGGCACGCGTCCGCCGGTACCACGAGTTGCAGAAGGGCCGCGACTGGAACTTCACGGAAGCGGACGGGACGGAACTGGGCCAGCGCGTGACTCCACTCGACCGGGTCGGCGTCTACGTGCCGGGCGGCAAGGCCGCATATCCGTCGTCGGTGCTGATGAACGTGATTCCCGCTCATGTCGCCGGCGTGCGGGAAATCGTCATGGTCGTGCCGACGCCCGATGGCGTGCGCAACCCGCTGGTGCTGGCCGCGGCACATTTGGCCGGCGTGACGCGGGCGTTCACGATCGGCGGCGCGCAGGCGATCGCGGCGCTGGCCTATGGCACCCAAACGATTCCCGCGGTCGACAAGATCTGCGGTCCCGGCAATGCGTATGTGGCAGCGGCCAAGCGCCGCGTGTTCGGCGCCGTCGGCATCGACATGGTGGCCGGCGTTTCGGAAATCCTGATCATCGCCGATGCGACGGCCAACCCGGACTGGATTGCGCTCGACCTCTTTGCCCAGGCCGAACACGATGAAATGGCGCAGGCGCTACTGGTGACGCCCGACGCGGAAATGGTCCGGCGCGTCGCGGAGAGCGCGCAGCGGCTGATCGCGGACATGCCTCGGGCGCGCATCATCGCGGAATCGTTCGCGCGCCGCGGTGCGTTGATCCGGACGCGCGACTTAGACGAGGCCTGCGCCATCGCCAATCGCGTCGCGCCGGAACACCTGGAACTCGCGGTGGCCGAACCGGATGCACTGCTGCCCCACATTCGCCATGCCGGCGCAATATTCATCGGCCACTACGCATCCGAAGTGCTGGGCGACTATTGCGCTGGTCCGAACCACGTCCTCCCCACGGGACGCACGGCGCGCTTCAGTTCCCCGCTTTCGGTGCACGATTTCGAGAAGCGTTCGAGCATGCTGCGTATCTCGCGGGAAGCGGCGCAGAAACTGGGACCGGTCGCGGCGACGCTGGCGTATGGCGAAGGACTGACCGCCCATGCCCGTTCGGCCGAGGCGCGGATCGACAAACTCTGAACCGGGAGGGAACGACGCATGGCAAAGATAATCGCGATGTACAAGACTCCGACTGATCCCGCGGCGTTCGACCGCTATTACTTCGGACCGCACGCCAAACTGGCGAAGTCCGTGCCCGGACTCAAGGGGTACGAGGTAACGCGCGGTCCCGTCATGACGCCCGCCGGTCCGGCGCCCTTCTACTTGGTTGCGATCCTGACGTTCGATTCGATGGATGCGATCCAGGCGGCACTGGCCTCTGCCCAGGGACAGGCAACGGTGGCGGACATACCCAATTTCGCGACGGGCGGCGTCGAAATCCTGATGGCCGATTCCGAAACGATCTGATGTCCGGAATGGAAACTGCGCGATGAACGCTCCGCTTCTTCCCGCTGCGGTCGCCGATCCCGCGCATGTCGCGGCGCGGATCGAGGCGACGGTTCGCGGCGAGATTCGGGCGCTGGCGGCGTATCCGGTGGCCAAGGCCGAGGGACTCATCAAGCTGGACGCGATGGAGAATCCCTACGGCCTGACCGCGCAGCTCCGCGCGCTGGTCGCGACCGCGGCCGCCAACGCGCCGCTGAATCGATACCCCGACGGGGGCGGCGACGCCGTCAAGGCCGCGTTGCGACGGTCGCTTGCACTGCCCGATGCGGCCGGGCTGGTCCTCGGCAACGGATCTGACGAACTGCTGCAGCTGCTGACGACGCTGGTGGCGCGACCGGGCGCCGCGGTGCTGGCGCCCGATCCCTCGTTCGTGATGTACCGGCTGTGCGCGCTCTACGCCGGCGTGCGCTTTGTCGGCGTGCCGCTGCGCGCGGACTTCACGCTCGATATCGATGCGATGCTGGAGACGATTGCGAACCAGAAGCCGGCGCTGGTCTGGCTCGCCTATCCGAACAACCCGACCGGCAACCTGTTTTCCGCGTCCGATGTGGAGCGGATCATCCGCGCGGCGCCGGGAATCGTCGCCGTGGACGAGGCGTACTACGCGTATGCCGGGAGTTCGTTCCTGCCACGTGTTCTCGAGTTCGCCAACCTGATCGTCGTGCGCACCGTGTCCAAGATCGGCCTGGCCGGCGTGCGGCTGGGCTACGCGGTCGCGCATCCTGGCTGGATCGCGGAGATCGAGAAGGTCAGGCCACCTTACAACGTCAACGTGCTGACGCAGGCAGTGGTGCCCGTCCTGCTCGAGCACGGCGCGCTGCTCGCCGAACAGGCTGCCACGACGCGTCAAGAACGCGAGCGCGTGGCCGCGGCGCTGGCCGCGCTGCGCCGGGTTACCGTGTTTCCCACGCAAGCCAATTTCGTCCTCATCCGGGTTCCGGATGCGCAGCACTGGTTTGCGACTTTGCGCGATGCGGGCATACTGGTGAAGAATGTGTCGGCGATGCATCCACTGCTGGCCAACTGCCTGCGCATCACCATCGGCACTCCGGCCGAAAACGACGCGCTTCTTGCCGCGCTGTCACGCTACCAATGAACTCATCTGCCCACTCAGTTGCCAACTCAGGTTCCGGCTCGGTTTCCAACCCAGCTGCCGAATTCGCCGATCGCACGGCGAGTGTGGAGCGGAACACAAATGAGACGCAGATTGGCGTCGACCTGAACCTGGACGGCACCGGCCGCGCCGAGCTTGCGACCGGGGTGCCGTTCCTCGACCACATGCTGGACCAGGTGGCGCGCCACGGCATGCTGGACCTGACGGTGCGCGCCAAGGGCGACCTGCACATCGACGGCCATCACACCGTCGAGGACATCGGCATCACCTTTGGCCAGGCGTTCAAGGCTGCCGTCGGCGACAAGAAGGGCATCGTCCGCTATGGGTATGCCTACGTTCCGCTCGACGAGGCGCTGTCGCGCGTCGTGATCGACCTCTCCGGCCGGCCGGGGCTCGAATTCCACGTGCCCTTCACGCGGGCGATGATCGGCACGTTCGACGTCGACCTGGCGCATGAATTCTTCCAGGGATTCACCAATCACGCGCAGGTCACGCTGCACGTCGACAACCTGCGAGGAGACAACGCGCATCACCAGGCTGAGACGGTGTTCAAGGCCTTTGCCCGCGCGCTGCGAATGGCGTGCACGCGCGACCCGCGCGCCCCCGGCGTGCTGCCGTCGACCAAGGGCGCCCTCTAGCCGTACATGCCGGACATCGCGGTCATCGATTACGGCATGGGCAACCTGCGCTCGGTTGCCAAGGCCCTGGCGCACGTCGCTCCCGACCGGCAGGTGGTCGTCACGTCGGACGCGGAGGTCATCCGATCCGCGCGCCGCGTCGTGCTTCCCGGCCAGAGCGCCATGCCCGATTGCATGGAGGGGCTGAACGACAGCGGCCTGCGCTCCACGGTACTGGAGGTCGCTTCGGATCGCCCGTTCCTCGGTATCTGCCTGGGCCTGCAAATGCTGTTCGACATGAGCGAGGAGGGGCCGACCCTCGGGCTCGCGCTGCTGCCTGGCCGCGTGGAGCGCTTTCGCCAAGCCGGGATGACGGACTTGCGCGGCGAAAGGCTGAAGGTTCCCCATATGGGCTGGAGCCCCGTGCACCAGCAGCGGGCGCATCCGCTGTGGAAAGGAATCGAGCAGGACACCCGGTTCTATTTCGCCCATAGTTTCCATCCGGTGCCGGACGATCCTTCGCTGACAGCGGCTTCGAGCGACTATCCAACGCCGTTTACTTGCGCGATTGCGCGGGCTAATATCTTCGCTACCCAATTCCATCCGGAAAAGAGCCAACGCGCCGGGCTTTTGCTCCTGGCCAATTTCGTCGCCTGGGACGGGCGCGCCTGACGCCACGTTCCGGAATCGCCTCCGCTTCCCGATTTCCATCCCCTATCGCCCGCCGCTTCGCCGCTTCCTCCCAGCTTCCATACGGTCCGCCATGCAGATCATCCCCGCCATCGACATCAAGGACGGTCATTGCGTGCGCCTGAAGCAGGGCGATATGCAATCGGTCACCGTGTTCTCCGAAGACCCGGCGGCCATGGCCCAGCACTGGCTGGAGCTGGGCGCGCAGCGGCTGCATCTGGTGGACCTGAACGGCGCCATCGCCGGCAAGCCTGTGAACGAACTCGCCATCCGCGAAATCGTCAGCGTCATCGGCGAGGAGATTCCGGTGCAGCTGGGAGGCGGCATCCGCGACATGGACACGATCGAGCGCTACCTGGACGATGGCATAAGCTATATCGTCATCGGCACCGCCGCGGTCAAGAATCCAGGCCTGTTGCATGAAGCATGTTCCGCGTTTCCCGGGCACATCCTGGTCGGGCTCGACGCGCGCGACGGCAAGGTCGCCACCGACGGCTGGTCGAAGATGACGGGCCACGACGTCGTCGACCTCGCGCGCAAGTTCGAGGAGTACGGCGTGGAAGGAATCATCTACACCGACATCGGCCGCGACGGCATGCTTTCGGGCGTGAACATCGAGGCCACCGTGAAGCTCGCGCGCGAGGTCAAGGTGCCGGTCATCGCCTCCGGCGGGCTGTCGTCCATCGCCGACATCGAGCGTCTCGTCCAGCACGAGGCCGACGGCATCGCCGGCGCCATCGCCGGCCGCGCGATCTACGATGGCACGCTCAACTTCAAGGATGCGCTCAAGGCCGCTGCCGGCAAATGACGGCGTGAACGGCTGATGCCGTACCCGTTGCCCGCCAGGCAGGACACGACGCCGCAACGACGATGGGCCTAGCCAAACGCATCATTCCCTGCCTGGACATCGCGGATGGCCGCGTCGTCAAAGGCGTCAACTTCGTCAATCTGCGCGACGCCGGCGATCCGGTCGAGGTCGCACGGCGCTACGACGAGCAGGGCGCGGACGAACTCGCGTTTCTGGACATTCGCGCCAGCATCGAGAATCGAGGGCTACTGTACGACATGATCGAGGCCGTCGCGTCGCAGGTGTTCATACCGCTGACGGTGGGAGGCGGCGTGTCCACGGTCCAGGATATCCGCGCGCTGCTCAACGCCGGCGCCGACAAGGTCAGCATCAACACGGCCGGGGTCGCCAATCCGGAACTGTTCGGCGAAGCGTCGGCGCATTTCGGCGCGCAATGCATCGTGGCTGCGATCGATGCGAAAAAGTACGCGGTGGACGCGTGGCAAGTGTACATCCAGGGCGGACGCACGCCGACCGGCATCGACGTGCTCGAATGGGCACGGGAAGTGACTGCGCTGGGCGCGGGCGAAATCCTGCTGACGAGCATGGACCGGGACGGCGCGCGAACCGGGTTCGATCTCAAGTTGACGCGCATGGTCGTGGAAGAGGTCGACGTGCCGGTCATTGCCTCCGGCGGCGTGGGAACACTCCAGGATCTCGTCGACGGCATCAAGGTCGGCGGCGCGGATGCGGTGCTGGCCGCAAGCATCTTCCACTTTGGCGAATTCACGATCGCGCAGGCCAAGATGGCGATGGACTCCGCGGGGCTCGAAGTGAGGATGGGCTGATGGCGTGGCTGGATGACGTGCGCTGGAGCGAGCACGGCCTGGTGCCGGCGATCGCACAAGACGCCGCCTCCGGGCGCGTGCTCACGCTGGCGTGGATGAATCGCGAGGCGCTCGAGCGCACGGCGGCGACGCGCGAGGCGCACTACTGGTCGCGGTCGCGGGCGAAGCTCTGGCGCAAGGGCGAGTCGTCCGGACATGTGCAGCGAGTCACGGAGATCCGGCTGGACTGCGACAGCGACGCCATCCTGCTCGTCGTTGAACAGGTGGGAGGCATCAGTTGCCACACCGGTCACGCGCGCTGCTTTTTCCAGCGGCTCGAAAACGGCGCATGGCATGATGTCGAGCCCGTACTCAAGGATCCCAAGGCGATTTACGGCGATGGCTGATGTCCGCAACGACCAGGACGTGCTCCAGCGCGTCGCCGCAGCCATCGAAGCGCGCAAGGGCGCGGATCCGGCGACGTCCTACGTGTCCGCGCTGTTCGCGAAAGGTGACGACGCCGTGCTGAAGAAGATCGGCGAGGAGGCGACCGAAACGGTGATGGCGGCGAAGGACGGTGATAAAATCCGCATCACGGCCGAAATCGCGGACCTGTGGTTCCACTGCCTCGTGCTGCTCTCCCGGCACGGACTGGGTCCCGCCGACGTGCTGGCGGAACTGGCGCGGCGCGAGGGGACGTCCGGACATCGGGAAAAGGCATCCCGCTGAACTCCGGCCGGATGCCCTACCATCACGTGCAATGGGGCTGGGCCGTGATCGCGGGCTCGGTCGCTGGCCTCGGTCTGGCGCTGCTGGTGACGATGTCGCTGTCGCCGGCCACGCTGGCCGCGGTGCCTTGGCTGGTCGTGGCGCTTTTCGGTCTGCTGGCGCTGGGACTCCTCACCTACGCGACGCTGACGGTCGATGTCGATTCGGAGGAAGTTCGGGCGCGTTTCGGCATCGGACTCATCCGGAAATCGATAGCGCTGGCGGACATCGCGCGCTGCGATGTGGTCCGTACTCCGTCCTGGTGGGGTTGGGGCATCCATTGGACTCCCTCCGGGTGGCTATACAATGTCTCCGGACGGGCCGCGGTCAGGCTCGAGATGACGACGGAGCGGCCGGTCATGATCGGCAGCGACGAGGCGGAACGCCTGAAGGCGGCGATCGACGCGCGATTGGCGCAACGAGCGCCGGAAACCACGGCCTGAACGATGCACACAACGGACCCGAACTGCATTTTCTGCAAGATCGTGCGCGGTGAGATACCGGGCAAGAAGGTCTACGAGGACGCCGATGTGCTGGCGTTCCACGATATCCAGCCGATCGCGCCCGTGCATTTCATGCTGGTTCCCAAGAAGCACATCGCGAACCTGTACGAGGCCACGCTGGATGATGCGCCGGTGCTGGGCCGGATGCTGGCGCTGGCGGGGAGGCTCGCAAAGGAACAAGGCGCCGCAGACGGATTCCGCACCATCGTCAACACCGGACGCGTAGGGCAACAGGAAGTCCAGCACGTACACATCCACGTGATCGCCGGCCCGGACCCCCTGGGTTCGATGATCCGGCGGGCAAAGCAGGCTTAAGGCAAAGGAGAAACACCATGGGTGGCTTGAGCATCTGGCACTGGCTGATCGTACTGGTCGTCGTCGTGCTGATATTCGGAACGAAGAAATTGCGCAACATCGGCCAGGACTTGGGCGGTGCGGTGAAGGGATTCAAGGAAGGAATGAAGACCGAAACCGACGGCGCGACTGGCTCGACGGCGGCCGATGCGACGCCGGCGCAGCAGATCCCGGGAAAGACCATCGACGCCGAGGTCAAGAAGGAAACGACGCGGTCGTAGTGAATATCACCGCGGCGAAAGGTGGGGCGCGCGACGCGCCGCGCCTGCTACGTCCATCCAGGAAGTTCATCGGCGCATGTTTGACATAGGCTTTTCCGAAGTCGTCGTCATCGCCGTCGTGGCGCTGATCGTGATCGGTCCCGAGCGCCTGCCCAAGGCAGCGCGCACGATGGGCCTGTTGTTCGGCCGTCTGCAGCGGTATGTCGGCGACGTCAAGGCCGACATCAGCCGCGAAATGGAGCTCGACGAACTGCGCAAGCTGCAAAAGCAGGTGCAGGGCGCCGCACAGGAATTCAAGTCGTCGGTCGAATCGGCGGCGCAGAACGTGCACGCTGAAGTGCGCGGCGTCGAGGACCAGCTCAATGCCACGGCCGCGGAGGCGACGTCGGGCGAGCCGGCGACAGCCTCCCATCCGAGCGAACCGGATGCCTTGCAGGGCGCGGCGTCTGCCGCGGACGCGCCGGCGCCGAGACAGCCCTCGCTACCCGGATTCGACAAGATCTAGCGGCAATTCCGGATGGCCGATCCAACTCCCGACTCGCCTGAGTCCGCCGCGCAGGATACGTTCCTGTCGCATCTGGTCGAACTGCGTTCGCGGCTGGTGCATTCCATCGTCGCCGTGCTGGTCGTCTTCGTGGTGCTGTTCCCGTGGTCGAAGGAGATCTACGCGCTGCTGGCGCGGCCGATGCTGAATGCGCTGCCGAGCGGCGCGCAGATGATCGCCACCGACGTCACCGGCACATTCCTGGTGCCGCTCAAGGTGACGCTGATGGCGGCGTTCCTGATCGCGCTGCCGTACGTGCTGTGGCAGGCGTGGGCCTTCGTCGCGCCGGGGCTCTATCACAACGAGAAGCGGCTGGCGCTGCCGGTGATCGCATCCTCCGTCGTGTTCTTCATGATCGGAATGGCGTTCGCGTATTTCTTCGTGTTTCCGGTGATGTTCACGTTCTTCGCGGGCTACACGCCGGCGGGCGTGACGATGATGACCGACATCGAGAAATACCTGTCCTTCGTGCTCACGATGTTCGTCGCCTTCGGCATCACGTTCGAGGTGCCGGTCATCGTGGTCGTGCTGGTGCGCATGCGCGTGGTCAGCCTCGAGAAGCTGCGCGCGATCCGCCCCTATGTGATCGTCGGCGCGTTCGTCGTCGGCGCGATCTTCACGCCGCCCGATGTGGTTTCGCAGCTGATGCTGGCCGTCCCGCTGTGGCTTCTGTACGAACTGGGGCTCGTGCTCGCGCGCTTCGTGAACGTGCCTGCGCCCGACGGCAACGAGGAAGAGGTCGCCGTCAAATAGGCGGCAGGATCACTGCGCGGGCTTGGGGCGCTTGCCCACCATCACTTCGACATCGACGGGTTTGCCGTCCCTGACCAACCGGACGTGGGCGTTCGAACCCGGCGTCAGTTCGGCGATGCGCGAAAGCAGCTGCGGTACGCTGTGCGTCGGCTTGCCGCCGACCTCGACGAATACGTCGCGCACATGGACGCCCGCGCGCTCCGCCGGACCTCCGCGCTGCAAGCTGCGGATCAGCACGCCCTCCGCGGGGGATAGATCCAATGCCTTGGCCACGTCGGGCGTGACCGGCTGAGGCTCGATACCGAACCAGCCGCGCGTTACCTCGCCGTCGCGGATGATCTGCTCGAATATGTTGCGCGCCAGCGAGACGGGGATCGAGAACGCGATCCCGTTGGAGGCGCCCGTCTGCGAAAAGATCGTGCTGTTGATACCGATCAGGTTGCCTGCCGTGTCGATGAGGGCGCCGCCGGAATTGCCGGGGTTGATCGCGGCGTCTGTCTGGATGAAGTCCTCGAAGCGGTTGAGGCCCAGGGAGTTTCGACCAAGCGCACTCACGATGCCCGACGTCACGGTGCCGCCGAACCCGTAAGGGTTGCCGATCGCCAGCACCACGTCGCCGACCTGCAGGTCCTCCGCGTGCCCCAGCGTGATCGCGGGCAGGTTATCGGAGTCGGCCTTGAGCACGGCGAGATCCGTTTCACTGTCGGTGCCGCGCACCTTCGCGGAAATGCGGCGGCCGTCGCTCAGCACGAGCTGGATGTCGTCGGCGCCCTCGATCACGTGATGGTTGGTGATGACGTAACCTTCCGGCGATACGATCACCCCCGATCCCAAGCTTGTCTGTCGCTGCGGCCCCTGGCGGTCGAGGTCCGGAAAATAGCGGCGGAAGAGGGGGTCATCGGCCAGCGGGACGCGCGAGCGCACCTGTTTGCTGGTGAAGATGGCGACCACGGCGGGCATCGCCTTCTTCGCGGCATCGGCATAGGACGCCACCCTGGCCGTCACCACCGGCGTGGTCGTCTCCTGCGTGACGATGACGTTGCCGGGCCGGACCGCGGCGGGGCGCGGCAGCAGGTCCGGCCGCAGCGTCGAGACGACGAACAGCGCGGCCACGCAGAGCGTGCAGGCCTGCGCGAAGAAGAGCCAGATTCTGCGGAGCATGGCGAAAGTATAGTGTGGTACGCGACGGGCGGCGGCGACGGGGCGTGGCGCCGGTCGCGGAGGCGTCCAACCGCCTGATTCGTCGGCATATTCCCGACGATTTCCGTGTTCAGGCTTCCGGCGTGCGGGGCAAATCCCGTATAATCCGGCGGTTGTGCGGGAACGTCGCGCGAAAACTCAAATCGACAACCCAAATGAAGCGGTGCCTTTCCCGAGGGGCGGGGCGCGTTCGATTGCAGCACTTAGCGGGGTATGGGGATGGCTGAAGCGACACTGGACAACAAGGCTGGCGGTGCGGTGGACAGGTCGCGTCGCCGTCTGCTGATCGGTACGGGCGTGGTCGGCGGCGTCGGTGTCGCCGCAGCGGCCGTGCCGTTCGTGATGTCGTTCTGGCCGTCCGCGCGCGCGAAAGCCGCCGGCGCGCCCATCGAGGTCGACATCAGCAAGATCGAGGCGGGCCAGAAGATCGACGTGGAATGGCGCGGCAAGGTGTGCTGGCTCGTGAATCGCACCAAGCCCATGCTCGATACGCTGCCGAAGCTCGACGCATCGCTCGCCGATCCCAATTCCGACGTCCCGCAACAACCCGCCAACTGCAAGAACGAGCACCGGTCGATCAAGGAAGCCATGTGGGTCGCCGTCGGCATTTGCACCCATCTGGGCTGCTCGCCGACGTTCCGCCCGGAAGTAGCACCTGCCGACTTGGGACCCGATTGGCTCGGCGGGTTCTTCTGTCCCTGCCACCAATCGAAATTCGACCTCGCCGGGCGCGTCTTCAAGGGCGTGCCGGCGCCGACGAACCTCGTCATACCGCCGCACAAGTACCTGTCCGACACGCGCATCGCGATCGGCATCGGCGAAGACGGCAAGGAAGCCTGAACGGAGCAACGATGCAGAAGATAATGAACTGGATCGATGCGCGCTTTCCGCTGACCGCCCTCTGGGAGTCGCAGTGGGGGAAGTACGTCGCGCCGAAGAATTTCAACTTCTGGTACTACTTCGGCTCGCTGGCGGCCTTCGTGCTGGTGCTGCAGATCGTGACCGGCATCGTGCTGACGATGAACTACAAGCCGGACGCCGCGCGGGCGTTCGAGTCGGTCGAGTACATCATGCGCGACGTGGAGTGGGGGTGGCTAATCCGCTACATGCACTCCACCGGCGCGTCGATGTTCTTCGTCGTCGTGTATCTGCACATGTTCCGCGGCCTCATGTACGGCAGCTACCGCAAGCCGCGCGAGCTCACGTGGATCTTCGGCTGCCTGATCTACCTGTGCCTGATGGGCGAGGCTTTCTTCGGTTACCTGCTCCCGTGGGGCCAGATGTCGTACTGGGGCGCGCAGGTGATCGTGAACCTGTTCGCGACGGTCCCGTTCATCGGCGAAGGCCTGTCGCAATGGATTCGCGGCGACTACACGATCTCCGACATCACGCTGAACCGCTTCTTCGCGTTCCATGTCGCCGCGTTCCCGCTGTTGCTCATCGGCCTGGTTGCCGCGCATCTGATGGCGCTGCATGAGACCGGATCCAACAATCCGGACGGTATCGAGATCAAGCAGCAACCCAAGGATCCGAAGACGGGCCTGCCGCTTGATGGTATCTACAGCCACCCCTATTACACGTACAAGGACATCGTCGGCGTCATCGTGTTCCTCGCCGTGTTCTCGATCATCGTGTTCTTCGTGCCGGACATGGGCGGCTACTTCCTGGAGGCCAACAACTACGTGCCGGCCAATCCGCTGCAGACGCCCGAGCACATTGCCCCGGTGTGGTATTTCACGCCGTACTACGCGATCCTGCGCGCGGTACCGTCCAAGATCCTGCCGTTCCTGCCGGCCACGCAGTTCTACGGCGTCATGGCGATGGGCGCCGCGGTGATGATCTTTTTCGCGCTCCCGTGGCTCGATCGCGGCAAGGTCAAGTCGATCCGTTATCGCGGCACGCTGTACAAGTCGTGGCTGGCCGCGTTCGTGATCGCCTTCCTGATCCTGGGTTACCTGGGCGTCGTGCCGGTCACCGTGTGGGGCCAGTTCAGTGAAAGCCTGCCGATCCTGGGCGGCGCGGACAAGGCCACCGTGGTCGCGCGCGTGCTGACCCTGGTCTATTTCCTGTTCTTCCTCCTGATGCCCTGGTACACCGCGCGGGACAAGACGAAGCCGGTTCCGGAAAGGGTGATCTGGAAATGAACAAGCTTGCCTTTCTGCTGGCTGCGACATTGCTCGCTGGGTCCGGTGCCGCGCTGGCGTCCGGCGGTGCCGACCTGCGCATGGAACCCGCGCCGATCAACCGCCTCGACGCGGCGTCGCTGCAGCGTGGCGCCCGCAATTTCGTGAATTACTGCCTCAATTGCCACAGCGCCAAGTACATGCGCTATGCGCGCCTGACCGACATAGGCGTCGATACGGCGATGATCCAGGACAACCTGATGTTCGCGTCGACCAAGATCGGCGACACGATGAACGCGGCGATGACGCCCGCCGATGCCAAGGCATGGTTCGGCACCCCGCCGCCGGACCTGTCGGTCATATCGCACGTGCGCGGCAGCGACTGGCTGTACAACTATTTCCTCGGCTTCTACCGGGACGACAAGAGCGCCAGCGGCTGGAACAATCTGGTATTCCCGAATGTCGCCATGCCGCATGTCGCGTGGCAACTCTCCGGCACGGGCAAGCTGGTGGAGACGGAATTCGAGAACCACGAGAAGGCGATCGCCGGCGTGATCGCGCGCAAGGGGCTGGCCAAGCTGGAACCGGGCAAGGACGGCAAGTGGATCATGCTCGCGATCGAGCCCGACCCCGACGCGCCCGGCACGATGACGCCGGTCCAGTACCAGTTGTGGGTCGCGGACCTCGTCAACTATCTCAATTACATGGCGGAACCGGACAAGAACAAGCGGATCAGCCTGGGCATCATCGTGCTCATCTACCTTGGCGTGCTCTTCGCGTTTGCCTATGCGCTGAAACGCTCGTACTGGAAGGACCTTCACTAGCCCAAGCGTCCCGACACCTGACGCCTGCGCGGGGCACGGGCAGCACTCGTGCCCTGTTGCATTGCGGCGACGGCGTCGCCCGCTGCTGGCGGCAACTGGCATCCGAATCGCAACCGACGTACACGACCGCGCGCATCCTGCCGCGAGAGAAGGACAAGACCATGATGACCCTCTATTCCGGGACCACCGACCCGTTCAGCCAGCGTTGCCGCATCGTGCTTCACGAAAAGGGCATGGATTTCCAGATCATCGACGTCGACCTGGACCACAAGCCCGAGGATCTGGCGGTGATGAACCCGTACAACCAGGTGCCCGTGCTGGTCGAGAGGGATCTGGTGCTGCACGAGTCGAACATCATCAACGAGTACATCGACGAGCGCTTCCCGCATCCGCAGCTGATGCCAGCCGACCCGGTGATGCGCGCGCGGGCGCGGCTGTTCCTGCACCGCTTCGAGAAGGAGCTGTTCGTGCACATCGACGCGCTGGAGGGCAACAACCAGAAGAATGCCGACAAGGCGCGCGGCCTGGTCCGCGACTCGCTGTTGCAGATCACTCCGGTGTTCGCCAAGCATAAGCACATGCTGGGAGAAGAGTATTCGATGCTCGACGTGGCGATCACGCCGCTCCTGTGGCGCCTCGATTACTACGGAATCCAGATGGGCAAGCAGGCGGCGCCGCTGATGAAATACGCCGAGCGGCTGTTCTCGCGCCCTGCGTTTTCCGAGGCGCTGACGTCGGCCGAGCGGGGAATGCGGAAATAAGGGCCGCCGCGGTCGCGCCGGCCGCACTTGACCGGGCCGCCGGCGCGCGTAGTATCTTCCCCCCATGTCCGAGCAATCCGCCAAGCCGTATCTGATCCGCGCCATTTGCGAATGGTGCGCGGACAACGCGTTGTCGCCTTACCTGGCGGTCAAGGTGAATGCGCAGACGCGGGTGCCGATGAGCTTCGTCAAGAACGGCGAAATTGTCCTGAACGTGAGTTCCACTGCGACCCGCAAGCTCACGATCGACAACGAGTGGGTGCAATTCACGGCGCGCTTCAACGGCGCTTCGCAGGAGGTCGCGGTGCCGATGATCGCGGTGACCGGCATCTTCGCGAAGGAGACGGGCTATGGGTTCTCCTTCTCCAGCGCGCAGGACCCGGTCGCGTCACTCGTCGCCGCGACCGCGCCGCGCGATCCCGAGCCGGTCGAGCCCGAGGCGCCCAAAAATGCGGGCAAGCCGAAGGCCCGACCGTCGCACCTGCAGATCATCAAGTGAGCTGCCTCGGACCGCGCTAAAATCACGAGTCTTGCCGGCATAGCTCAGGGGTAGAGCAGCGGTTTTGTAAACCGTTGGTCGTGGGTTCAATTCCTACTGCCGGCACCATCCCTTCCGGCTCTGCCGGCGATTCTTCCAGCGTCTTATGCAACACCATGGCGGTCCACGGCGGTAAAATCGAACCTGCTACGCAGTCCATCCCCGATTGATTCCCCTGTCCACGGACCTCCGCCTTAAATGATTGCGTTCTTTACCAGTGGACGAGTGGTCGACCTGATCCTCGTGTTCGTGTTCCTCGAAGCCGTTTTCATCGCTGTCCATCGTGGCAAGACCGGGCGCGGCGTGCGCCTGCGCGAAGTCGCCAGCGGCATGCTTGCCGGAGTGTTCCTGCTGCTCGCGTTGCGCTGCGCGCTTGTTGGCGAGCGCTGGCCGTGGATCGCGACCTGGCTGCTGTTCGCGCTGATCGCGCATCTTTCCGATCTCGCCGGACGCAGACCGCGATAAGGAGGTAGCCGCCATGCTGCGTCAATACGTTCCGCTCGCCGAATTCTCGCTTGCGCCCTACGCGTCATCTACGCTGGCGCATCCGGCGCCGAATCCGGTGACGCTGGACTCTCCGGCGGTCGACGTGATGACCGATCTCTCGCTCGTGGCCGCGGTGACCATCGAGGCGTCCGCATCGCTGGTCACTGCCAACGATTACATGATCGCGCGCGGAGTTCGTTCACTGTTCGTGACTGCGCCCAATGGCCGCGTGATGGGGTTGATTACCGCGGCCGACTTGCTGGGCGAACGCCCGGTGCGCGAAAGCCACGCACGCGGCGTGGGGCGTAACGAACTGCAGGTGACGGACGTGATGACGCCCATCCACGCCGTTGCGGCGATGAAGCTCGAGGATGTCCGCGCCGCAAAGGTCGGGCACATCGTCGCGTCTCTTACCCAGGCGGGACGCCAGCACGGCCTCGTCGCGGAGATTCATGGGCCGTCCGAAGTCTCGATCCGCGGGATATTCTCCGCATCGCAGATTGCGCGGCAATTGGGTGTTCCTCTGCACATCCCGGAACTTGCGCGGACATTCGCCGAAGTCGAGCAGGCGCTCGTCGAATCCCGCTAGTCCTCCCTGGGCGTCGGCCCGAATCGGCGCAAGCCCGGCGCGTGACGCGCAGGTACGCCGACCAGCTTTTCTCCTGTCTTTGCCGCGCGCGTGACGACGGCACCAGCGCCGACGATGACGCCAGGCTCCAAAGCCACATTGTCTACAACAACCGCGCCGATGCCGAGCACCGTGTTGTCGCCCAGAGTCGAATGACCCGCGACGGCGGCGGAAGCCGATACCCAGGCGTTGTCGCCGATGGTCGTGCCGTGGCTGAGATAGACGAGGCTCCCGATCTTCGCTGAATTGCCGATGATCGTGTCCGAAAGCATGCCGCGGCAGACGCAGCTGTTGGCGCCGACGTCCACCCAGTCGCCAATGCGCACGCTTCCCAAGTGGGGAAAGAAAGCGCGCCGGCCATCCTTGCCCTGGTGGTACGCGAGTCCGACCCAGCCAACGACGGCGCCCGGACCGATGCTGCATCTTGCGCCAATCGAGCAACCGGCATAGATCACGGCGCCGGGTCCGACGCGCGTGCCTTCGCCGATTGACACGTTTTCTCCAATCGCCGCGGCCGGAGAGACGATCGCATCGGCATGCACGCGAGCCGTCGGGTGGATTCCGATTGCAGGTTCGCCGGGCCAGCAGGATTCGGGAAGCAGTGCGGCAACGGCCCGTATGAACCAGGCGCGCGGATCGTCTGCCACCACCAGCGTCTGCGCCGGGCCGGGCTGCATTGGAACCGCTACCGCGATGACGGACGCCGCCGATGCCGCCACGCGCTCCGGTGCGTCGCGCGCGTCGCAGAACGTCAGCGCGTCGGTATGCCCCGGCACCACTGCCCCAACGCCGCGGACCATCCGCTCCGGGTCGCCCGCAATGGATGGCCCGGGCACGAGGTCGACGATGGCGCGTACGGACATGGCGTGCTGCAACGGCCGAATGAATCCGTTCACGGCTGGGCTGGTCCAGGGGCAGGAGAAGGTGCCTTGGGCGTCTGCCCTTGACCACGCTCGAAATTGGCAAATTCCTGGGCCGCCTGGGCTCCCGGGATGAATTGCGGCGGAAGGTATCGCGTCAGGTCGACGCCAGCCTTCTGGAAATGCCAGAGCAGGTACGGGTGCAGGCCCTTGAAGCCCTGCCGATAGTTGACTGTGTACGCGCCGTTCGATCCGAAGGGCCGCTCGAGCAATCGCTGCAGAACCTGGCGATCGCCACCGGTGCCGCCGGCAAACCGCGTCATTGCCCACTCCGGAAACACGTCGCTGCATTGCTGCGTGTCGATGACGTAGCAATTGGTGTCGACGAACCCGCCTTGCGCCTTGGCATAGACGCCGCGGTGGGGCCCCAGCGACTCCCACGTGTCGGGGCACAGGAATTCGCCGCTTCGCCTTTCGACGAAATTGCGCAGCGCGAACGCCCAGGCCTTGCCGTGGACCGCGTCCAGCATCGTCGCGACGTGGTCCGGCGCATACCAGTTGTCGTCGTCGAGGTAAGCGACGTGACGGCTGTTCGCGGCGTAACTCAGCAGCGTCTTGAGCGCGCCGCCGAAATGACTGGGATAGAGGCCGCCGTGGCGTTGGGACGTGGAATAACCCAACTCCAGTTGCGTGACGGCCACATGCGATGGACATTCGGCGACCAGCGCGTCGAGCATGGCGCGCTCGCCCTGCCACTGATCGATGCCGATCAGGACCTGGATGCGTCCGCCGAAGCGCTGCGCGTACACCGAGCGGATGGCCTGCGCCAGCGTCGGTCGCACGACGGTCGCCACAACGATCGCGATGTCGAACGGAGTCTGGAGGTCTTTGTTCATTATGATCCGGGTTGCGTTCTTGCGCGCCTGGGAAACCGGCCGCGGCATGCGATGTCGCGGCGCGATTATATGATGGATAGCGCTATGCTCACCTGTAGTAAACACAGGTCGTTCCGCCGGTCGGATAGGTACTTCCGGGCTCAGTACCTGCCTTAGAATCGGCGCAGGCGACGTGACCCATCTTGCGGTCGAAAGAAAAACGGATTCAACGCATGCCGCTCGTGGGTTTCAGGCCGACCAAAGCTCGGCTCATCATCGAGGACAACAAGGCCAGCGTCCTGGTGATGAAGGTCGTCGTCCACCCCGGCGATTCGGTCAAGCTCGGCACCGGCGAAATGCTGGAGCAACTCGCCGGCGTGTTGCGTATCCGCAGCAAGGACAACGGCACGCGCAATGGCGCCAAGGATTTCGGGTCGCTGGTCTTCATCGCCGAATCCGAGCTGGCCGCCGACCGCTCTCCTGCAAAATATCAAATCAACATTGCGATGTCGGGCGCGAAGTTCGACACGTTGGTGCGGATCGCGTTGTCGGGCCGTCTGCCGACCAAGTTCTTCGTCGATGCCGGAGAACGCATATCCCGAGCCGAGGCCCCGGGCATGGGCTATGAAATGCGCGCCGGCCAGCGGACCAAATATTGGGACACGATTGCGCATCGCACGCTGCTGGTCACGAATTTTTCGTTTATCCTTCCCATCGACGTCCCGGAACCGGGCGGCGACGACGCTGCGATGCCGGATGCAGTTCCGGAGTCGGGAGCGGCGACGAACGCACAGGTCGCGGAGCTCATCGACGACCTGCTGGTCTTTCATAGCGAGACGAAGCACACGCTATATGCGCTGATTGGCATTCTCGGCGTGCTTGCCGTCGCTGCCCTGGTCATCGGACTGGTGCTCTTCCAGCGTGCGTAGGCGCCATTAGCGCGTCGCGGCATTTTTTCAATGCAACAGGCCGACGAAGGCGGACGATGAACCAACTCGATTTCAAGGGCAGGACGGCGGCCATCACCGGTGGCGCTGCCGGCATCGGGCTCGCCGTCGCGCGACGCATGGTTGCGAGCGGGGCGCGCGTCGCGCTGTGGGACCGGGACCCGAAAGCTCTGGCCGACGCCAAGGCGCAGATCGGCGGCGAAACCTTGTGTGTCGCGCTTGACGTGAGCGATGGCGACGCAGTCGCGCGCGCGACCGAGGCTACGGCGGCCGCTTTCGGCGGCATCGACGCGCTGATCTGCTCGGCGGGCATCACCGGGCCCAACGTGCCACTGGTCGATTATCCGGTCGACGCCTGGAAGCAGGTGTTCGACGTCAACGTCCACGGCGTCTTCCTGTGCAACCGCGCCGTCGTTCCGGTCATGCTGAAGAAGGACTACGGCCGGATTGTGAACATCGCGTCGGTGGCCGGCAAGGAAGGGAACCCGAACGCGTCGGCGTACAGCGCGTCGAAAGCGGCGGTCATCGGACTCACCAAGTCGCTGGGGAAGGAACTGGCCAAGACCGCCATCCGCGTCAATTGCGTGACGCCGGCCGCCGTGCGCACGGCGATCTTCGACCAGATGTCGCAGCAGCACATCGATTTCATGCTGTCGAAGATTCCGTTGGGCCGCTTTGGCACCGTCGACGAAATCGCGGCGATGGTGTGCTGGCTCGCGAGCGAGGATTGCTCGTTTTCCACCAGCGCGGTGTTCGATCTCTCCGGCGGTCGCGCGACGTACTAGGAGAAATTGCGGGGGGAAGGTCGCCGAGGACGCTGGGAGTCGCCTCTACGGGGAGACTTCCAGGATCACTTTCCCGATCAGCTTGCCGGACTCCATCAGCGCGTGCGCGTCGCCGGCGCGGACGAGCGGAAGCGTTTCCTGGATCACGAGCTTCAATCGCCGTTGTTCGAACAGTGGCCACACCTTGTCGCGAAGCGAGTTCGCGAGCGCGACCTTGCGCGCCACCGGGCTGGCACGGAGCGTCGAGCCGGTAACGGTCAACCGCTTGACCATGACGTGGTGCATGCCGATTTCGGCGCGGGGGCCGTTGAGCAGGCCGATCTGCGACAACCGGCCCTCGAGCGCCAGGCATTTCAGGTTCTTGTCGACGTAGTCGGCGCCGACCATGTCGAGGACCACGTCGACGCCACGCTTGGTGGTGATCCTGGTCACCTCGGCGACGAAATCCTGCGCCTTGTAGTCGATGGCGTGATCGGCGCCCATCGATGTGCAGAACCCCACCTTCTCCGCGCTGCCCGCTGTCGTGAAGACGGTGGCGCCGAAGGCCTTCGCGAGTTGGATCGCGGTCAGCCCGATGCCGCTGGTGCCGCCGTGGATCAGGATCGACTCACCCGCGGCAAGATGCACACGGTCGAAAACGTTGTACCAGACGGTGAAGTAATTTTCGGGAATCCCCGCAGCCTCGCGCAGCGACAATCCGGCGGGGACGTCCAAGCAGAAGCCGGCGGGCGTCGTGCAATATTCGGCATAGCCTCCACCGGGCGTGAGCGCGCAAACCGCATCGCCGATCTTCCACGTCGTGACGCCTTCGCCCAATGCCGCAATTCGTCCGGCAACCTCGAGGCCGATGATCGGCGACGCATCCGCCGGCGGCGGATAGGCGCCGGACCGCTGCAGGCAGTCGGGACGGTTGACACCTGCGTATGCGACTTGGATCAGGACCTCGCCCGGCTTTGGCTGGGGCAACGGGCCTGCCGCTTCCACCAGCACATCGGGAGGACCGGGTTCGCGCACGGCGATGTAGCGCATGGTTCTAGGCAGCGGCATGGTGGCTAATTCCTGGTGGGCCAAATTTGGTTGTCAACGCGATTCTACAAGCAGCGGAAGCGCCACATCGGCGTCGCGTCCTGGCAGCGTGCCGCGCGCGACGACGAGCAGCGCGAACGCCGCCGCGAATCCCGCGGCCAATACCCAGAGCGTTGGACGCAGACCGAACGTCTCCGCGAGCACCGCACCGAGCAGCGCGCCTGCCGGCGTCAACAGGCCGGCCGCGACCTGCCACGTCGCAGCCGAGCGGCCCAGCGCCTCCTGCGGCAGAAGGCGTTGGCGCAGCGTGGTTTCGTTGACCAGGTAAACCGTCATTGCGCCGTCGCCGACGATCTGTTGCGCGACGAGGAACAGCATGGCGATCCACGGCACCGCGGGCGCCAGTGGAATGAACACCTGCATTAGCGCAGTCAGTGCAAGCGATGCCATCAACGTGCGCCGTGTGCCCCAGCGCGCGGCCGCGGGCGCTGCCAGCGCGGCGCCCATCAGTCCGCCGATGCCGCCACAGCCGATCGCCAACCCCAGCTGCGCGGGCGAGAGCCCCAGGTCGCGCAACGCGAAAAGTGTATACAACGACGCCATGAAGCTTCCACACAGCGTGAACAGCGTCATCGCCAGGAACAGCGTGCGGATCGGCGGCGTGCTCCACACGACATGTATGCCCGTGCGCACGTCGTCGACGAACGATGTGTGGGCGACCGGGTGCGGGTGCGCTTCGGGCTTGCGAATGCGTGCTATCAGGACTGCCGAGGCCACGAATGTCGCGGCGTCGGCGAGGATGGCGATCGGCGCCGTCCACAGTGCGACCAGCGCGCCGCCGAGCGCGGGTCCGGAGATTTCGGCGATGGAGTCGACCGCGCTGCGCTTGCCGTTGGCGTCGAGCAGGCGCTTGCGCGACACGAGATCGGTGATGTACACGTGGTCGGCGAGATTGAAGAGCACCGTGCAGATGCCGGTGATCGCGGCGACGCCATACAGGACAGGCAGCGACAGCACGCGGGCAAGCGCCGCGAGTGGAATGGCCGTGAGCGCCACTGCGCGGATCACGTCGGTCGCGATGAGCAGGGGGCGACGGCGATGGCGATCCACCCAGCCGCCCGCCACCCAGGCCACCAGTACGCCAGGAAGGGACAGCGCGACGGCGAGCAAGCCGAGTTCGTAGGCGGTCGCGTCAACGACCAGGATGGCCGCCATCGGCAGCGCGGTACGCGTTATGCGCGAGCCGACGGCTGAAACGCCCTGCGCGCTCCACAACAGCAGGAAATCGCGATGCCGCCAGAGCCCGCTGCGCCGGATCAGCCGCCCATTGGGCACATCAACCGTCCTTGAGGCGCACTAACTGTTGAACGATCAATACAGCACCTGCACGTTCTCGGGCTGCAGCCACTCGCGAAGACGAGCGAGCAGCGCGTCATCGAGGTTGACGCGCCATGCCTCGGGCAGCGCGACATCGCCGCCGATGCGCTCGTTGCGATAGGAGACGGTCACCGGCTTGTCGCCCGGACGGAACGGCTGCAGTATTTCCGCGAGCTTGGCGGCCGACGCGTTGCCGTTGCAGGCCAGCTTGAGCCCCTTGGCGAACTTCCTGCGCACGGCCGCCAAATCGTAGACATTCTCGGCGATGATGCGCAGGCCCGCGTATTCGCCATCGTCGGTCATGCGCTGGCTGACCTTCACTTCGGCGATGACCAGCTGGTCGTCGCGCAGCAGGTTGCGCACGCCGTCGTAGAGCTCGTTGTAGACCATGATCTCGGTCGAACCGCGGCCATCGTCGAGCGTGACGAAGGCCATCCTTCCGCGTCGCCCATTCTGCACGCGCATCTGGGTGACTATGCCCGCGACCAGCACGCGATCGTTCCGGGGCGCCAAGTCCGACAGCGCAGTGCGTACCACGGGGGCCAATTCCGCGGCGAAGCCTTTGAACGGATGTCCGGAGAGGTAAAAGCCAACGGCGGATTTCTCGTTCGCAAGCCGTTCGGCATCGGACCAGTCGCGCGTCGCAACCAGGCCCATCGTGCGTTCCGCAGCCTCCTCTCCGAACAGCGATACCTGCGCCGCGTTGGCCTCGGCACGCTCCGCGGCCTCGAGCGCCATGCCCACCGACGCCAACAATGCCGCGCGCCGCGGCTCGATTGCATCGAAAGCGCCCGCTCGCACGAGCGCCTCCACCGCGCGCCTGTTGACGGCGCGCTTGTCCACGCGCCGGCAGAAATCGAAGAGATCGCGGAAAGGCCCGCCCGCGACGCGCGCGGCCACCACGGCCTCGATCGCCGACTGCCCGGTGCCCTTGACGCCGCCTAGGCCGTAGCGGATCTGCTTTGCGTCCACCGGTTCGAAGCGATAGTTCGATGCGTTCACATCCGGCGGCAACATCCGCAACCCGAGCGCGATCGCGTCGTCGCGGAAGTGCCGCACCTTGTCGGTGTCGTCCATGACCAGCGAAAGGTTGGCCGCCATGAACGCGGCGGGATGATGGGCCTTGAACCACGCCGTCTGGTAGGCAATGAGCGCGTAGGCGGCGGCATGGGAGCGGTTGAAGCCGTAGCCGGCGAACTTTTCCATGTCGTTGAACAGCAGTGTCGCGCGCCCTTCCGACACCTTGTTCTTGACCGCGCCTTCGACGAAGATCGTCCGGTGCGTGGCCATCTCCTCCGGCTTCTTCTTGCCCATCGCGCGGCGGAGGAGATCGGCGCCGCCCAGCGAATATCCGCCGATCACCTGCGCGATCTGCATCACTTGTTCCTGGTAGACCATCACGCCGTACGTGGGCTCCAGGATTGGCTCGAGCCGCGGGTCCGGCATCGGCACGCGTTCGCGGCCGGATTTGCGCGCGATGTAATCCGGAATCAGCGCCATCGGTCCGGGCCGATACAGCGCTACCAGCGCGATGATGTCCTCGAATCGGGTCGGCGGCGCCTGCTTCAGCAGATCGCGCATGCCGCGTGATTCAAACTGAAACACGGCGACGGTATTGCCCGTCTTGAAAATGTCGTAGGCGGCGCGGTCGTCGAGCGGCAGCGCGTCGAGCGCGATGGCGGCCGCAGGATCGAGCAGGCGAATGTACTTGAGCGTCCAGTCGAGGATCGTCAGTGTCGTGAGGCCAAGGAAGTCGAACTTCACCAGCCCGACGGCCTCCACATCGTCCTTGTCGAACTGGGACAGGATCGCGTCCGCGCCGGGCTGGACGTACAGCGGACAGAAATCCGTCAGCTTGCCCGGCGCGATCAGCACGCCGCCGGCGTGCATGCCGACATTGCGCGGCAATCCTTCCAGCTGCTCCGCGAGTTCGAGCAGCTGGCGCACTTCCTCCTCGGCCGCCTCGCGCTCGACCAGCTGCGGCTCCGCCTCGCGCGCGTAGATGGCGTTGTTGTCGCGATCCTCCTTGCGCGCCGGCGGCCGCTGCAGCAGCACCTGCTTGCCCGGCGCGAAGGGAATCAGCTTCGCGATGCCGTCGACGAACATGTACGGCATGTCGAGAACGCGGCCGACATCGCGCACCGCCGCGCGCGCCGCCAGCGTTCCGAAGGTCGCGATCTGCGATACCGAGTCCGCACCATACTTCGCCTTGACGTAATCGATGACGCGGTCGCGCCCGTTCTGGCAGAAGTCGATGTCGAAATCAGGCATCGACACGCGCTCTGGATTGAGGAAGCGCTCGAACAGCAGCGCATAGCGGATGGGATCCAGGTCCGTCACGCCGAGCGAGTACGCGACCAGCGAACCCGCGCCGGAGCCGCGGCCCGGACCGACGGGAACCTGGTTGCGCTTCGCCCAGTTGATGAAGTCGGCGACGATCAGGAAGTACCCGGCGAAGCCCATCTGCACGATGGTCCTGGTCTCGAATTCGAGACGGGCCATGTATGCGGGACGCTTGGCGTCGCGCGCGGCGGCATCGGGGTATAGCTGGACCAGGCGCCGCTCGAGTCCGGCGATGGCTTCGTCGCGCAGGTGTTCGTCGATGGTCACGCCGGCCGGTGTCGGGAACTCCGGCAAATGATTCTGCCCAAGGGAAATCGTCAGGTTGCAGCGTTGCGCGATGGCCACCGAGTTCGCCAGTGCTTCGGGCAGGTCGGCGAATTTCGCGGCCATGTCTGCTGTTGTCGCGAAATACTGCTCGGGCGTGAAGCGTCTCGTGCGGCGCACGTCGGACAGGATCGACCCTTCGGCGATGCACACGCGGGCCTCGTGCGAACGAAAGTCCTCGCGCGCGAGAAATTGCGTCGGGTGCGTGGCGACGACCGGCACCGCGAGGTCGCCCGCGAGCGCGACGGTAGCTGCGACCAGCGCGTCGTCGTCGGCATGACCGGCACGCTGCACTTCGAGGTAGTAGCGCTGCGGAAACCAGGCCGACCATTCGCGTGCCGCGCGCGCCGCGGCGGCGGGATTGCCCTGCAGCAGTGCGTTGCCGACATCTCCGTCGCGTGCGCCGGACAGCGCGATCAGGCCGTCGGTCCCTTCACCGAACCACTCGCGCCGCAGCTCGGCACGCCCGCGGTGCTGGTTGGCGCGGTAGGCGCGTGACAACCATGCGCACAGTTTGAGGTAGCCTTCGCGGGAGGCCGCCAGAAGGATGGCGCGAAACGGACGATCGCGTTCCGAGTCGTGCGTGACCCAGACGTCGCATCCGACGATGGGCTTCAGGCCGGCGCCGCGCGCCGCCTTGTAGAACTTGATGAGTCCGAACGCGTTGGCCAGATCGGTAAGAGCGAGCGCAGGCATCCCGTCGCGCACCGCCGCGGCCACCGCGTCGTCGATCCGGACCGTGCTGTCGACGACCGAATATTCGCTGTGCAGCCGCAGGTGGACGAAGGACGGAACGGTCATTTCGGAGATGTGCTTGACTGGTAGAATTCTACTCTGTTCACGCGCCCTGCCATTCGTGCGCGGCGTATCCACGAAGTCCCAACCGGAATCCTCCCCGATGTCCTTGATTCGCTTCGCTGTTGCTCTCCTGTTCGCCGCGCTGGCCGGTTGTGCGACGGTTTCGCCAACGGCACCGGGCACGCCTGCGCCCGACGCGCCTCCGCCGACGCCCAAGCCCTACGTCGAACCACCGCCGCCGCCGGTGAACCTGCAGGGATTTCCCCCGACCTATCGCCTGGGCTTCGGCGATGGCTGTGCGACCGCCCGCGGGACTGAGCAAAAGGACGCCGCCCGCTTCAGCGCCGACGGGAACTATCGCACCGGCTGGCAGGATGGCGTCGCGCAGTGCAAGAAGAAATAGCGCGGCAGTGAAATCCGGATGAGCATGTACCCATGAAGCGTTCCACGTCGCAGTTCGTCGCCGTGCGCGGCCTGCGCTATCACGTGCGGACGTGGGGCGAACCGGGTGTGCGCAAGCTGGTGCTGTTGCACGGCTGGATGGACGTGTCGGCGTCGTTCCAGTTTCTGGTCGACGCGCTGTCGGATGATTGGCAGGTGCTGGCACCCGACTGGCGCGGCTTCGGCTTGAGCGAATGGCCGCAGGACGGCTACTGGTTCAACGATTACGTGGCCGATCTCGACGGATTGGTGCGCGCGCTGGTTACGGACGGCCCCGTCGACATCGCCGGCCACAGTCTCGGCGGCAATGTCGCGCTGCTGTATGCGGGCTTGCGGCCCGGACGGGTGCGCAAGGTCGTGTCGCTCGACGGCTTCGGCATTCCCGGCGAGGGACCGGAACTTGCGCCGAAGAAGTTCGCTGCGTGGCTGGATGCGCTCGAAGATTCCCCGGGACTGGCACCGTATCGCGACCTCGCCGCCGTGGCGGATCGCCTGCAGAAGAACAATCGCCGGCTGCCGCGCGATCACGCGGAATTCCTGGCTTCGCATTGGGGAGAGACGCTGGCAGATGGCACCGTGCGGCTGCGTGCCGATCCGCGCCACAAGCTTCCGTTCCCGAGCGTGTACCGGCTGGAGGAAGCCTATGCGATCTGGCAGCGGATCGCCGTGCCCGCGCTGTGGGTCGCAGCGGACGACTCGAGCATTCCGCGCTGGCTCGCCGGCGGCGGCGATCCGAATGCCGAGATCGCGCGCCGCATGGCCCACGTTCCCCGCGCGCGCCTGGTGACGATCGCTGACGCCGGGCATATGTTGCACCACGACCAGCCGGAAGCGGTCGCACGCGAACTCGAGTCGTTTCTCGCCTGATGGCGCGCAGCCTTGCCGTGCAGTCGCGGCGTGGCGCCTACGTGGCGCTCGCGCTGCTTACGCTGATCTGGGGTAGCAACTGGATCTTCATGAAGCTCGCGCTTCAGTCGGCAAACCCGGTCGTCTTCAACGTGCAGCGAACTTGGCTCGCCACGGTGGTCCTGTTCGCCGTGCTCCTCTGGCGGCGTGGACCACTGCTGCCCGAGTCGTGGCTCGCGGTCATCGTGACCGGCATTTTCCAGACGACGATCAATTTTGCTTCGACGACGATGGCCGTGGCCGGTGGCGGCGTCGGACGCGCGTCGGTGCTGGTGTTCACCATGCCATTCTGGACGCTGCTGTTGGCGTGGGCGGTCCTGCGCGAACGCATCAAGGGCTATCAGTGGCTTGCGGTCGCCTGCGCGCTGTCCGGCATGGTGCTTCTGGTCGAGCCATGGCAGTGGCACGGGGAACTCGCGCCCAAGCTCTGGGCGGTGCTCTCGGGATTCGGCTGGGCGGCCGGCACGGTCGCCACCAAGTATTTCCAGCGCGGACATCGCTTCGACGCGCTCAACTTCATCGCGTGGCAGATGCTCGTCGGCGTGCTGCCGCTGACGTTGTTGCCGTTCCTGTTCGACTTGCCCGCGACGCAATGGAGCGGCACGTTCATCCTGCTGCTGTTTCAAGTCGGCGCGGTGTCGACCGCTCTGGGATTCCTGCTGTGGATGGCGATACTGCGCTGGCTGCCGGCGGGTACCGCGTCGCTCAACATGTTCGCCATCCCGGTCATTGCGCTGCTGTCGTCGATGGCCGTATTCGGAGAACGGCTCACCCGCGGCGAGTGGATCGGCATCGGCTGCATCGGTATCGGCCTGGCGATCATTTCCATCGACGCGTGGTTCGGCAACCGCCGCGCCGGGCAGGCCGTGACCGAGCCGACGCCGATGGAGGGCGGATAGGGAGGTTCAGGACGGGGCGGCGTCGCCCATCTGCGACTGCAGGTAGTTTTCGAGGCCGACCTTTTCAATCAGGCCGATCTGCGTCTCGAGGAAGTCGATGTGCTCCTCCTCGGATTCCATGATGTCCTCGAACAGTTCGCGGCTGATGTAGTCGCCGACCGTTTCGCAGTGGGCGATAGCGGCCTTGAGCACCGGATGCGCCGCGCGTTCCAGCTTCAAGTCGCACGCCAGGGCCTCCGGCACGCTCTCGCCGATCATCAGCTTGTTCAGGTCCTGCAGGTTCGGCAGGCCCTCGAGGAAAAGGATGCGCTCGATCAGCTTGTCGGCATGCTTCATCTCGTCGATCGACTCGTGATACTCGTGGTCGCCCAACCGGTTGAAGCCCCAGTTGCGGAACATGCGCGCGTGCAGGAAATACTGGTTGACCGCGGTCAGCTCGTTGGTGAGCACCGTGTTCAGGTGCCGCAGGACGGTCTTGTCACCCTTCATTGCATATCTCCGGGGGAAATGTCACAGGCGTGTCGCGAGTGCGAGACGTGCATGATGAACCGCGCCGCGCACACGCGCAACGGCGATCATTCCAGGGAGCGGGCGGGGGTGAAGCTAGTCGTCGCCAGCGCCGGCGACGGCGTACGGGCAAACGGTGGCCAGCGATTCGGCAAGCACCGAACGCGCGCAATCGGTGCAGCGGCCGCAGCACGTGGCCACGCCCAGCGATGCCGACAGGTCATTCATCGAGCGCACGCCAAGCTTGACCGCGCTGCGGATTTCGCCGTCGGTGACCGCATTGCAGACGCATACGTACATTGCAGAGTCTCCCTACGCCACGCGCGCGGTGGGATGCGGCGTGCCGCGATCCCGCCACCATGCGATCGCCAGCCAGCCGGCGGGCACCAGCACCATGAGGTAGGTCAGCCATTCGCCGTATTGCCCTTCGGGGCCGTAGGGCTCGGTCGCCGCGTGCCAGAACGCGTTGTCGATGCCTGGGACGACGCCGGCTTCGCTGAACTCGTGGAACGCATAGATGAACAGCTGAACGGTGAACAGGATCAGGAATACCGAAGTCACCTGGAAGAAACGCCTCAGGTTGACGCGCTGGCCATAGCGCGACCAGGCCCACGCGACGAGGGCGGCCAGCAGGACGCCGAAGGTCGCGCCGATCAGCAGGTCACGCGAACCCTGCTCGAACAAAAGCGTGGTCAGGATCAGCGCCGTTTCCATTCCTTCGCGGACGATCATGACCAGCACGAACGCGAATATGCCGAGCCACGCGCCGGTGGTCGACTTCCGGGTCGCAGCCTCGACCTTGGCGGCGATGTCGCTGCGCATCCGCTTCGACGCCTTGAGCATGTAGAACACCATCGACAGCACCATGAGGCCGGCCGCGAGGGCAAGGAAGCCCTCCCACAGCGGCTTGTTCTCGGCTTGGCCGAAGAAATAACCTGCCAGTACCGACAACGCTACCCCCACACCGGTGCCCCACAGCACGGCCGAGCCCAGCGCAACCCGATGGGTCTTGCGCAGGTACGCGAGCGTGATGGCTACGATCAGGAAGGCTTCGATGCCTTCGCGCAATGTCACGAGCAGCGTGGCCAGCATATGGTGCGGTCTCCTTCGCTCGGCTTGGCGGCAACGGACTCCGCGGCCTCAGGCGATACGCTAATACGAATGATTCGCATTATGAATGCGTTTCCCAGGAAACGCAAGCGAGGGCGACTCAGGCCGACCGGCGGCGGGTTGCACGTTCGCGGAGGTCCCGCGGCGCCGCCGGGGCGTCCATGCGGGGCGGGCTGGGCAACCCGGTAGAATGACGGTCCGCCGGATCGCATGCCGGCGCAATTTTTTCCCGCCCGCCATGACGCAAGCCGCTCCGCCGGACCTCTCCAAACTTCGCATCGACCGCAGCCTGGCCCCGGTGGTCACGCGCCGCCGCCGGCGCTGGCTGTGGTGGGGCGGCATCCTGCTCGTCGCGGCGGTGGCCGGTGGCTGGTTCGCGCTGCAGCCGCGGGCGGTGACAGTGCAGACGGCGTCGGTGGTCACGACCTACCCGTCGCAGCAATTCGTCCTCCTCAATGCCACGGGGTACGTCGTCGCGCAGCGCAAGGCCGCCATCTCGTCGAAGGCCACCGGACGCCTCGAGTGGCTCGGCGTGGCGGAAGGTTCGCGCGTGAAGGCCGGCGACATCATCGCGCGCATCGACGCGCGGGACGTGGTGGCGCAGGGCGAAGGCGCGCAGGCCAGCGTCAAGGCCGCCAGGGCCGCCCTGGAACAGTCGCTTGCGGAGGAACGCGATGCCGTGGCGCAGTTGAAGCGCAACCAGGACCTGCTGGCCAAGGGCTTCGTGTCGGCCGCCGCCGTGGACACTGCCAAGGCTCGCGCGGAAAAGGCAACGGCGGGGGTTGCCAACGCGCGCGCCTCGATCAACGTCACCGAGGCCTCGTCGCGCAATGCTCAGGTCGCGGTCGACTACACGGTGATCCGCGCGCCTTTCGATGGCGTGATCCTGTCCAAGAGTGCCAATGTGGGCGATCTCGTCACGCCTTTTTCCAACGCCGCCGATTCCAAAGGCGCCGTCGTGTCGATGGCCGACATGAGCACGCTCGAAGTCGAGGCCGACGTCGCCGAGTCCAGCCTGTCCAAGGTCACCGTGGGCCAGCCCGCGGAAATTCTGCTCGACGCGCTTCCGGATGCCCGCTTTCGCGGCCGCATCAGCCGCATCGTGCCCACCGTGGACCGCGCCAAGGCCACCGTCATGACCAAGGTGAAGTTCGACGCGATCGACCCGCGCATCCTGCCGGAAATGAGCGCCAAGGTGAGCTTTCTGTCGCAGGAGGTGACTGCGGAACAGCAGAAGCCGATGGTTGCGGTAGCCGCCGATGCGATCGTCCAGCGCGACGGCCGCGCGGTAGTCTTCGTCATCAAGGATGGCGTGGCCACGGCCGTGCCCGTGACGCCGGGGAAAAAGGTGGGTGACCTGACCGGCATCGCAGGCGACGTCAAAAGCGGCGACAAGGTTGTGTCCAAGCCGGCGGAGAGTTTTGCGTCGGGCACGCTGGTAAAGCCCGCGAAATAGCGCGGAAAATACCGCGTATGCAAATCGAGTCGTCCGAGGCGGTGCCCGACGTCGTCACCCGCACCGACGCGCCGCTGGTCGCGATCCGCAGCCTCACCAAGTACTACACTCGAGGCGAGCAGGTCATCCCGGTGCTGGTCGACATCAACTTCGACGTCATGGCGGGCGACTACATCGCGCTGATGGGACCGTCGGGCTCGGGCAAGTCCACGCTGCTCAACCTGATCGCCGGCATCGACAAGCCTTCGTCGGGCGAAATACGCGTCGCGGGCGTCGATATCGCGGGGCTGTCCGACGGCGACCTGGCTGCGTGGCGCGCGGCGCACGTCGGATTCATCTTCCAGTTCTACAACCTGATGCCGGTGCTCACGGCGTTCCAGAACGTGGAACTGCCGCTCCAGCTCACGTCGCTGGGGCGCGCGGAGCGACGCGAGCGCGTTGCAACGGCGCTGGCGCTGGTCGGCCTGGAGGACCGGATGGACCACTACCCGAACGAACTGTCCGGCGGGCAGCAACAGCGCGTTGCGATCGCACGCGCGTTGATCACCGACCCGACGCTGATCGTCGCCGATGAGCCCACGGGCGACCTCGACCGCACGACGGCGGAAGAGGTGCTGGGCCTGCTCGAACGCCTCAACGCCGAGTTGGGCAAGACCATCATCATGGTCACGCACGACCCGAAAGCCGCCAGCCACGCGCGCAAGATCGTGCAGCTGGAAAAAGGCGTGCTGGTCGGTTGACCGAAAGCATCGCCATGTTCGTCCCGTTGATGGTCCTCAAGAATGCGTTCCGCCACAAGCTGCGCACATCGCTGACGGTGGTGGGCATCATCGTCGCCATCACAGCCTTCGGCCTGCTGCGCACGATCGTCGATGCGTGGTACGCGGGCGCGGAGGCGACCTCGTCGGCGCGCCTGGTCTCGCGCAACGCGATTTCGCTGGTCTTCTCGATGCCACTCACCTATGCGCAGAAGATCCGCCAGGTGCCGGGGGTGACCGCCGTGTCCTGGGCCAACTGGTTCGGCGGCGTCTACATCACCGAGCGCAACTTCTTCCCGCAGTTCGCCATCGACGCCGCGACGTACCTCGACATGTATCCGGAGTTCGTGTTGAAGCCGGAGGAAAGGAAAGCCTTCCTGGTCGACCGCCGCGGCGCCGTCGTCGGACGCAAGCTGGCAGACCAGTACGGCTGGAAGCTTGGCGACCAGATTCCGCTGCGCGGGACCATTTTCCCCGGTACATGGACGTTCACGCTGCGGGCCATTTACGACGGTGTCGACGCCAAGACCGACGAGACGCAGTTCTTCTTCCATTGGCAATTCCTGAACGAGACGGTGAAGGCGCGATTCCCCAGGCGAGGCGACCAGATCGGCGTCTACGTCGTCGAGATCCGCGACCCCACGCAGGCCGCCGCGATTTCGCAGGACATCGACGCCACGTTCAAGAATTCACTGGCCGAGACGCTCACCGAGACCGAGAAGGCGTTCCAGCTCGGGTTCGTGGCGATGACCGAAGCGATCCTGGTGGCCGTGCAGGCGGTGTCGTTCGTTGTGATCGTCATCATCATGGCGGTGATGGCGAATACGATGGCGATGACCGCGCGGGAGCGCTACAGCGAATACGCGACGATGAAAGCGTTGGGCTTCGGCCAGGGCTTCGTGGCGCTGCTCGTGTTCGCAGAGTCGATCGGCATCGCGTTGGCCGGCGGCGCGCTGGGCATCCTGCTCACGTTTCCGCTCGCCAATATCTTTGCCGGCGCCATGGGGACGCTGTTCCCGGTCTTCTTCGTCAGCCGCGAGACGGTCCTCATGCAACTGGGCGCGTCGCTGGTGATCGGCGTCGTGGCGGCCGCGGTGCCGGCATGGCGCGCGGCACGTGTGCGCATCGTCGACGGCCTGCGCGCGATCGCCTGATGAGTAACGTCCCCTTGAGCTACATCGCGCGCAATCTCACCGCGCGCAAGTTGACGACGGCGCTGACCGCTGGCGGCATGGCGCTGGTCGTGTACGTGTTCGCCACAGTGCTGATGCTGTCGGCCGGGCTCGAGGAAACGCTAGTCGCGACCGGACAGCCGGACAACGTGATCGTCATCCGCCGCAGCTCGCAGACGGAAGTGCAGAGCGGTGTCGACCGGGCCTCCGCGGCGATCGTCGAATCGCTGCCGGATATCGCCACCGGCGCCGATGGAAGGAAGCTCATCTCGAAGGAGCCGGTGGTTCTCATCAGCCTTCCAAAGCGCGACTCGGGCAAAGCGTCCAACGTCGTGATCCGCGGCGCAACCCAAGCCGGCCTCGAGCTGCGACCACAGGTGCGAATCGTCGAAGGGCGGATGTTTCAGCCCGGGACATCGGAGATCATTGCCGGCAGGTCGATCGCGAATGGCTTTCGCGGCGCGGCTCTGGGCGAAACGCTGCGTTTCGCGCAACGCGACTGGACGGTGGTCGGCGTGTTCGACGCCGGGCGTACCGGTTTCAACTCGGAAATCTGGGGAGATGCGGAGCAGTTGCTGCAGGCGTTTCGCCGCGTTGCATTTTCGGCGGCAATCTTCAAGCTCGCGGACGACAGTCGCTTCGATGCGGTGAAGGAGCAGATCGAGAGCGATCCGCGGCTGCAGCTCGAGGCCAAGCGCGAGACTCTGTTCTATGCTGATCAGTCCGCGGCGCTGTCCAAATTCATCTCCTACCTGGGCATCACCATATCAGTTATTTTTTCGATCGGCGCCATCATCGGCGCGATGATCACCATGTACGCGAGCGTGGCGTCGCGCACCAACGAGATAGGCACGTTGCGCGCGTTGGGCTTCTCGCGCGCGTCCATCATGGTGGCGTTCCTGGGCGAGGCGCTGCTGCTGGGCCTGGTCGGGGGCCTGATCGGGCTCGTCGGCGCGGCCTTCATGCAGGCATTCTCGATATCCACGATGAATTTCCAGACGTTTGCCGAAATCGCCTTCGGCTTCACGCTGACGCCGGGCATTATCGCGGCGTCGATCGCCTTTGCGCTGATCATGGGCTTCGTCGGCGGGTTCCTGCCGGCGGCGCGCGCGGCGCGGATGAAGATCGTCGACGCGCTGCGCGCGGCATGATCGAAACCGTGCCATTGAAGGCGCTGCGCGCACATGCGGTGCGGCGGACGCTGTTCGCGCCCACTTCCTTGCCGGCGGCCATCGACACGCTGGGTTTCGTGCAGCTCGATCCGATTCGCGCCCCAGCCCGTGCCGCCGATCTCATCCTGCGCCAGCGCGTCGCCGGCTATCGCGCAGGCGATCTCGATCGCGCTTACCCGGAACTGGGTCTGGCCGAGGATTATGTCCACGTCTACGGCGTGATGCCGGCGCGCACGCAGCACATGTTGCATCCGCGGGCGCCCGGCGCCTGGCACGTCGAACAGGAGCATCCGCGCATGGCCGCGCGCATTCTCGACCATGTCCGAAAGCACGGCGTCACGCATCCGCGCGACCTTCACGCGACGCTGGGCAAGGTCAGCATCGGCAATGGCTGGGGCGGCAATTCGGCCGCGACGACACGAATGCTCGAGGCGCTGCAGTACCGCGGCAAGCTGCGCGTGGCAAGACGCGAGGGTGGCATCCGGCTCTACGCGCTGGCCGACGCGCGACCGCGCGCGCGTGCTGCGGCGACGCGGGCGGCCGACGTGCTGGCGCTGTTGTTGCGCCTGTACGCGCCGCTGCCCGAGAGAAGCCTGGGCAAGCTCGCGTACATGGTCAGCGGCATTTCGATTCCGGAGGAGATCGCGGCGCAAGCCGTGGCGCGCATGCTCGCCGGTCCATCGGTTCGGCGCGTCGCGGCGGGCGGGGCCAATTTCCTTATTCCGGCGGGCGAGGCGCTGGATGCGCAAAGCGAGGATCGCGTGGCGTTGCTGGCGCCGTTCGATCCGCTGGTCTGGGACCGGCGCCGGTTCGAGTTGTTCTGGGGCTGGGACTACCGTTTCGAAGCGTACACGCCGCCCTCGAAGCGGCGCTTCGGCTACTACGCGCTTCCGCTTTTGTGGCGCGACGACGTGGCCGGCTGGGCCAACGCCGCCAATGTCGATGGGACGCTGCGGGTGAACGTAGGCTTCGCGAAGTCCCGTATCCGCAGTGCCGCGTTCCGCCGCGCGCTGGACGTCGAGGTCGCCGCGCTCGCGTCTGCAATCGGCGCCACCTCTTTCGCGATCACGCTCGCATGACGATGAGCATACCGATGCTGTTCCTGGTGCCGACGCTGATCTGGGGCTCGACGTGGCTCGCGATCACGTTCCAGCTGGGCAGCGTCGCGCCGGAAGTCTCCGTGTGTTACCGGTTCGCGCTTGCTTCGGTGCTGCTCGCCGTCGGGTGCCTGGCCACCGGCCGTTCGCTGCGCTTCCGTGTGCGTGATCACGCCTACCTGGCGGGGCTGGGCGTGCTGATGATGGGTTTCAACTACATCTGGATCTACCGCGCCGAGCAGCTCATCACGTCCGGTCTCGTCGCCGTGTTGTTCTCGACGCTGGTGTTCATGAGCCCGGTCGCGATGCGGCTGGCGTTCGGCACACCGCTTCGCGTCCGGACGTTTGTCGCGGCGACATTTGGCGTGACCGGCGTGGCGCTCCTCTTCCTGCCGGAATTGCGTGAGGCGCAGCAGGGCGGCGCCGTCGCGTTGGGCATCGCGCTGACGCTGGCGGCGACCGCTTCGGCCGCAGCCGGCAACCTGATCGCCATACGGAATCATCGTGCCGGTTTCCCGACGCTGCCGGCCACCGCTTGGGGGCTCTTCTATGGCGCGCTGCTGGCTGGCGCGACGGTGATCGTGCAGGGCACGCCATGGACGTTCGACGCGCGCATGCCCTACGTGCTGTCGCTTCTCTACCTGTCGCTGTTCGGCAGTGTGATCGCGTTTGCCGTTTATTTCACGCTGCTCAACCGCGTGGGCGCGGGACCAGCCTCGTACACCACCGTCTCCACACCCATCATCGCGATGTCGCTGTCCACGCTATTCGAGGGCTACCGCTGGGACTGGCCCGCCGCGGTGGGCGTGGTGCTCGTTGCGTACGGCATCTGGCTCGCGCTGCGGCCGGTGAAGCCGACGGAAAGCGCACGTCACTAAAGGACGCCACCAAACGTCACTCCAGCGTGATCTTCGCGTCGACGATCAGCTTCTTCCAGCTTGCGAGGTCCGTTTCGATCAGCGCGCCGAGTCGCTCCGGCGGGCCCGAGACGATTTCTGCGCCCTCGCGTTCGAGCCGTTCGCGAACGTCGGGCTGCGCCAGGATCTTGCGTGTTTCCGCGTTGAGCCTGGCGACGACGGCCGCGGGTGTTCCGACGGGCGCGACGATGCCCCAGTAGTTGATCACGTTGGCATTGGGGACGCCTTCCTCCTGCCAGCTGGGCACGTCGGGAAGTTGCGGGATGCGCTTGGTTCCGGTCACGGCCAGCACTTTCATCTTTTTCGCGGCGGCCTGGGGGAGCGTCGCCGGAATCGACGCGGTCATGGCCTGGATATTGCCGGCCAACAGGTCCTTGGTGGCATCGGCGATACCGCGGTACGGCACGTGCACGATGTTGATTCCCGCGCGCGCATTCAGTAGTTCGAGCGCGAGATGGTTGATGCTCCCGGTGCCGGCCGAGCCATAGTTGAGCGTGCCTGGCTTCTGCTTCGCGAGCGAGATGAATTCGCGCATCGTGTTGGCGGGCACGTCGTTGCCGACGACGAACGCCAACGGTCCGGCTGCGATGGGCGCGACCGGGACGAATTGCTTGACCGGATCGTAGCCCGGGTTCTTCGACGAGGCCGCGACCGTCGTGAACGGTCCGGCGACGAACAGCAGCGTGTAGCCGTCGGCCTCGGCCCGCGCGGCTTCGGCGGCACCGATCGCGCCGCCGGCGCCGGTCTTGTTGTCGATGACGATGGAGGCCTGCATCGACTCGCCGAGCTTTTGCGCGACATAGCGCGCAACCGTATCGGTGCCTGCGCCTGGCGGGAACGGCACGATCAGGCGAATGGGCTTCGATGGGTAGGACTCCTGGGCGCACGCCGTCCATGCCAGCAGCGCGGCCGCCACAACGACCAGCAAACGGGCGAAGCTTTTCATCGCGTTGTCATCCTCCCTCGCCCAGATTGAAGAACTCGCGGCGTGCCCGCATGCTCGACACGCGCGCCAGCAACAGGTCGAGATGTGCCGGGACGTCGACGAAGTTGAGCCGCTCGCTGTTGATGATGAGGCACGGCGCTTCGTCATACTGATAGAAGAAGCGCGAGTAGGCGTCGGCCAGTCGTGCCAGGTATTCGTCCGGAATCGATCGCTCGTAATCCGCGCCGCGCATCTGCACGCGGTGAACCAGCGTGTCGACGGGTGCCTGCAGGTAAATCACGAGGTCGGGCGTCGGCGTTTGCGGCTTCAGATGCCCGTAGACCTTTTCGTACAGCGCGTACTCGTCTTGAGAGAGGTTGAGACGGGCGAACAGCGGGTCCTTGTCGAGCAGGAAGTCCGCCACCGTCGGGCTGCGGAACAAATCCAGCTGCGACAGCCCGCGCAACTGGTCAGCGCGCTGGAACAGGAAAGTGAGCTGCGTGGGCAGCGCGAAGCGCGGCATGTCGTCGTAGAAGCGCGACAGGAACGGATTGTCCTCCGGCTGCTCGAGCAGCATTTCCGCGCCGAGGCGCGACGCCAGCTGGCGCGCGAGGCTCGTCTTGCCCGCGCCGATGGGTCCCTCGACGACAATGTAGCGGCACTTCTCTAGTTCCATGGGGGCGCGCGCAAAGTGGTGGAATCAGTGCAGGACATGGCTGCGCGTGCGGACAATGCTCTGCCCGCGCACCGCCTGCTTCAGCCGGCGCGCCGGACCGCGGCGCGGGACCGTGACCGCCGGTGCGATGTCGAGTAGGGGCGTCAATACGAATGCCCGCTCGTGCATGCGCGGATGCGGCACTGTCAACTGGCGCAGCCGCACGATTCGTCGTCCATATAGTAGCAAATCGAGGTCCAGCGTCCGGGGCGAATTGCGCGGCACTTCGCTACCGCGTTCGCGTCCCTGCGCGCGCTCGATGGCCTGCAAATGCCTGAGCAACGACTTTGGCGCAAGCGACGTGCGCAGCGCGACGACGGCGTTGATGTAATCGGGCTGGTCGACGTCGCAGGCGAGGGGAGCCGTTGCGTAGTTGGGTGACAGCGCAACGATGCGCGTGGCCGGCACGCGCGCCAGCGCCGCGACGGCGCGCGCAATCTGACGCCGGGGGTGCGCAAGGTTGCTGCCCATCCCGATGAACGCGACGGTCGACATTGCGTGCAGCGCCCCCGGTCCTACTCGCTGTCGGCCGGTTCCGCGGCGGGAGGTCCCTCGCCCGCGTGTGCGTCGGCGCGGTGCTTGCGCCCGCGACCGCGCGAGCGGCGGCCCTTCTTGGGCGCCTCATCCGGCTTGAGCATCGCCTCGCGCTCGTGGTCGCTCGCGTCCTGGAACTTCGTCCACCAGTCGACGAGCGCCATCGGCACCTCGCCGGAAATCCCGCGCAACTCGAGAAAGTCGTAGGCGGCGCGAAAGCGCGGATGCTCGAGCAGGCGGTAGGGGCGCGCACCGGCACGCTGTTCGAAGCGCGGCTGCAGCGACCAGATTTCCTTGATCGCGGCCTCGAAGCGGCGCGGTATCGAGATTCGCTGTGCCTGCTGCTCCAGCACGTTGTCCATCGCGTCGAACAACGCCGGCAACGGCTTTTCGCCGCGGCCCTTGGCGCCGTTCCACGTTTGCAGCACCTCGTGCCATAACAGTGTCGCGAACAGGAACGCGGGCGACACGGGCTTGCCGTCGCGCACGCGCCGGTCGGTGCCGGCGAGCGCGGCGTCGATGAACTTCGGGCCGAGCGGCTGTTCGAGAATCACGTCGAGCAGAGGCAGCAGTCCGTGCGACAGGCCGTGTGCGCGCAGGCTCTTCAGCGTTTCCGCGGCGTGACCGGACAGCAGCAGCTTCTGCATTTCATCGAACAGCCGCGCGGGCGGCACGTTCTGGATAAGACCGGCGAGCTTGGGGATCGGTGCGGCGGTCTTGGCGTCGATGGCGACGCCGACCTTGGCGGCGAGCCGGAC
>Ga0207645_10000286_pt1 | contig 42134 bp, 40 predicted proteins | sample KBSM53metaG_FD_184331 | JGI IMG/M metagenome (GOLD analysis project Ga0207645, IMG submission 184331) | Miscanthus rhizosphere microbial communities from Kellogg Biological Station, Michigan, USA - KBS M5-3 metaG (SPAdes) (version 2) | ecosystem: Host-associated > Plants > Roots > Rhizosphere >...
ACCCATGAACGCCGCGTTGATCTTGTCCATCTCGAGTGTCCCCGTCGCCCAGTACAGCAGGAACATGCCGAGCAGGAATCCAGCATCTCCGACGCGGTTGGTGATAAAGGCCTTCTTGCCGGCGCGCGCGTTGTCGGCCTCCTCGAACCAGAAGCCGATCAGCAGATAGGACGCCAGCCCCACGCCTTCCCAGCCCACGAACAACACGAGGAGCGAGCGGCCCAGCACCAGCAGCAGCATGAAGAAGAGGAACAGGTTGAGGTACGCAAAGAATCGTGCGTAGCTCTTGTCCTCCTTCATGTAGCCAATTGAATAGATGTGGATCAGCGAACCCACGCCGGTCACGATGAGCACCATGACGGCGCTCAGGCGATCGAACCAGAACGCGATGTCGAAGGCTTGCCCGCCGATGCGCGCCCAAGTGAAGGCCGTCTCGACAATCGGTGCGCCGCCGCCGGCCAGGAGGTCGAGGAATGACTTGATGGCGATGGCGAAGGCGAGCAGGGGCAGGGCACAGCCGACCACGGTGACGAACGGCTTCCCGAGGCGGTTGCCGAACAGGCCGTTGGCGAAGAACCCGGCAAGCGGCAGCAGGACGATCAGCGTGAGCAGCATTGCGCCTATCCGTTCAAGTCCACGTACGCATCCGCGTCCAGCGTGCGTCGCTGATGAACCAGCACCAGCACGATGGGAATGGCGATCGCGATTTCGGCCGCCGCGACGACGAAGATCAGAAAGACCAGCACCGCGCCGGCGGAAGTTCCGGTTTGCTGGGCGAAGGTGACGAGGCTCAAGTTGACGCCGTTGAGCATCAGTTCCATGCACATCAGCATGACGAGCAGGTTGCGGCGAACGATGACGCCGATGAGGCCCAGCGCAAACAGCGCCATCGCGAGCAGCAGCAGGATCTGCATCCTATCCACGGTCGCGCCTCCTGCTGCCCTTGATCACGGCGAGCGCTGCGACGACCGCGGCGACCAGCAACACCGACGTGAGTTCGAACTGCAGCCAGTATTCCGACAGGAACGCGGCGGAGAACTGCGCAAGCCCGAAGGACGCGGATGTCGTCGCCAGACGGTCGACGCCGAGCACAAGTCCGTAACCCAGTGCTGCGAACAACAGCGTGCCGAAGGCGATCCCCGGAAAGAGCCAGCGCGAGAAGCGGTGCGTGAACGACACGTCGCGCACGTCCAGCAGCATGATCACGTACACCATGAACACCATCACCGCGCTGACGTAGATCAGCACCTGGAACGCGGCGATGAAGTGCACGCCCAGCAGGCCGTAGATGCCGCCCAGGAACACCATCGTCGAGATGAGCGCCATGGCGACCTGCATCGGATGGCGCAACACCAGCATCAGTGCCGCGCCGACGAACGCGGACAGCGCGAACGCGTAGATCAGCGCAGTGTCCAGGTGGGCAAGCAGCGAATTGATCATTGCGTGTGCTCGGGCTTGGACGTGGGATCGAGCACCGTGGAGGAGGCATTGCGCGGCGGGTAGGGCTTGGCGACATCGCTCGCCGGGTGCCACGTGATGAGCTCGGTCAGGTTGAGCCACATGTGGTCGCGGTCGCCCGTGGGCAGTCCGGGCGTTTCCTTGACCATGCGGATCGCATCCTCGGGACAAGCCTCGATGCACAGGCCGCAGAAGATGCAACGCGAATAGTCGATTTCGAACCGGGACGGGTACTTCGGATGTGCCGGGTCGGTCGGATCGAAGGCGGCGTCGATCTCGATAACCTGGGCCGGACATACGGTCGCGCACATGTTGCACGCGATGCACTGCGGGCTGCCGTCCGGCCGCTGCGTGAGGATGTGCTTGCCGCGGTTGCCTGCGGCGTAATCGGTCCGCGTCTCCTCCGGGTAGTACGTCGTCAGCGCGCCCTTGCGCCCGGTCATCCACTTGAACATGTTGCGCAGGAACACGCCGCCGGTGATCAGGAGGCCGCGAATGATCTCGAACAGATAGAGCCGTTCCCACAATGACATCGTGGGCTCGTTCCAGTAGACCTTGCGCACATGGGGTTTACGGCTCACTGGACTACCTTCGCGCTGCGCGCTCCGGTATTCGCCCTTGGGACGGCCCGGCGTGCTCATGGCGTCAGCGCCCACACGGCGACAGCGGTGACCGTCAGGTTGGCGATCGCCAGCGGCAGCATGAATTTCCACGCGAAGCTCAGCACCTGATCGTAGCGGAAGCGCGGCAGCGACCAGCGGATCAGGATCTGGAAGCTCGACATCAGCAGGACCTTCCCCAGGAAGACTACGAGCTGCGTCACGACCACGGCGCCGTGGGACATCGGCACCACGTGATTTCCCGGGAATGCGAATCCGGCGTCGGACATGAAGGGAAGGTTGTACCCACCCAGGAACAGCGTCGTGAACAGCGCCGAGACGATGGCGATCTCGATGAACTCCGCGAACATGAAGAGGCCCATCTTCATCGCGCTGTATTCGGTGTAGAAGCCCGCGATCAACTCGGATTCGGCCTCGGGCAGGTCGAAGGGAATGCGCTTGTTCTCGGCGATCGCGGCCGCCATGAACAGCACCGCGGCAAACGGCTGGTAGAACACGCCCCACGCTGGCAGGAAGCCGAGCAGGATCCCGGACTGCTGCTGCACGATGGCGGAGAGGTCGAGCGTGCCGTAGATCAGGATCAGGCCAAGCACCGTCAGGCCCATCACCAATTCGTAGGAGATCATCTGGGAGCCGGCGCGGGACGCGCCCAGCATCGAGAACTTGTTCGACGACGACCAGCCCGCAAGCATGGCGCCGATGATCGACATGCCGCCGAACGCGAAGACGATGAGCAGTCCCGCATCGAGGCGGGCGATCTGCATCGGATAAGTGCGGCCTTCGAACCACGCCGATGCGGCGGGAAGCGATTGCAGCAGTCGGCCCGGGTCCAGCATGCCGCCGAAGGGGATGACCGCGAATACCAGCAGCACCGGCGTGAACACGACCCACGGCGCGACCGCGTACGCATACCAGTCGTAGGACTTGGGTCTCCAATCCTCCTTCAGCAGCATCTTGAGACCGTCGGCGATGCCGTGGAACAACCCCCACCACACGAACTTGATCTGCGTGAACGGGATGCGGATGTACGCGCGGTTGGCGCCGATGCGGTCCGACATGACGGCGGCCTGCTTACGCTCGACCCACGTCAGCACGGTCCCGAACGTCAGCAGCACGCCCAGCGCGTAACCGATGTAGACGGCGTAGATGACGAGGTCCTGGATCATGACCGTGCGACCGCGTCCTGGGTAAACGCCGCGAACACATCCTGCGCATTGGCAACCGTCGGTTGTTTCGGAAAGCAGGGCTCGAAAGCACTCACGACGCCGGCGAAATTCGTGTACGTTCCCGCGCGCTCGGTCTGGACGCTTACGGGGATGAACACATCGGCGTGCCCGTTCTCCGGTTGCAGGTACGAATTGAGAAAGATGATCTTTGCCCCGGCCGGCAGCGTCGCGAAGTTGCAGCCTTCACCCCACACCAGCACCAGGTCCGTGTCCGGCTCGAACGCCGGCTCGCGCAGGCTCGCCTCGCCGAAAAGCGCGCGGGCGCCGGCGGTGTTGGGATTCTTGTCGGGGCGGATGAGGAGGTCGTCCTCGATCCGTTCGCCGGGAAGCGGTGCGTGGTCGCGCTTGATGAACGTCGCGAAACGCCCGTTCAGCGCATCGCGACAGGCCGCCAGTTCCTCGTTCGATCCCCAGCTCGACACCAGGATCACGACGCGCTTCGCTTCGCCGATCAGCTTGCGTGCGGCCAGCAGAGCGGATGCGAGCTCGACCGGCTTGCCCTTCTGCATCGCCCGGTCGGCGCGAGGACGTTCGAATACCTGCGCCAGATCGCGGCCCTTGTTGCATATCCACGGGCCATTCACGGCGGGGTTTTCCAGCGGCGTCACGCGCGCGATGCTGGTGTTCTGCGCAGGGTCCAGCGCGCGCAGATGCCATTCGGCTTTACGGTGCCAGATGTTGACGGAACAGCCGCGCTCGCAGCCCGGACATATGGATGGCGTAGGCTTCAGGTACCAGACGCGCGCCTTGTGCAGGAAAGGCTTGGACAGCAACGCGCCGACCGGGCAGATGTCGATGACGTTATCGGAGTAGGGATCGGCGTCGAGCGGCGAATCGTCGGCGGCGCGCACCAGCGACACGTCGCCGCGGTTCTTGATGCCGAGCGCGTTCGACTTGGAGATCTCGCGCGTGAAGCGCACGCAGCGCGAACAGAGGATGCAACGCTCGTTGTCGAGCAGGATCCGCTCGGACAGGTCGTGGAACTTGGTCGCGCGCACCTTGGGCTCGCGAGAAACCGACGGCGAGCCGTTGTACGCGAAGTGATAGTCCTGCAGCGTGCACTCGCCGGCCTTGTCGCAGATGCCGCAGTCGACCGGATGGTTGAGCGTGATGAACTGCATCGTCGCCTTGCGATGCTCGCGCACCAGGTCGGAGTCGGTCAGCACGTGCAGGCCTTCCGTCACGGGCATGTTGCAGGAGATCTCGACCCAGCTGCGGCCTTCGACCTGGACCGTGCAGATGCGGCAATTGCCGGCGATCGACAGCTCCGGATGCCAGCAGAAGTACGGGATGTAAAAGCCGTTCGCCAGCGCCGCCTGCATGACGGTCTGGCCGGCTTCGGCCTGCACCGGTTGCCCGTTGATGAAGATCTCAGGCATGGACGGTTCCCTCGAGGTTGCCGGCGAGCTTCGAGCGCTTGTTGGCGACCCAGTATTCGAATTCGTCGCGATACTTGTCCAGGATCCCGATCGTCGCGTAGCCGGCGGCGTCGCCCATGCCGCAAATCGTCATGCCGTCCTGCAGGCGCGAAATACGGTAGAGGCTGTCGATGTCATCGGGCTGGCCTTCGCCGGCGACGATGCGGTCGATGATCCGGTGCAGCCACCCCATGCCTTCGCGGCATGGGGTGCACTGGCCGCAGGATTCGTGGTGGTAGAAGCGCAGCATCACTTGCAGAAGGCGCACCATGCACGTGCCTTCGGCGATGGCGATCATCCCGCCCGACCCCAGCGACGAGCCGGCGCCGGCGAACGACTGGTGGTCGAACGTCAGCGGCTCGACTTCAGCGGCCGTCAGCACCTTGGTGGAAATCCCGCCGGGGACGATGCATTTCAATTTCTGGCCGGGCAGCATCCCCCCGCAGTCGTCGAACAGAAATTGCTGCATCGGGTAGCCGTATTCGACTTCATAGACTCCGGGCTTCGCGATGTGGCCGGATATCGAGACGAGCTGCGTGCCCGGGCACTTGGCCGTCCCGACTTTCCTGTAGGCGTCGGCTCCCTCCGCGATGATCCGCGTGATGTTGGCCAGCGTCTCCACGTTATTGACGACCGTGGGACGCTTGTAGAGACCCTGCACGGTGAGCCGCGGCGGGCGGTTGCGCGGGTAGCCGCGCTTGCCTTCGAGCGACGACAGCAGTCCTGACGCCTCGCCGCACACATACGAACCGGCGCCGCGATAGACGACGATGTCGCAGGAAAACTCGGTGCCCAGGATGTGCTCGCCGAACCAGCCGGCTGTATAAGCCTCCTCGACGGCGGCGGCGAGGCGCCGGTACGGCAGGTCGAATTCACCACGGATGTAGACGAACGCGTTGCGGACCTGCAGCGCGAACGACGAGATCAGCATCGATTCCAGCAGCAGGTGCGGCGCGTTCTCGAGAATCCAGCGATCCTTGAACGTGCCGGGTTCACCTTCGTCGGCGTTGGCGCACAGAAAGTGCGGCTGGTTGTCGTTGAGGTGGACGACGCCCCATTTGCGGCCGGCCGGGAACGCGGCTCCGCCATGGCCAAGCAGGCCCGAGGCGTTGACTTCCTTGGTCACGTCTTCCGGCTTCAACTGCGTCAGCACGCGGCGCAGCGTCGCATAGCCGCCGCGCGCGACATAGTCGGCAAGCGTGTGCGAGGTGGCCGTGACGGGGAACGTCATCAGCAGCTGCTTGCCGGGCATCAGCCTTGCCCCTTCAATTCCTCGAGCAGCGCGTCGAGCTTCTCGATACTCATGTTCTCGTGGTACGTGTCATTGACCATCACGACCGGTGCCGTGCCGCACGATCCCAGGCACTCGGCCGTTGAAAGCGTGAAGACTCCGTCGGGCGTCGTTTGGCCGGGCGCCACGCCCAGCTTCTGTGACAAGTGGTCGATCAGGCGTTCCGCGCTGCGCATCGAGCAGGTGACGTTGCGGCACGCCTGCAGGTGAAAGCGGCCGATGGGCTTGCGTCGGAACTGCGTGTAATAGGACAGCACTTCCTCGATCTGGATGCGCGGAACGCCCAGGTATTCGACCAGGCCGGCGATGTCGTCGTCAGCGACATAGCCGCGGTCCTCCTGGATGCGGCGCACGCAGGGCAGCACGAGCGAGGATTCGAATCCCGCGGGGAAGCGAGCCTTCAGCTTCTCGAATTCAGGAATGAGATGTTTCATGCGGCGCTCATCGGTCGCTCACCTGTCACTCATCTGTCACATTCGCCGCCGATCATGTTGATCGAGCCGAACGTCGGGACGATGTCCGCCAGCTGGTAGCCATCGAGCATCCTGTGCACGCCCCCCATGTGTACGAAGCTCGGCGCGCGCACGTGGACCTTGGCCGGGACCCCGCCGCCGGTGCTCACGATGTAGAAACCCAGCTCGCCGTTGGGCGATTCGTGCGCGGCGTAGGCATCGCCCGCCGGCACCTGCGGACCGTCCATCACCAGCTTGAAGTGATTTATCAGCGATTCGATTTCCGTGTAGACGAGCCTCTTCTCGGGAAACGTGAAACGGTGGTCGTCCACATTGATCGGGCCCGCGGGAAGCGTGTCGACCAGCTGCCGGATCATGTGCACCGACTCGTCCATCTCGCACATGCGGACGTAGTAGCGGTCGTAGTTGTCGCCGTTGATGCCCACCGGTACTTCGAAATCCAGGTCGGCGTAGGCGAGATAAGGCGTATCGCGGCGAAGGTCGCGCGGGGCGCCGGTCGAGCGCAGGATCACACCGGTATAGCCCCAGTTGACCGCGTCGGCCGAGGAAATCACGCCGACGTTGCGCATGCGGTCGATGAAGATCCGGTTGCGGTCCATCAGGCCATGGACACGGCCGATGAACATCTCGTACTTGTCGAGGATGATCTCCAGCTTGGCGAGCCAGCCGTCCGGCAGGTCCCGCGCCAGGCCGCCGATTCGGCCGTAGGTGTAGGTCACGCGTGCGCCGGTCAGGTCGGCAAGGTGCTCGTACATATAGTCGCGGACCATGACCAGGTACAGGAACGCCGTCATCGCGCCCAGTTCCATAAGGCCGGCGGCGACACACGTCAAATGGTCGACGATGCGTGAATATTCCGACAGCAGCGTGCGCAGGTGACGGCAGCGCGGCGTGATCCGGATGTCGGCGAGCGTCTCCACCGCTTCGCAGTAGGCGAAATCGTTGATCAGCGCCGATACATAGTTGAGGCGGTCGACGTAAGGGATGAGGTTATGCCAGGTGTGCGACTCGCACTCCTTCTCGAAGCCGCGGTGCAGGTAGCCGCAATGCACGTCGGTGCGCACGACGCGCTCACCGTCCAGCTCGGCGATGATCTGGACCGTTCCGTGCGTGGCCGGGTGCGAAGGACCGATATTGACGATGACGTGATCGTCGTGGCCCGTCGTGTCGAACGCCGGGCGGACCGGGTTCGGCAACGTAAATTCGGGCAGCTTCGCTTCCAGGGCCATTTCAGGTCGTTCCCGCTTATTTTCGATACGGGACCAGCGGCTGTTCCCGAAGCTTCGGATAGTCCTTGCGCAACGGGTGCCCGACGAAGCCCTCGTAGAGCAGGATCGGACGCAGGTCCGGATTGCCGCGGAAGGCGATGCCGTACATGTCGTGGCACTCGCGTTCCATGAGGCCGGCCGAGCCGTACAGCGAGACCAGCGAGTCGACAGTCGGATCCGCGTCGGTCACCGGCGCCTTGAGGCGAACGCGTGCGAAGTGACTGGTCGAGTAGAAGTGGTAGACGAGCTCGAAGCGCGGTTGCCGTGGGAGCCAGTCCACGGCGGTGACGTCGAGGAAGAGATCGAATTGGAATTCGGACTTCAGGATTCGCACTGTTTCCAGCAGGCGCGCCGCCGGCAGTTGCACGACGAGCATGCCGTGAGCCAGCGTCACCTCGTAATCGGGGGGCGCCAGGCGTAGCTGCAGTGGCCCGAGCACGGCCGCCATCAGAAGGTCTTCGTCACGATGGGGTGCCGCGACCGCGCAATCTTGTCCTGAAGCTGCATGATGCCGTCGATCACCATTTCGGGGCGCGGCGGGCAGCCCGGGACGTAGACATCAACCGGAATGATCTTGTCGATGCCCTGCACGGCCGCGTAGTTCTGGTAGAAGCCGCCGGACGTTGCGCAGACACCGAAGGCCATCACCCATTTCGGCTCGCACATCTGTTCATAGACCCGGTACAGGACCGGCGCTTGCTTGTGCGTCACCGTTCCGACGACCATCAGCAGATCGGCCTGGCGCGGCGAAAAGCGAGGCAGCGCGGCGCCGAAGCGGTCGGTGTCGTATGGCGACGAACTCACCGCCATGAACTCCATTGCGCAGCATGCGGTGACGAACGGATAGGGGAACAGCGAGAACTTGCGCGCCCAGCCGACCAGTTCGTCCTTTTTCGTCGTCAGGTACTCGAACGCCGCGGACTTTCCGCTGCCGGCGGAGTGGATTGGAATGGGTATCGGCGTGCGCGTCATGTCTATTCCGAGACCGCCTCGAGCAGCCGCGCCTTGTAGACATAGAGCAGGATCAGCACGAGCAGGAAGATGAAGATGCCGAAAGTCACCAGCATGAAACCCGTGACAGGCTGCGCGCCCAATGCCCAGATGAACAGAAACACCGTTTCCAGGTCGAACAGGATGAAGATGATCGCTACGGCGTAATACTTGATGGGCACCGCTTTCACGTTGCGCACATCGACCGGCGTGGCGCCGCATTCGAACGGCTCGAGCTTCATCGCCGACGAAGCCGACTTGGGTCCGAGGATGCGGTTGAGCAACAGCGTGACCGCGACGAATCCCAGGATCGCCAGCATGTACAGAAGGAAGACGACGTAAGGGTTCATGAAATGTGCTCGGGCGTCACAGGTTTGGCTCGGCCTTAAAGCTTCGCTGCAGCCTAGAGGTATCGCCCCGCAACCGGGTTGATGCAGATCAACCGAGTGCTCTTGGCGGGAAGTTAGGTCACGACCGAAGACGGTTCGGACGGGGACACGCGAGAAGTCAGGCAATCACGTCGCGTGCGGGGCGCGCTTCAGATGGTTTCCGGCACCATCTTGATGGCCCCGCAAGGACACTCGGACACGCAAATGCCGCAGCCCTTGCAGTAATCGAAATTGAACTCGAAGCGCTTGCCGGGTCCCAATTTGATCACCGCGTTGTCGGGACACACGCCGTAGCAGTTGTCGCACTCGAAACAGTTGCCGCACGACAGGCAGCGGCGCGCCTCGAACAGCGCGTTGGTCTCGTCAAGCCCGCTCACCACCTCGTCGAATGTGGAGGTGCGCCGGGCCAGTTCGAGGACGGGCCGCACGGTCTTCGGCGCATCGGCGTAATACCAGGTGTTGAGCTTGTCGAATTCGGCCACCTCATGCTTGGGCGGCGGGTCGTACGCCGTGCCACGCAGCCAGGCGTCGATGTGGCGCGCGGCCTTCTTGCCATGCCCGACGCCAACGGTCACTGTACGTTCCGAGGGCACCATGTCGCCGCCGGCGAAGACGCCAGCATGTCCTGTCATCATGTTCGGGCCGACCTGAACGGTGCCGTCCTTGATCGAGAGTCCCGGCACGCCGTCGAGCAGCGACAGGTCCACGTCCTGTCCCAGCGCCAGCACGAGGGAATCGGCTTCGAGCGTCTCGAACTCGCCGGTCGGCTGCGGAAAGCCCTTGTCGTCAAGCTTCATCTTTTCGACGGTAAGCGTGCCCTCGTCGGCCATGTTCTTGATCGTCGACAGCCACTTGATCAGCACGCCCTCCTGCAATGCCTCCTCGACCTCGAAGTCATGCGCGGGCATCTTTTCCCGGTTGCGGCGATAGACGATGATCGCCTCGGAGGCGCCAAGACGCTTGGCGGTGCGTGCGACGTCGAGCGCCGTATTGCCGCCACCGTAGACGACAACTCGCCGCCCCAGCATCGGCTTCTCTTCGCCTTCCATGCTTCGCAGCACGGACACCGCGTCCAGCATGTGTGCCGCTTCGCCCGCGGGTATGTAGGCACGCTTGGCGATGTGGGCGCCGACCGCAAGGAAGGCCGCGTCGAACTGGCCCGCTTCCATGGTTTCGGTGATGTTCGTTACCTTGCGGTTCAACTCGAGCACGACACCCATGTCGAGGATGCGCTTGACCTCGGCATCGAGCACGTCGCGCGGCAACCGATACTTCGGAATGCCGAAACGCATCATCCCGCCGGACAAGGGACCCGCCTCGATGATCTTGACGCGGTGGCCCAGCCGGCGCAGGTGATAGGCGGCGGAGAGCCCCGACGGCCCGGCGCCGACGACGAGCACGTGCTTGCCGGATTCGAATGCCGGCCGCGCGAATTGCCAGCCGTGCTTGATCGCCTCGTCGCCCAGGAAGCGCTCGACGGAATTGATGCCGACCGACTCGTCGAGCTTGCCGCGGTTGCAGGCGCCTTCGCAGGGGTGGTAGCAGACGCGTCCCATGATCGCCGGGAACGGATTGTCGGCAGTCAACAGCCGCCACGCTGTTTCGTAGTCACCGCTCTCCGCAGGATAGAGCCAACCCTGGATGTTTTCGCCGGCCGGACACGCATGGTTGCAGGGCGGCAACCGGTCGAGGTACATCGGCCGCGACGTGCGCCACGAACCGGTCTTGTTGGCCAGGCTCGAGCCGGGTTTCAGAGTAATGGCGTAGGGCTTTTCCATGGTGTCCGCTAGTCGAGCAGGCCGAATTTGGCGATGTTGCGGTCGGCATTCGCCTGGATGCGGGCGAGGCGCGCTTCGTCCGGCTTGGAGCCGAAGAGGTGCGCGAAGCGCTTCTGCAGCTTCAGGTAGTCCTCGACCGGGGCCTTGCGGCGGATCTTCGTGCGTCCGGTGATCTCGCCGTCCTCCGCCTCGAACAGCGGGAAGAGCCCGGTCTCGACGGCGAGCCGCGCGAGCTTGATCGTGTCCGCCGGCGCCGAGCCCCAGCCCAAGGGGCAGGGAACGTGGATGTGGATGTACCGGGCGCCGTGCATCGACATCGCTTTGGTCACCTTGAATTCGAGATCGTGCAGGTTGGCGACGCTTGCGGTGGCGACGTACGGAATGAAGTGCGCCATCGCGATCAGCGGCACGTTCTTGCCGGTACCGAAAACGTTGCCCGGTTCCTTGCCGACGGCCATCGTCGTCGCCGTGCGCGCCGTCGGCGGCGTCGCGCTGGAGCGCTGCACGCCGGTGTTCATGTAGGCCTCGTTGTCGTAGCAGATGTACAGCACGTCGTCGTTGCGCTCGAACATGCCCGACAGGCAGCCGAAGCCGATGTCGGTGGTGCCGCCGTCTCCGCCCTGCGCGACGACGCGGGTGTCCGTGTGGCCGGTCACGCGCAGGGCCGCAGCCACGCCCGATGCGACCGCGGCGGCGTTCCCGAACAGCGAATGAATCCATGGAATCTGCCACGAGCTCTCCGGGTAAGGCGTGGAGAACACTTCGAGGCAGCCGGTGGCGTTGACGGCGATGAGCTGGTTGTTGGTCGCGCGCATCGCCGCATCGATCGCGTAGCGCGCGCCGAGGGCTTCGCCACAGCCCTGGCACGCGCGGTGCCCGGAATTGAGCGAGTTGGTGCGTTCCATGTTCGCCTGCACGGCGCGCTCGTTCTCCTTTAGCAGGCGATTGCCGACGGTGAACGTGCCGGTCTGGTAGAACTTAACTTCCTGCATGGTGTTCGGCATGGTGCGTCCCGGCTCGATCATCCTATTTGCGACGCGACGGTGCCCATGCGGCGCAGGATGGCCTCGGCGGTTGGTCCAGTGCGCCGCGCCTGCGCCTCGCGCTCGAGCTCGTGGCTGACGACTTCGGCATTGAGGTCGAGGAACGTCACCTGCTCGAGCTCGTCGGCGATCGCGTTCTGGAACAATTGCCGGAGCGATGAGACCGTGATCGCGCGCCCTCCCAGTCCCGCAATGACGGTGTAGCCCTTGAGCTGGATTCCCGACAGCGACTTGCGGATGCCATCGGAGACGATGCCGCCCAAGCCCACGGCGAGGCATTTCTCCAGCACGACGACGCGCTTCGCCGCCTGCAGCGCCTCGCGCAGCACGGCGACCGGGAAGGGTCGGAACGAACAGATCGATACCGCGCCGATCCGCTCGCCGGATTCGCGCAATTCGTCGACGACATCCTGTACCGTGCCGATCACCGAACCCAGGGCCACGACGATCGTTTCGGCATCCTCGGTGCGGTATTCGCGGATGAGGCCGCCCGAGTCGCGCCCGAACCGCGTGGCGAATTCCGCGGCGAGCTTCGGTATGAGCGACAGCGCGCGCAGCTGCTTGTGGTGCCCCAGATAGCGCACTTCGGTGAACGCTTCGGGACCGACCAGCGCGCCGATGGTGACCGGGTCGGCGGGATCGAGGATCTGCCTCGGCTGGAACGGAGGGAGGTAAGCGTCGACGTCCGCCTGGTCGGGAATGTCCACGCGGTCGTAGGCGTGCGTCAGGATGAAACCATCCATGCACACCATCACCGGGCATGACAGCTCCTCGGCCAGGCGGAACGCCTGGATGTGCAAGTCGAGCGCCTCCTGGTTGGTGACGGCGAAGAGCTGGATCCAGCCGGCGTCGCGCATCGACATGCTGTCCGAGTGGTCGTTCCAGATGTTGATCGGGGCGCCGATCGCGCGGTTGCCGATGGTCATCACGATCGGCAGGCCAAGACCCGCGGCGTTGTATACGGCTTCGGCCATGAACAGCAGTCCCTGGCTGCTCGTCGCTGTGTACGTGCGCGCGCCGGCCGCGGAGGCGCCGATCGCCACCGACATCGCGGCGAATTCGGACTCGACGTTGATGAACTCGCAGTTGACGAGAGTGCCGTCCTTGACCATTTCGCCGACGCCTTCGACGATGTGCGTCTGTGGCGTGATCGGATAGGCGCAGATCACTTGCGGGCGGCACAGCGCGATGGCCTCGGCGACCGCATGCGAGCCCTCGGTCTGCTTAAGCATGGGCCGTCTCCGGTCGCTTGCTGGCGAACGCAAAGGCCTCGGCTGCGGCCGCGACATTTTTTTCCGCGACCGCGGAGGGAAATTTTTCCCGGATGGCCTTGATCACCGATTCCTGCCGGATCTGGCCGGTGATCGCGGCAAAGGCGGCAAGCAGCGGCACGTTGGGAACAGGACGACCGACGTGCTTCAACGCGATCTCCGTGGCAGGCAGCGTGCACAACCTTTCGGGGCGGAAGCCGGCGATGAACGCTTCGAGTCCGAGTTCGGAGAAGCTGCGCGTCGAATTGAGCAGGATGAACCCTGACTTGGGCAGGCCGTTGAAGAGATCGACCTGGTGCAGCAGCGTCGGGTCCTGGATGATCAGCGCGTCGGGCGCCATGACGGGTTCGCGCAAGCGGATCTCGCGGACGTCGATGCGGCAGAAGGCCATTACCGGCGCGCCCATGCGTTCGGAGCCGAAGCTGGGGAATGCCTGCGCGTACCGGCCTTCGAGAAACGCGGCCACCGACAACATCTCCGCGCCGGACACCACGCCCTGGCCGCCGCGACCATGAATGCGAACCTGAAACATTCTTATGCAGCCTCCATCACATCCGATAAGACCTCGAGGGCCGTCGCGCAATCCTGCGCGTAACTGCGGTGAACCCCTTGATGCAAGTCAAACGTGGCGCCTTTGCGGCAAATGCCGGGCAACCGGCGGAAGTGAGTTCGTATCGGAGGCGTGCGAGGCCGGCACGCGATGGGGTAAGCTTCACGCCCCCGTTATCGACCCAACGCGCAATGGCGCCGCAGAATCCCGCCAAGAAGCACAAATTCGTCAAAGCCTGGATGCAGGAGCACCTGAACGATCCGTATGTTCAGGAGGCGAAGCGCCGGGGTTTCCGGTCGCGGGCGGCGTTCAAGCTGATCGAACTCGCCGATCGCGACAAGTTGCTCAAGCCCGGAATGACAGTAGTCGACCTGGGCGCGGCGCCAGGAAGCTGGTCGCAGGTGCTGCGCGAACGTCTGGGACCGGCCGGAAAGATCGTCGCCATCGACCTGCTGCCGATGGACGGCATTGCGGGTGTCACGTTCATACAGGGGGATTTTCGGGAAGAGGAAGGGCTGGTGGCACTAGCGGCGGCGCTAGGGAACGCGCGGGCACACCTTGTGGTTTCGGACATGGCCCCCAATCTCTCCGGCATCGATGCGGCGGATCAGGCACGAAGCGTGCATCTGGGTGAACTTGCGCTGGAATTTGCCGTCGGACACTTGGCGCCTGGAGGCGACTTGCTGGTGAAGGTGTTCCAAGGTGCGGGCCTGAATGAGTTCCAGCGCCAGATGGACGAGCACTTCGCCAAGGTTTACGTACGCAAGCCCAAGGCATCCCGCGATCGCAGCCGCGAGACATTTTTGGTGGGTAAGGGATTTCTGGCGTAAGGGTGTCGTTTGCAGGCGACAAGCGCGATCTTGCGCGGTGTTACAGGATGTTTGCGATATTTGGCGTGCCAGCGGAGCGTGTCCACGCGGCGGTCGCTGGTCTTCGGGATGTATTCGCAGCTAGAATGGGTTTGCTCTCCGGCCGGGAATGACGGTCGGGCAGTAACTGCCGGTGCGCGGCCTGCCGGATTGACGATGGCCGCAAGGAGCCTGTTTTGAACAATCTGGTCAAGAACATCGGCATCTGGGCCGTGATCCTCATGGTCGTGCTCGTCGTGGTCAAGCAGTTCGACTCGCGGCAACCGGGCAAGGACGCCATTTCCTATTCCGAATTCATGGACTCGGCCAAGAACGGCAAGGTCGAATCGGCTACGGTCGAGGGCCGCAAGATCAACTGGGTCTCCACCGACAAGAAGAAATTCACGACCTACAGCCCGGGCGACATCTGGATGGTCGGCGATCTCCTCAAATACGGCGTCAAGGTCGACAGCAAGCAGGAAGAAGAACAGTCGTTCCTGTCGCAGATCTTCATTTCCTGGTTCCCGATGCTGCTGCTGATTGGCGTGTGGATCTTCTTCATGCGCCAGATGCAGGGTGGCGGCCGGGGAGGCGCGTTCTCGTTCGGCAAGAGCAAGGCGCGCATGATCGATGAGGCGAACAACACCATCACGTTCGCCGACGTGGCCGGATGCGAGGAAGCAAAGGAAGAAGTCGCCGAACTGGTGGAGTTCCTGCGCGACCCGTCCAAGTTCCAGAAGCTGGGCGGACGCATCCCGCGCGGCGTTCTGATGGTGGGCAGCCCCGGCACCGGCAAGACGCTGCTGGCCAAGGCCATCGCGGGCGAGGCGAAGGTGCCGTTCTTCTCCATCTCGGGCTCGGATTTCGTCGAGATGTTCGTCGGCGTCGGCGCGGCGCGCGTGCGCGACATGTTCGAGCAGGCCAAGAAGAATGCGCCGTGCATCGTGTTCATCGATGAAATCGACGCCGTCGGACGCCAGCGCGGCGCTGGCCTGGGTGGCGGAAACGACGAGCGCGAACAGACGCTGAATCAGCTGTTGGTGGAAATGGATGGATTCGAAGGCAACGCGGGCGTCATCGTCATTGCCGCGACCAACCGGCCCGACGTGCTCGACCCGGCGCTGATGCGTCCGGGCCGTTTCGACCGCCAGGTCGTGGTCCCGCTGCCGGACATCCGCGGCCGCGAACAGATCCTGCTCGTGCACATGCGCAAGGTGCCGATGGCGCCGGACGTGAAGGCCGACATCATCGCGCGCGGCACGCCGGGTATGTCCGGCGCCGACCTGGCAAACCTGGTCAACGAAGCGGCGCTGTTCGCCGCGCGTTCGAACAAGCGACTGGTCGACATGCACGATTTCGAGCGCGCCAAGGACAAGATCATCATGGGCGCCGAGCGGCGCTCGATCGTGATGCCGGAAGAGGAACGGCGCAACACGGCCTATCACGAGTCCGGCCACGCGATCGTCGCCGTGCTGCTGCCCAAGACCGACCCGGTGCACAAGGTCACGATCATTCCGCGCGGCCGCGCCCTTGGTGTCACGATGCAGCTGCCCACCGAAGACCGTTACAGCATGGATCGCAATCACATGCTGAACATGATCTCGGTGCTCTTTGGCGGCCGCATCGCCGAGGAACTGTTCATGAACCAGATGACCACAGGCGCCTCCAACGACTTCGAACGTGCCACGGAAATCGCGCGCAACATGGTCACGCGCTACGGCATGTCGGACGAGCTGGGCCCCATGGTGTACGGCGAGAACGAAGGCGAGGTTTTCCTCGGCCGCTCGGTGACCACGCAGAAGAACGTATCCGAGGCGACGATGCAGAAGGTCGACCAGGAGATCCGCAAGATCATCGACCAGCAATACGCGGTCGCGCGGAAGCTCCTGGAGGACAATCGCGACAAGGTGGAGGCCATGGCCAAGGCGCTGCTGGAAATGGAGACGATCGACGCCGACCAGATCGCCGACATCATGGGCGGCAAGCCGCCGCGTCCGCCCAAGCCCACGCCGGCGTCGACGGGACCGTCGTCGGGAGGAGGCACGACAATTGGCCCCGAGGTGGCGCCGTCCGCCAACCCGGTATAAGGGCTCCGTACAAGGCTCCATACAACCGGCAAAAGAAGGGCGTGCGAAAATGCACGCCCTTCTGATTTGTGAGTCGCGATGGCCGCTCCAGCATTCCTGCAATTGGGCAATCGGGCGCTGGATTTGTCTCGTCCGCGGGTGATGGGCGTCCTGAACGTGACGCCCGATTCGTTCTCGGACGGCGGCATGTTCGTCGATCGCGAACGTGCGCTTGGGCAAGCGCGCCGGATGGTCGCGGACGGCGCCGACATCATCGACATCGGCGGCGAATCCACGCGACCCGGCGCTGCCCCGGTGCCCCTTGAGGTCGAGCTGGACCGGGTCGTGCCCCTCGTCGAAACGCTGGCCAAGGAAGGCTTGCGAATCAGCGTCGACACGCACAAGCCCGACGTCATGCGCGCCTCGCTTGCAGCTGGCGCGGTCATGATCAACGACGTACGCGCATTGCAGGCGCCCGATGCCATGGCTACGGTCGCCGCCAGCGGCGCGGCGGTGTGCCTCATGCACATGCAGGGCGAGCCCCGGACCATGCAGGCACAACCGCACTACGGCGACGTGGTGAACGAGGTCCGCGACTTCCTGGTCGACCGCGCGCATTTGTGCGAAGCAGCGGGCATCGGCCGCGACCGCATCGTCATCGATCCGGGATTCGGTTTCGGCAAGTCGCAGGCGCATAATCTCGAGTTGATGCGGGCGTTGGGTACCTTGGCCGCCACCGGTTATCCCGTGCTGGCGGGTCTGTCGCGGAAGTCGATGCTGGGCGGGATCGCCGGCCGCGAAGTGAACGAGCGCGCGGCAGCAAGCGTAGCCGCGGCGTTGGCTGCGGTTGCACGGGGCGCGGCCATTGTCAGGGTGCACGACGTGCGCGAAACCGTTGACGCATTGAAGGTGTGGCATGCCATCGAAACAGCTTGAATCCGTCGTCAAACGCAGATATTTCGGCACCGACGGCATACGCGGCCGCGTGGGCGAATCGCCCATCACGCCCGAGCTCATGCTCAAGCTCGGATGGGCGGCGGGTCGCACGCTGGCCGCCGCCGACGGGGCGCATCGTGCCGTGGTGGCTACCGAGCGAGCCGGCGACCGGCCCGGCGTTCTGATCGGCAAGGACACGCGCATCTCCGGCTATTTGCTGGAAGCCGCGCTCGAGGCCGGTCTTTCGGCCGCGGGCATCGACGTGTACCTTTGCGGTCCGCTGCCCACGCCCGGCATCGCCTATCTGACGCGCGCGCTCCGCCTCGCCGCGGGCATCGTGATCAGCGCGTCGCACAATCCATTCGACGACAACGGCATCAAGTTCTTCTCCGCTACGGGAACCAAGCTGCCGGACGACGTCGAAGCCGCGATCGAAGCGCGCATGGATGCGCCCCTCGAATGCGTGGTATCGGCGCAACTCGGCAAGGCGCGCCGCATCGACGACGCGGCGGGACGGTACATCGAATTCTGCAAGGGAACGTTTCCGTCGGAACTGGACTTGCGCGGGCTGCGCATCGTCGTCGACTGCGCGCACGGCGCCGGCTACCACGTGGCACCTCCGGTGTTCCACGAACTGGGCGCCGATGTCATCTCTGTCGGCGTCGCGCCCGACGGCATCAACATCAATGCCGGCGTCGGTGCGACGCATCCCAAGTTTCTGGCCGAACGGGTGCGCGCGCATCACGCCGACCTGGGCATTGCGCTTGATGGCGACGGCGACCGCCTGATCATGGTCGACAGCGCCGGCACCATTTACGACGGCGACCAGCTGCTGTACGTCATAGCCGCGGACTACCACCGGCGCGGCGCAGCGCTACGCGGTGTGGTGGGAACCTTGATGAGCAATCTCGGGTTCGAGCAGGCGCTGGCGCGCGAAGGCATACCGCTGGCGCGCGCGCGCGTCGGCGATCGCTATGTCCTCGAGCAAATGCGCGAGCGCGGCTGGGTACTGGGCGGAGAGAATTCGGGGCACGTGATCTGCCTCGACAAGCACACCACCGGCGACGGCATCATCGCGGCGCTTGCGGTACTGCGCGCGTTGATCGAGCAGCGCAAGACGCTGGCCGAAGCCACGGCGGGCGTGACGATGTTCCCGCAACGGCTCATCAACGTGCCGGTGACGCGCGAGTGGGATTGGCAGGCGAGCGGTCCGGTGCGCACGGCGGAGCGCGCGGCCGTGGCTTCTCTGGGCGACTCGGGGCGCGTACTGCTGCGGCCATCGGGCACCGAGCCCGTGCTGCGTGTGATGGTCGAGGCGCGCGAGCGAAGCCTGGCTGACCGCCACGCTGAAGCGCTCGCGCAGGCAATCGTTGCCGCCGCGTCGGCGTAGTAGCGACCGCACGGCGCGTCTGCCGCGCCGCCGGTACTGAATGCTGCTGGCGGTGTTCGCGCCGCGTGCAGTGCCTGGACGCGAATAGGTAATTTGCTCAAGCTTTCTGGTTGCAAGACGCCTTAGCGCGCCGCGTATAATTCCGCGATGGTCGCCGTGCTGCACGCCGCGCCGCAGACCGCCGCGCCACAGGCGGTCGCCGCGTGGCTCGACACTCTCTCCCGCGAGTATTCCGCCGCCGAGCGCGCGTCGTTCGCCGCAGCGCTCGAGTACGCGCGCTCCGGCTGTGGTGACGCCGCGATGCCCGACGGCGAGCCGGCGCTCGACCGCGCGCTGGGTGCTGCGACGATCCTGGCCGGCCTTAAGCTCGATCCGGATACGGTCCGGGCGGCGTTGCTGCTGGGGCTCCCCGTTGCCGGGACGTTCGATGCGGATGCTGTCGCCGCCGAATTCGGCAGCAATGTCGCGACCCTCGTCGCCGGCGTCGCGCGGATGGGCGTCATCCGCACGATGCCGGCCACCGGCAACGCCGAGGAACGCGCGGCGCAGGCGGAGAACCTGCGCAAGATGCTGCTGTCAATGGTCGAGGACATTCGCGTCGTACTGATCAAGCTCGCCGAACGCACGCAGGCGCTGCGCACGCTCATGACCGGGGACGCGGCGCTGCGCACGCAGGGTGCGCGCGAAGTACTCGACCTGTTCGCACCGCTCGCCAACCGGCTCGGCATCTGGCAGTTGAAGTGGGAGCTCGAGGACCTGAGCCTGCGCGCGCTCGAGCCCGCCGCGTACAAGTCGATTGCCGCGATGCTCGACGAGCGCCGGCTCGATCGCCAGAACTACATCGAGGACGTGCTCGCGATACTGCGCCGCGAGCTGGCTTCCGCCGGCGTCGCCGCCGAAGTGAGCGGACGCCCCAAGCACATCTACAGCATCTGGACCAAGATGCGCCGCAAGCAGGCGGGCATGGATGCGCTCTACGACATTCGTGCGGTACGCATCCTCGTCGATTCGGTGAAAGACTGCTATACGGCGCTGGGGCTCGTGCATCACCTGTGGACGCCGCTGGCGCGGGAGTTCGACGACTACATCGCCAAGCCCAAGGCCAACAATTACCGTTCGCTGCACACGGCGGTCATCGGACCCGAAGGGAAGCCGCTTGAGGTGCAGATCCGGACGCGCGAGATGCACCAGCACTCCGAATACGGCGTCGCTGCCCACTGGCGCTACAAGGAAGGCGCGATGAAGGGCGTGCGCCACGATCCGACCTTCGACGACAAGATCGCGTGGCTGCGGCAAGTGTTGGACTGGAAGGACGCGGTCGCCGATTCCGGCGAGTGGCTGTCGGCTTTCAAGGAAAGCCTCTTTACCGATTCGATCTATGTGCTGACGCCGCAGGGCAAGGTCATCGACCTGCAACGGGGATCGACGCCGGTGGATTTCGCATACGCCGTGCACACGAACCTCGGCCACCGCTGCCGCGGCGCCACGGTCGACGGGCAGATGGTTCCTTTGCACTACACGCTGAAGAACGGACAGCAGGTCGAGGTCGTCACGGTCAAGCAGGGCGGTCCGTCGCGCGACTGGCTCAATCCGGACCTGGGCTACGTGCAGAGCCACCGTGCGCGCACCAAGGTTCGGCAGTGGTTCCGCGCGCAGCAGCACGAGCAGACGGTTGCGCAAGGGCGCGCGCTGGTCGAGCGCGAGCTCGCGCGCATGGGACAGACGGCGCTGAAGCTCGACGCGCTTGCCGCGAAGGCGGGCTACGACAAGGCGGAGGATTTCTTCGCGGCCTTCGGACGTGACGAGATCAACTCCAAGCAGGTGCAGACCGCGATCCAGGCGCTGGCGTTGCCGTCGGCGCCGGCGACGCTGGCGGCGGAACCGGAAGTGCAGATGCGCAAGAGCAAGGCTGCCGGCTCGGGGGGCGGCATCCTCGTCGTTGGCGTCGACCGCCTGCTTACCGGGCTCGCGCGTTGCTGCAAGCCGGCGCCGCCGGATCCGATCGCCGGTTTCGTCACACGCGGCAAGGGTGTAACCATCCACCGGGCGAGCTGTCCCAACGTCACGCGGATGCGCGCGACGCAGCCCGAGCGCCTGATCACCGCCGGATGGGGCGCGCCGCGCGACGAGGTATTCCCCGTAGACATCGTCGTGGAAGCGATGGACCGGCAGGGGCTGCTGCGCGACATTTCGGAAGTCCTGTCGCGCGAGAAGATCAACGTCACGGCGGCCAATACGCTGACGCGCAACATGCAATCGCGGATGGCGTTTACCGTCGAGGTGCAGAGCCTCGCGGTGCTGAAGCGTGCTCTTGCGCTCATCACGGACGTGCCCGGGGTGACCGGCGCGATGCGGCGCTAGGCGGCGCGTTCCTTCGGCCCAGTGCTCGCTGGGTTTGCGCTGAGCCGACTATTTGCAGTGGCCACCAAGGTCGCTCTTGCTTTCCGACAGAGGCACGACGCCCGCAGCTAACAGTGGTTTGGCGATCCGGTTGCGAAACAATTCCAGCGCGTCGGGATTGTTCAAGCTACTGAGGGAGACGTCGATGATGACGACGTCTCCGGGAAAGCGCCATTCCTCCAGCTTGAGTGGACCCGCGACCTTGCGCGTCATGGTCGCCGTGCACGCCTTGAGCGTGGCGGACAGCTCGGCCGCGGCCGCGTCCGGGCCGTCGCTCGTGCAACTGTAGGAAAAGGAACGGGCCAGCGCGTCCAAGCCCTGAAGCGTAACGTCCACTTCGGCCTTGGACTCCTTCGCATTGCGCAGCGGACACATCCACTCCGCCAGTACTGCGTCACCGCGCAGCTTCCACGTAAGTTCCGCGGCTCCGCCTTCCTCGATGCGCCTGCGCAGGATCACCGAATATCCCGGCGGTGCGGCAAGGGCTGGCGGTAGGTCGTAATAGTCGACCTTGAACGTTCGATCACGGGTCGCGCGCGATCTCATAATCGCCAGCACGCCGTTGAGGGAAGCTGGCCCACCGTCACGGGTATTCCAGCGAATCACGTATTCCGCGGCGGCAGGTTCCGCCGTCGCGGCAAATGCGGGCTGACCGCCGTCCAGGAAGAGGGCCGCCGCAGCGGCAACGCAGGCGAGTTTACGGCGCATGATCAGAAGTCCAGCAGGAAGGGGGCAGCGAGCAGCGCGGCCCCGATGCCGAGCAGCGCGTAAGGATTTTCAGTGAAATACGGATAGATACAGAGCAGTATGCCCGCCACCAGCGGAACCACCTTGCTCTGTCGCTTGCCATAGACAAAGTATGCCATGCCGAATGCGCCGGCAATGACTCCTGCGACGAGACCGTTCACGCGGAGCACCGATCGCGGCGCACGGCGCGGTCGGCCCTCGACTTGTAGCGAAGCGCAATCATCGTGAAACAAGGATAAGATACAACGCAAGCAAAGGTAAAGGCTTCCCACGGTCATTGCGCCGATCGAGGACAAAACTTGGCCCACCGGATTCGCGATCTGCTTGTCGGCGCGGTCGCCATGGCCGCGACCGCGGCTTCGGCAAGTTTTCACGGCTTCGTCATCGACCAGGTCTACTCGAGCGCCGACGGCAGCGTGCAATTCGTCGTTCTGCGCGAGACGCTCGGCGCGAATGCAGAGAACGCCTGGTCCGGACACGTGTTCACGAGCACGCACGCCGGCGTCGCGAAATCGTTTGCCTTTCCAGCCGACCTTCCTGGTCCCGCAACGGCGGCCAAACGCGTGCTGCTCGGTACCCAGGGACTGGCGACGCTGGGCTTCATCACGCCGGATTACGTGATTCCGGACGGTTTCCTTGCCGTGGATGGCGGCACGCTCAACTACGCCGGCGTGGACACCTTCACGTATGCGACGCTGCCCACGGACGGCGTCGGTGCCATCAACCGTCTCGGCGCGACCGTCCCGAATGTCGCGACCAACTTCGCCGGAAAGGCCGTGTCGTTTCCTGCGCTGCCGGTGTCCGCCATCGAGTATTACCACGCCGGACTCGATCACTATTTCATCAGCAGCCTGCAGCAGGAAATCGACACGCTGGATTCAGGACGTATCGCGGGCTGGGCGCGCACGGGCCAGTCGTTCCGGGTATTTCCCAGCCAGGCCAGCGGCGGCGCAGGCGTGAACCCGGTCTGCCGCTTCTACATCCCGCCGGTCCACGGCAATTCGCATTTCTTTTCCGCCTCGCCCGCCGAGTGCAACCTGGTCGTGCAGAAGACGGCGACCGATCCGAATTTCAGCGGCTACGTGTTCGAGTCGCCCAATGTGTTTTACGCGACGCTTCCGGACACGACGACGGGTGCCTGTCCCGCCGGGACCGCCCCGGTCTTTCGATTGTGGAACCAGCGCATCGATTCCAATCACCGCTACACGGCATCTGCCGCAATCAAGGCGCAGATGATCGCGACAGGCTATGTGGCCGAGGGCTACGGGCCGAACGCGGTCATCATGTGCGCGGCGTCCGCCGGCACCGGCAAGGTCGGGTTCGTCGCCGGGACCGGCGCGCCCAGCGGCGCGCTCGTCAGCGACGGTGCGAGCACGCTTGCCACGACCTTCCAAGGATTCGTCTCGGCCACCGACAGCGTCGACGTCGGCGCGCGCGCCGGCGCTGGAGAGGTGGTCACTTTCAGCCGCGACCGCCCGCCGGCGCTGCAGTCGACATTGTGGGCGACCGCGCTCGGCAACCAGATCGTGAGCGTGCCGTTTGCCAATCTCCTGTCCACGCCGGTCACCATCTGGGTCGTGGCCGGGCCGTACGCGGCCACGCAGCAGACCGCGCTTACGCTTTGGCAGACTGCGCAACAGATTTACGGCGACGAACGGCTCGGCGTGCAGTTCTCGCCGGTGGAGATCGTCGACGCCACCGCCAATGCGAAAGCGGCCACCTACGCGGCGTTCACCTGCGGCGCAGGCAACGCGAACGCGACGGCGATCGCGGCCGACATCGGCGCTCGTCCCGGCCGCATCAACGTCTACCTGGTCAGCCTGGTCGACGGATCCACGTCTCGCGGCAATGCGTGCGCCATTGGCGGCAGCTTTGTCGCCATTGCATCCGGCTCCGGCGCGGAACTCCTGGCGCATGAGCTCGGTCACGATTTCGCTCTGGAGCACATCGACGACCTGACGTCTGACTTCAGCCGCAGCAACGTGATGCACTCCGAGAGCATTTCGCGGCAATACTTGACCGAGGGGCAAATCTTTCGCGCGCACTTGCGGACCAATTCGGCGATCAACCAGTTCTTCGGCTTGCGTCCCGGTCTGCCGACGCGAAACTGTGATCGCGACACGCCGGTGATCAATTGTCCGACCATCAACAAGCGGCTGTGGGCAGAAGACGGCTTTCAGCCCAACTGAGCCCATGCACATGCGCGACAATCCTGGAGAATGGCCATGCTTCCAGCCAGCCCATTGTTTTTAGGCGCCACGCGATGGATCGCGGTGTCCGCCTTCGCATTGCTTGCGGCAGGGGCGATTGCGCAGCCGCGGTACGGACTGGCGCCGGAGGTCTCCGCCGTGTTCGAGAAGTGGGTGATGGCGACCTGCATCGGCGACGAGGAGCGCGAACTGGCAGCGCAACTGCGGCGCTACGCGGTGCAGCTCGAGCCGGCTTTCCGGAAGGCAATTGTCGACGGACCGCCGCCCGCCGAACTGCGCGAAGCGCGTGCTGCGGCCGAAGCTCGCTTCGCCGCGCGGCAGAAATTTCCCATCCAGGAATACAACGTCGAAGGCGTCAGCGAAAAGGACCTCGCCGCATTCCGGCGCGTCTCGCGCCAGGCCTATGTCGACGACCAGGTGCGGCGATTCGCCACGGGTTATCGCTCCAACGCCGTGGCCGGGCTGGGTATCATCGGCGGACCAGGCGCACGCGAGACGCTCGCGCGACTCGCGGCCAACAGGAACGATCCGCTGGCTGTTGCCGCGCGCGAGGCCATCAAGGTGGCGGACCAGCGCTGAGGTTACTGCCGACCGGCGAATTGGGCCATGTGCCAGTCCCGCCAACTGAGAACTAGATCTTCAGCGCACCGCCATAGCCCGTCAACTCGAGATAGCCGCGGCCGATTTCGCGCCCGCCCGCAAAGGCGCGCACGGCGCCCTCCCAATAGATCGTGCCTACACTTGCGCGCGAATCGAGTTCCTGGTCGTTCATCAGCGGTTCCAGCGTGATGTCGACGTCGCCAGCGTGCACGTCGAATGCCACCGGATAGTCGATGCCGGTACGCGACGAACGCCACATGCGCAGCGGTGTAAAGCGAATTTCCGCGGGTCGCAGGTCGCGTATCGCGCCGTGCTTATCCTGCAATGCGCCACCGGCCCAATACGCGCCGCCGCTCGAATCGCGGATGCGGAACGCCATCAGCGACGATCCGTCGTCGAAATTGACGCCGACCCAATCCCAACCGCGCGCGTCCGCGGCCAGGTAGTCGCTCGACCATTCGTGATCGAGCCACGCCGTGCCACGCACGTCCTGCGCACTGCCCGCCATCGAAATGGTGCCGCTGACGGCGAGATGCGGGCGGCTGTAGTAGTGGCTCGCCTGCTGCGCGAGCGGTCCCTTGCGGCTTGTGCCGCGGTTGCCCTGCAACAGCGGCGGCCTTTGCGCAGCGAACGCAAGGTCGAGGTCGAAGTCCCTGGCAGGAATTCGCGCCCTGTAGGTATTACCATCGAGCCGCAGCGACCAGTCGCCGATGTGCACGTCGGTCGTGGCGGTTGCCGCTTCCGCCAGCCCTAACCCTGCGCGCGCTGCCCGCTGGTCGTGCTGCAATCGCGCGGCGCGCGGGTCGGCGATCGCCGCGTGCGCGAACAGCAGCTGCCGCGGCGCGAAGCGGCTGGTCCCGTTCTCCGCAACGCCGGGACGGTTGCGGAAGAACGTGATCTGGACTCCCATGTCGCGTCCAGCGGCGTCGCGCGTCCACGCGGTGATGTACCACCACTCGGTGCGAAACTCCGGGTGACTGCCATGGTCGCGCGGAAATCCGGGCACCGACTCCGGCGACACCTCGGCGTAGTGAACCTGTGCGTCCGCGCGGGCACCCGCAAACGCGAACGGCAGGAACAGGAACGCGCGCCGGTTCACCAATCTTCCTTCACCGCGCGAACGACGTTGCCGCTCATCGCCGACCGGGCACTGACGAGGGTCGTGGCCGTAGCCAGCACCAGCAGCGTGACCGCGAGGGCCAGCAGCGGTCCCCAGGGCACGCGCATATCCATGCTCCAGTGGAATGACTGCCGGTTGACGACGAAGATGAGAATGAGGCTCATCAACCATCCCAGCGCCAGGCCGATGACGAGACCGATGCCGCTTACCACCAGACCTTCGGTGGCCAGCATGGCGGCGATCTGCCGCCGCGTGAGGCCCAGGTGCCGCAGCATGCCGAACTCGCGTCGCCGCGCGAATACCAGGGCGCCGAACGACGACGACAGGCCCACCAGCCCCAGCGCGACCGCGGCCGCCTCGAGCGCATAGGTCACCGCGAATGTGCGGTCGAATATGCGCAGCGACGCGGAACGGATGTCGCCGGGAACAGCGAAGGCGAGCGCGCCGCCCGCGCCCGCGCGCGCTTCGATTTCGCGCCGCACGTCGTCGATGCGGGCATCGGCATCGAGGGTCAGCGCGGCATCGCTCGCCGTCGTGTCGCCCGTGAGTTGCGCATAGATCGCACGGTCCATGACGATCGAGCCTTGCTGTCGTGCATAGTCGCGCCAGATGCCGGCGACGGTAAATGCGACATCGCGCCCGGCCAGCGGGAGCGTGATCTGCCGGCCCGCGTTGTAGCCGTAGAGATCGACCATCGCTTCGCTGACCCATACCGGCGGCGGATCGCCCGCGACACGAGCCGGTCCTTGCGCGACCAATGGCAGCGCGCGAGCCGGATCGTCCGCCGGAAGGTCGCGCGCCAGCAACGCGACGCGCGGCTTCGCAGGATCGACGAGCAGGTTTTGCACGCGCAGGAATTCGACACGGCGCACGCCGGCCAAGCCGGCAAATTTGCGTTGGTCATCGGCGCTGAAAAACGCGCTGTCGCCGGCCGTACCCGCGCGCACATACAGGTCGGCTGGGAGGACGGAAACGAGCCATGCGTCGAGCGAATGGCGGAAAGAGGCGACCATGATGGCCATCGAAACCATCAGCGAGACGCTGGCAACGATGGTGGCCAGGCTCGCCGTTGCCTGCCCCGGGGCGCCGCGCAGCTGGTCGAATGCCAACGCAGCAGTAACAGAGCGCGGCGTCGGCATGTGCGCGAGAAGAAACGTCGCCATCCGTGGCATGAGCAGCAGCGTGCCGAACAGCAGCAGCGCAATCGCCAGGTATCCGAACAGCGGCAGGTCGGCCACAGGCGGCAGCAGCGCGCACAGCATGCCGGCGGCCAGCAACGCTATGCCATGCGTCGCGCGGCGCAGCGGCAGGAAGGCCGTCTGTTCGTCGCCGGCCTTGAGCGCCGCTGCAGGCGCTGCGCGCGCGGCTTCCAGCGCGGGAAAGGCGCTTCCCAGTGCGGCGACTGCGATGCCCAGCGCACCGAAGATCACCAGTGCGATCGGATCGACCGTGAGGGACGGCGGCACGCCGCGGAAAAAGCCGGCGCCGAGGTCGCCGCCAAACACGCGCATCGCCGCCAGGCCAAGCGCAAATCCCGCGATCAGGCCCAACAGCGAGCCCGCCGCGCCGACCAGCGCGCCTTCGATGATCAGCATTGCAACCAGGCGTCGTCGCGTAAGCCCCAGCGTGCGCAGCAACGCGAATTGCGCGCGACGTCTGACCACCGACAGCGCCTGCGTGGAAAACACCAGCAAGCCGCCGGTGAACAACGCGACCAGCGCCAGCACGTTCAGGTTTACCCGGTAGGCTCGCGACATGCGCGTCGTGGCATCCGCGCGCGTGCGCGGCGCTTCGACGGCGAGCCCTGACGGTACGCCGGAATTGAGTCGCGCGCGTAACGTCGCGACTGCGATGCCAGGCCGAACGCGCAGGTCGATGCGCGTCAGGGTTCCGACCCTGTCGAACGCCTGTTGTGTGGCGGCGATGTCCATGACGGCGTAGCGCTGCGACGCCGGAGACCGGACCAGGCCGGCCACCTTGAGCGGCACGTCGCGCAAACCCGATTGCAGAACAAGCGTGTCGCCGGTCTGGACGGAAAGCCACGCCGCCGCGGCGGGACTCAAGAACACCATGTCGGGACGCAGCGCGTCCAGCGGATCGGCCGCGTCGGCGAGCAACGCCGGTGTGACGACGCCCGCGCGAAAGGCATCCACGCCGTACACGGTCAACGCATCGTCGCGGTCTTTGATCCGCGCATCGACTTCGACGACGGCACTGGCGACAGCGATGTCCGGATCCTGGGCAAGCGCCGCGAACAGTGTCTCGTCGAAACCCGAGCGCGGCCCTCGCACCTCGAGATCCGCATTTCCGGAAAGCGTCGCCATGCTGCCGGCAAATTCCCCGACCGCCGCTTGATTGATGAGCTGGACAGCGAAGCCGAGGGCCACGCCCAGCGCAATGGCCAGCACCGACATCACCAGCCTCCCGCGGTTGCCCTGATACGCGCCACCCAAGGCGGCGCCAAGTACGCTGACGCACACGGTGCCGGCGTTCATCGCGAATCTGTTAGCGATGTCTCGCGCAAACCGTCCGCGGTCAGCGTCAGCACGCGATCGCACAGGGAGGCGGCGGCGCGGGAATGGGTGACGAGCACGCCTGTCGCGCCGTGCTCTCGCAATTGCCCGCGCAGCAACTCCATCACGCCGGCTGCGCTTTCCGCATCGAGGTTGCCGGTTGGTTCGTCGGCCAGGACGACCGCTGGGCGATGGATGAGCGCGCGTGCGATGGCCACGCGCTGCATTTCGCCGCCGGACAATTCACGCGGCATGCTCGCGCCGCGCGCGTCCATGCCCACGGCGTCGAGCAGCGCGGCCACGCGTTCGTCGGCCGCGGCGCCGCGCTCGCCGATCAACGCCAGCGGCAACGCGACATTCTGCGCGGCGCTCAGATAAGGCAGTATGTGGAACGCCTGGAACACGAATCCCATGCGCTCGCGCCGAAGTTTCGTCAGCGCGTCGTCGTCCATTGTGCCGAGATCGACGCCGTCGACGATGACCGTGCCGCAGTCCGGCCGGTCGAGGCCGGCAATGATATTGAGCAGCGTCGACTTGCCGATTCCTGACTCGCCCATGATGGCGACGAACTCGCCGCGCGCGACGTCCAGAGAAAGATCGCGCAGGACGGTTAGGCTGCGCGGGCCGGCAAAGGTCTTGCTGACGGAACGAATGGTGAGCACGGCGGATTCGGCCAGGATGGCAGCGGTGTGCCAAGAGTAGCGCATCGCGACGCAGCCAAAGGTCCGCCCCTCCGTCGCCGCATCAAGCCGGTTTGGTTTGCTCCGCGCGTGTCCACACCCGGCCCAGCATGTCGCGCAACGCGCGGATGACGGGCTCATCCTCGCGCTCCGCGAGGTAGATGAACGACAGCGTCGTTAAAAGGCGCTTGTCGCTCCACAGCACGACGTCGCCCGCGGCGGCCGCGGCGATGGCCAGGTCCTCGCGCATCAGCGATACGCCGAGCCCGGCGACGACCAGCGAACTGATCACGGCCTCATGGTCGGCCTCGACGCGCCGCGCGGGTGAGACGCCATGTTCATTGAACAGCTGGCCGGCGAGCGCGCTATGTGTGCTGATGGGCGGCGTCATGATCCACGGCATCGCCACGATTTCGTCCCAAGGCGCGTTCTCGACGCGCTCCCGCCAGGCCACTGGTGCGACGACGCGGTACGCGACATTGAGCAGCGGCAGGAAGGCGACGGTTGGGTGGGAAAGGCTGCCGTAATAGAAGCTGGCGTCGAACTCCCCGTCGCGCACCTTCTGGAAAGCCTCGCCGGTGACGACATGGTGCAGTTCGATTTCGAGCAACGGAAACGTCTCGACGGCCTGCGCCAGGAGGTCGCCGACGCGGATGAAATCCGGATCGGAAACGGTGCCTACGCTGACCCGTCCGGCGACCTCACCCTTGAAGGCGCTGGCATGGCTGCGCAGCACCTGCGCCGCGGCGACGACTTTTTGCGCCTCCGGCAGCAGGCTGCGGCCGGCAGGGGTCAGTTCCATCCCGCTCGGCAGGCGTTCGAACAGCGGGACGCCGAGTTCGTCCTCGAGCGCCTTGATCTGGGCGCTTAGCGCCGGTTGGCTGATATGCAGCCGATCGGCCGCGCGGGTCAGGTGTCCCGACTCGGCGACCGCCGCGAAGCTCCTGAGCTGGTACAGCTCCATCGGGACTCCGTGTATGTTCTAAAGCGTTGATTATACCAGAAATGCTGCTATGCAGCAAAACTGACCCCCGACATAATCTTAGCCGATTACGTTGATTCGAAACAATGATTGGACGATTTTGCCGATCGGACTTATCTTGTCGTTGTGCGATGCACCAATATTGCACACCGAGCCCACAAGGCGATCAGGAGTCATTATGAGTACAGCAAGCCCAACCATAACCGAATCAGGTTTCATCAACCTCTGCATCCAGATGGCGCAAGCGACGTTTTCCGATGTGATGCCGTCCAAGCCGACCCGTGTACGCACCAAGAAGGTGCCGTCCTGGACATCGATGCTGTCCGATTGGCTCTACCGCCAGCAAGTCAAGGAACGCGAGGCGTATCTGGCCCAGTCGACGGACATTTTCGAGCTGGAACGCCGGATCCGGCACCTCGACCGGCAACCCGCTTCGGCGTACTTTTGATATTCAGCGCGCGAAGGTCGCTGCCAAGCCTGCGGCTCCGCACGCCAGGATGACGGGAATCACCCCGGCCTTGTAGCGAAGTAATGCGAGCGTCGCGGCGGCCGCGATGGCCAGCGCGACCGGATCGAGACCACCAAGCGTTTCGCCCACGCGCCAGCCGCCTGGCCAGAACACGTGCCATGCGAAGAACAACGCGAGGTTGACGATCACGCCGACGACCGCGGCAGTGATGCCTTTCAGCGGCGCAATGAACTTGAGTTGCCCGTGCGTGGTTTCGATCACCGGCGCTCCTGCCAGAATGAACATGAACGACGGCAGGAACGTGAAGAATGTCGCGACGCAGGCGGCGGCGATGCCGGCGAGCGGCAACAGATCCGGCCCGAACAGCTGTTTCGACCAACCGCCGACGTATCCGACAAACGCGACCACCATGATCAGCGGTCCGGGCGTGGTTTCGCCCAGCGCCAGGCCGTCGATCATCTGCGCCGGCGTCAGCCAGGCGAACGATTCGACCGCGCCCTGGTAGACGTAGGGAAGAACGGCGTAGGCGCCGCCAAACGTGAGCAGCGCGGCCTTGGAAAAAAACCAGCCCATCTCCACGAGCGGCGAATCGCGCCCCGCGACAGCGACCAGCGCGCCCAGCGCAAACCCCCATATCGCCAGGAAGACGATCAGCACGATCGCGAGGCGCCGCCATGCGAAGCGCGCGTGCGAAGGCGTGGGCGTATCGTCGTCGATGATCGATGGCGAACGGGATTGGGCACCGACCGCGTGCGAGGCGCCCGCAGCGAACGCGGCCGGCGCAACCCGCCCCCCGACATATCCCGCCAATCCGGCTGAAAGGATGATCGCGGGGAAAGGCACGGACAGCACCGCGATCGCGGTCAATGCCAGCGCCGCAATGATCCATAGAACGGGATGACGCAACGACCGCGATCCCATGCGCCACGCCGCCTGCAGCACAATGGCCACGACCGCCGGCTTGACGCCATACAGAACGCCCGCCACCGCCGGCACGTTTCCGTACGCCATGTACAGCCATGACAGCGCGATGAGCAAGACGAGCGAAGGCAGCACGAACAGGCCGCCGGCGACGATGCCGCCCCAGGTCCGGTGCATCAGCCAGCCGATGTACGTGGCCAGCTGCTGCGCCTCCGGTCCAGGCAGCACCATGCAGTAGTTGAGCGCGTGAAGGAACCGGCGTTCCGAAATCCAGCGCTTTTCGTCGACCAGTTCGCGATGCATCAGCGCGATCTGTCCCGCCGGGCCGCCAAAGCTCAGGCAGCCCAAGCGGAACCAGTAGGCGAGGGCCTCCGCGCGCGTTGGCGCAGGCGGTGCGACGGTGGCGGCTTCCGCGACGATCACGCGGTTTCCCGTGCGCGCGGGCCCGAAGGATACCAGCCGTGCGATTCCCCCTGCGCCTCGCGACACCACGCGTAGAGCGAGTCGTAGACGAGCATGCCCCACTTCAGCATCGCGTGGTCGTCGGCAAACATCGCGGACAGGCCGAGCGACACAGACAGCAGCCCCGGCGCCTGCGCGGCCAACGGCAAGTTCGATGTGTCGGCGGCGCGCACGATGGTCGCGAGCGCGTCGAGCGCCGGGTGCGCGAGCGCGTGGATGCGGATGAAGGCGTCGAAACTGCACTGGGTGCCGACGTGCGTGTACGTGACGTCGGCAATGTCGTAAGCGGTGGCGTTGTTCGCCGCGGCGAACGCGCGCACTTCCTGATTCGGCACGTAGAAGTACTCCGCGGCGGGATCGATGAAGCGCCGGACAAGCCAAGGACAGGCAATGCGGTCGATTTTCGGGCGCGCGCGCGTGACCCAGCGCGAAGGCGGCGCAAATGGGACGGTGGCGCCGCCGCTTTCACGCCAGCCTGCAAGGCCACCCTCCAAATAACGCGCATCGAATCCTGCGGTTTGCAGGAACACCGCCGCGTCCTGCGACACGTTGTGCCCGTGCACGCAATACACGATCACCGGGCGCCAGGGCTCAAGTTCGCGCGACCATTCGGCGATGATTTCCGGTGCGCGCTTGAGCGCGCTGGCGATGACTTGCGGATCGTCAGCGAACGCGGGCAACCGGCGCACGTCGATCACGGTCGGCGGCGGGAATGCGCGCAGGCGCTGCTGCAGTTCGTCAGGGGTGATGTTCAGGTCCATGCTCATCTTGTGGCCTCCTGTCGCGACCGATTGTGGCCATAGCGACAACGAAGCAGAGCTTGGATGGTGCGGACCATCAATGCGGCGGGGCGTCTGCGTGAAGGCCCCTGCGCGGAATCATAGTCGTGCGCCGCGCCTAGATCAACCCTTCGAGCAGTTGCACGTCAACCGTCTCGCCGGCAGCGACGTCGCCGGTCGGCGTGGGCAGCACGATGAAGCAGTTGGCCTGCGACATCGACGACAGGATTCCCGAACCCTGGTCGCCGGTCGTGCGCACGGTCCACCCGCCCGCGCCGTCGGACGCGAGGATGCCGCGCTGGAATTCGGTGCGTCCCGGCGCCTTTCTTATCGGGGCGGACAGCGTCGCCTTGAACGTCGGCGGCGGTCCCGCGTCACGCTGCCCCGCGAGCACCAGCAACGCCTCACGGACGAATTCGTAGAACGTGACCATCACCGCCACGGGATTGCCCGGCAGACCGAAGAAATGCGCGTTGCCGATCCTGCCGTAGGCCAACGGCCGCCCCGGCTTCAGCGCGATTTTCCAGAACAGAACTTCGCCGAGCTTGTCCATCAGCGGCCTGACGAAATCGGCGTCGCCCACCGAGACGCCGCCCATCGTGATGACGACATCGGCACTCGCCGCGGCCGCCGTGAACGCGCGCTCCAGCGCATCGGGTGCATCGGGGACGGATCCCATGTCGACGACGTCGAAGTTGAGGCGCGCCAGCATGCCGTACAGCGTGTAGCGATTGCTGTCGTAGATTTCACCGGCGGCCAGCGATGTGCCGATCGACTTCAGTTCATCGCCGGTCGAGAAGAAGGCGACGCGCAATTTGCGAAACACGGTCACCTCGCCCAAGCCCAGCGATGCCAGCATGCCAAGTTCGGCGGGGCGCACCGGCTGCCCGGCCGAGAACACACGCTGGCCAGGCTTCAAATCCTCTCCCGCAAACCGCCTGTGCTGTCCGACCTTTGCCAGCGCGCCGGGCGGAATATGCACGACGCCGGCGATTTCCTTCGCGCGCTCCTGCATCACGACGGAATCGCTGCCCGCCGGCATGACGGCGCCGGTGAAGATGCGCACGGTTTGTCCCGGTCCCATCGCCCCCGTATAGGGCTTGCCCGCGAACGATTCGCCGACGCGCTTCAACTCCGTCTCTGCATCCGTCGCGAGGTCGGCAAAGCGCACGGCCCAGCCGTCCATTGCCGAGTTGTCGTGGCCCGGCACTGCGACGGGCGAATCGATTTCCTGCGCTAGGATGCGACCGAGTGCGGCGCGAATGGACACTCGCTCGGTCGACGTCAGCGGCGTCAGGAACTGGCGGATCAGGGCCCGCGCGCGATCCACCGGCATGGAATCGGGATCGTAATCGTCGGCGCACGAGGCCTGGTATAGCGACTGGGACGTCTTCATGGCGATGGTTCGGTGGGGCCGAAGCGTGATTTTAGACCGGACGCGCTCCGTTGCAGGCAACAGCGCGGAAACGAATGCGGCTATGCGCGAATGCAGCCGGACGCAAAACCAGTCAGCTTCGGCCGCTGGCTGCCGCCAATTCGTCGGCCGTGTTGATGTTGCGAAACGCATCGGCGCAGTCGTCGAATGCGACTTCGACAATGCGCAGCGTGGCGTACCACGCGTCGATCTTCCTTCCGCCGCCGTGCAGGAACGACGCCAAGTGAGGCAACACGTCGCGGCGGACGAGCGCGAACACCGGATGCGGCTGGTCGAAAGTTCTGGCGACCGCGAGTTGCGCGTCCATGGCCACGAGGCCCTTGCTCAGACGCGCGACGAGATCCAGCGGCAGGAAAGGCGAATCGCAGGGCACGGTGGCTACGAAGGGCGTCGTCGCCGCGCTCATGCCGGCGTGCAGTCCGGCCAGCGGTCCGGCAAACCCGCCCACCGCATCAGCCAGGACAGGAAGTCCGAACGCCGCGTAGCGCTCCGCGTTCTGATTGGCGTTGATGAGCACTGCGTCGACCTGGGGTGAAAGTCGCGCCAGCACATGCGCGACCATTGGCTTGCCGTCGAGTTCGACCAGTCCTTTGTCGACACCGCCCATGCGCCGGCCCATCCCGCCGGCCAGCACAATGCCGGTGATCTCGCCGGGCGCGATGGCCGTTGACGGCGTCATGGGTATTTGAAGCGTTGCGCGCCGGTGAAAAGCAGGTAGTGGCGGTTGGTGGCGCGGCCGATCATCGTGATGCCGACCTTTTCCGCGATCTCGTGGCCCATCTGCGTCAGGCCCGAGCGCGAAACGAGGAAGGGAATGCCCATCTGCGCTGCCTTGATCACCATCTCGGACGTCAGGCGGCCCGTGGTGTAGAAAATCTTGTCGGCGCCGTCGAGACGATCCAGCCACATCCTGCCGGCGATCGCGTCCACGGCATTGTGCCGGCCAACGTCCTCGACGAACATGATGATCCCGGAGGCATCGGGGCCATTAGTAGCGAGCGCACAACCGTGCACCGCGCCGGCCTGTTTATAAATGGTCTCGTGCTGCCGCACGCGATCCAGCAGATCGTAGAGCGTCGCCTGCGACAGCGTCGCGCCAGGCGGCAGGCGCACCGCGTCGATCTCGTCCATCAGGTCGCCGAACATCGTGCCCTGTCCGCAACCGGACGTCTTGGTGCGCTTGGCCGTTTTCGCCTCGAGGTCGGCCAATCCCGAGCGGGTGCGTATGGCGCAGGAGTTGGTTTCCCAGTCGACCTGCACCGCAACGATATCGTCGATCGACGCGACAAGGCGCTGGTTGCGCAGGTAGCCCAGGGCGAGCGCTTCGGGCGCAGCGCCCAGCGTCATCAGCGTGATCAGTTCCTGCTTGTCGACGTAGAGCGTCAGCGGATGCTCGCCCGCCACCGGCACCGCGCGTGTTTCGCCGTGCTCATCCCGTGCCTGCACCTCGTACGTCGACGGGCGCGCGGCGTCGGTCAACAGCGGGCGATAGGGAGTATTCGGAGCATTCACTTTTTCGATAGTACATAGTCGCCGCGCGCTGGTTGCTTTGCTTGCGCGAGCGGCAGTTCGTCAACGGGTTTTCACCCGCCGATATAACTCATCTCGACCTTCGGCGCGCGCGTGGTGGCGGCCGTGCGCAGTTCCGAATAGCGATCGCCGCGCCGCCCCCAGACGGCAGCCACGGCATTGCCGAGCTGCTCGTCGGTGAATCCGCCGCGCAGAAGGTCACGCAGGTCGTGGCCGTGCGCGGCGAAGAGACAGGTGTGGAGCTTGCCCTCCGTCGACAGCCGGGCGCGCGTGCAGTCGCGGCAGAAGGCCTGCGTGACCGAAGCTATGACGCCGATCTCGCCACCGCCATCCAAGTAGCGCCAACGCTGCGCGACCTCGCCGTTGTAATTCGGGTCCGCCGGCGCGAGCGGCATTTCCGCGCTGATCATCCGCACGATTTCCGCGGCGGGCACCACATCGTCCATCCGCCAGCCGTTGGTAGCGCCGACGTCCATGTATTCAATGAAGCGCAGGATATGGCCGCTACCCTTGAAATGCCTCGCCATGGGCACGATGGAGGCCTCGCTGATGCCGGCCTTGACCACCATGTTGATCTTGAGCGGTGATAGGCCCGCGGCTGCCGCGGCATCGATTCCCGCGAGCACGTGGGCGACCGGAAAGTCGACGTCGTTCATGCGCCGGAACGTCGCGTCGTCGAGCGAATCGAGGCTGACCGTTACGCGCGTGAGGCCGGCGTCGCGCAAGCTCTTTGCCTTTTTCGCCAGCAGCGTGCCGTTGGTGGTGAGCGTGAGATCGAGATCGCCCAGGCGCGCCAGCATTTCCACCAGCTTTTCGAGGTTCCTGCGCAGCAGCGGTTCGCCGCCAGTCAGCCGGATCTTGCGCACGCCCATGGCGACGAACACCTTCGCGACACGCGTGATCTCCTCGAACGTGAGCAAGTCCGCATGCGGCAGGTATTGATAGTCGTTGTCGAACACGTCCTTCGGCATGCAATAGATGCAGCGGAAGTTGCAGCGGTCGGTCACCGAGATGCGCAGGTCCGACAACGCCCGGCCAAGCGTGTCGGTCACGGGCTCGGCGCCGGCCGGCCCCAGCGCTGCCGCGCGCAGCGGCGCGTTCGCATTGTCCGCGCCGCGGCTTGCGGTCGGGATGGGCTTGACAGGAATGATCGTGGCCATGGTCTGCAGCGGGGCGTGCGCATGCAACTTCGCAACGCAAATGGTATCAGACGCAGAGCGAGCCGCCCCCGGGACGACCCTCTCGCTGGTGTATGATCGAACGGCTTGAACGCGCGCCCGATCTTGGCCCAGTTGCGTTCCCTAGTGGAGAAGAACGAATACCCATGTCGCCAGTGTATTTTTCCGTCGACGTCCTGATGGAACGCATTCCCCTCGTGAATCGATGGGTGAGCGAGCAATGGCGGCCCGCGGCCGTGGTGCCGCTTGGCGAGATCGGGTCCGGGTCCGCGAGCGCGGAGTCGTGTATTCCCGAACTCATCCAGGATGGGCCGGCGGGCACGACGTGGCGTTTTCCGCGGCGCAGGATCGAACTGCATCCGACCGAGGCGGAAGGATACTTTCTCAACATTACATCGGACACGCCCCTCGTCTTCGTCATGTGGCGCAACGCGGAGGATGGCAGCGAGCCCGCTGCCTTGCCGGAACTCGTCACCGTCAGCTACAACCAGGCCGGACGCATTCTGGATGGCGGTGAACGTGTCGACCCGGTGCCGATGCCCGAAGCGATCCTCGCCTGGATGCGCCCCTTTGTCGCCGAGCACTACAAGCCCGAGCCGCGCCGGAAGGTGAGACGCAACGATCCCTTCAAGGATGGTCCGTTCCAGCGCGACCGTCCGCCGCGAAGCTGACTTGAATCCGGCGGCGCCGTTGCACATGGCCGACAACCCCGAGAGCCCCGAACCTTTCTCGCTCAAGCGTTGGTCGCAGCGCAAGCGCGCCGCAGCGCAAGCGGCACCCACGCAAGCGTTGCCGACGCCTGCAGCGGCGACGCCCGCGGCAATAGCGCCCGCCGATGCCGCGCCAGTGCCCGACACTTCGCCACCGTTGCCGCCGGTGGACTCGCTGACTTTCGATTCGGACTATTCGGCGTTCATGCAACCCAAGATCGCCGAAGAAACCAAACGCGCCGCGCTGCGCAAACTGTTCAGCGACCCGTCGTTCAATGTGATGGACGGCCTGGACATCTACGTTGGGGACTATACGCAGTCCGACCCGATGCCGTCGGGCATGCTGGAAAAATTGACCGCCGCCTACGCAATGCTCGATCCCGTCGAACCCGCACATGACGAAAACGGCGGTGCTGACGAAAACGCCGGTGCGACCAGCGCCGCGACGACCATCGAGTCGGCGCCCGCGGCGGATGCGGATTTGCTCGAAGAGCACGTGACGGATTCGCCGGCGGAGCCCGCTCCGTCCACACCGGATACGACCGCCGGCGACACGTCACCGAAATCCGGCAGCACATGAGCTTCGAAGGCCGGAAGGTTTTTCTTTGTTCCTGCAACGGCACGATGCCGCTCGACGGCGATGCCTTGACGCGCGCGCTCGCGCTGCCCGCCAATCCGGGCGTGCACACGATGCTATGCCAACGTGAACTCGGGCTCTTTGTCGCGGGTGCGCAAGGCGATGTCGTGGTCGCGTGCACCCAGGAGCAGCATCTGTTGTCCGACGCGGCGCAGGAAGGCGGCAAGACGCAGGCAATCCGTTTCGTCAACATCCGCGAGTCCGGCGGCTGGTCGAACGAGGCGCGCGATGCGACTCCCAAGATTGCAGCGCTGCTGGCCATGGCGGCGCTCCCCGACCCAGAGCCGGTCCCGAGCGTCAGCTATGAGTCCGGAGGACAGGTTCTGATCACCGGCCCGTTGGGCGCGGCGCTCTATTGGGCGGAGGCACTGAAGGAGCGCCTCGACGTTACTGTTCTGGCCACCGGACGCACGATGGGCGAGGAATTGCCGGCGGAGCGATCCTATCCCGTGTATTCGGGCGAACTGAAGACGCTCGCCGGATGGCTGGGCGCCTTCGACGTGGAGTGGACGCAGGCCAATCCAATCGATCTCGACCTGTGCACGCGCTGCAACGCATGCTTACGCGCCTGTCCGGAGTCCGCCATCGACTGGAGTTACCAGATCGATCTCGACCTCTGCCGCGACCATCGCAAGTGCGTAGTCGCATGCGGCGCCGTCGGCGCGATCGACTTCGACCGGCAGGACACGCGGCGCACTGAACGCTTCGACCTTGTCCTTGACCTGCATGCGGAGCCGTGGATCAAGCTGCACCAGCCGCCCCAGGGATATTTCGCACCGGGAAGCGATTCCGTCGCGCAAGCCAGGGCGGCCGTGGAAATCGCAACGCTGACCGGCGAGTTCGAGAAGCCAAAGTTCTTCAACTACAAGGCAACGCTGTGCGCGCACAGCAGGTCGAAGCAGCCCGGCTGCAACCAGTGCATCGATGTCTGCTCGGCGGCGGCCATTCGCGCAGACGGCGACAGGATATTCGTCGAACCCCATCTATGCGTCGGCTGCGGCGCCTGCACGACCGTGTGTCCGTCGGGCGCGCTCACCTACGCTTATCCCACCGTGCCGGACTTGGGTTCCAGGTTGAAGGCGGTGCTGTCGACATACGCCAAAGCGGGGGGCCGCGACGCATGCATCATGTTGCACGCGGAAGCCAGCCGCGACGCGATCGCGCGACTGGCGCGCCGTGGCAAGGGTTTGCCGGCACGGGTCATTCCTGTGGAGGTGCACCACGTCGCCTCCGTGGGACTCGATGTGTGGCTCGCGGCGCTGGCATGGGGTGCGACGCAGGTCGCCGTGCTGACGACGGGCGACGAGGCGCCCGAGTATCGTGCCGCGCTGGCGTTCCAGATGCAGTTGGGCGACGTCATATCCAATGCCCTCGGTTATCAGGGCGAGCACTTCCGGATTGTCGACGGCGCCGACGTCGCGGAATTCGAGCGCGCCGTCCGCGAGTGGCCGGTGGCGCTGACCGCGCGCGTCGCCGCCACCTTTGCGCCGACCCCCGAAAAGCGTACGACGATCGGCCTGGCGCTGGACCACCTTGCCCTGCATGCGCCGGTGCCGCAACAGATCATCCCATTGCCGAAGGGCGCGCCGTTCGGCGCCATCGCGATCAACGCCGACACATGCACAATGTGCCTGGCCTGCGTGGGCTCGTGCCCCGAGGCGGCGATTCTGGACAATATGGAAGCGCCGCAGGTGCGCTTCATCGAGACCAAGTGCGTGCAATGCGGGATTTGCGCTGCAACTTGTCCGGAAAACGCGATCACCTTGACGCCGCGCCTCAATCTCACACCGGGCGCCAAGGCACCGGTCGTGCTCAACGAGGCGGCCATCTTCAAGTGCATTGGTTGTGGCAAACCCCTTGGCACCGACAAGATGATCACGACGATGCTGGGGAAGCTTTCGGGTCATTCGATGTTTGCTGCACCGGGGGCGCTCGACCGCCTCAAGATGTGCGCCGACTGCCGCGTGGTGGACTTGATCAAGAACGAAAACAGTGCCGACATCCGCAATCTCTGACACCTTGGAAACCGTACCCGTGACGATGCGGCAGCCAATCGGGCCGGAGGACGAGGCGCGCGCCGGCGTCTATGCCGTGCTGGCGCGTCTCTTTGCCAGTGGCCCGGATGCGCGGCTGCTGACGGCGCTCGGCAGTTCGGCGCCTTGGCCCGAGGACGGCGACAATCCCCTCGCGCCGGCGTGGAACAAGTTCGTCCTGGCCAGTGCCGCGATGGACGCGGCGGCGGCGGAGCAGGAATATACGGAACTCTTCATCGGCGTCGGGCACAGTACCGTGGACCTGCATGGGTCGCACTGGGTCACCGAGGCCATGTCGGAGAGGCCCCTGGTGGCCGTGCGTGGCGACTTGGCACGGCTGGGACTCGCGCGGCTTGCCGGAACAACGCTCTACGAAGACCATCTTTCCGTGCTGTGCGAAACGATGCGGATGCTCATCGCTGGAGATGCCGTCCGTCCGCCCGTGTCGATCGCCGAGCAACGTGCGTTCTTCGATCGTCACATCGCGTCGTGGATCCAGACGTGTTGCACCGCAATATGCGAATGCCCGCTTGCCAATTACTACGTGCGCGTAGGACAATTAACCAGTTCGTTCATGGCGGTCGAACGTGACTCGTTCGCCATCGATTGATCGGCCGTCGCGGGATATTGGCGCGGATTCATAACGTCACGCGGTTAGGATTTCGGAGGGAAGCATGGGAACATCGTCAGAACGCAAATTGCCTGCGTCGGAGCCGACGCGCGCCACACTCTCTCCCGATTTCAAACGCCGCCGCTTCCTGCTTGCGCTGGGCGCAGGTGGTGCGGGAGCCGCGGCGGCCGCAACCCAATCGATCGCGCGCCCGGCGATGCCGACAACGGCCCCGGCTGACGCAGACTCTGCGCAGGGATATCGCGAAACGGACCACATTCGCGACTACTACGCGACCACCCGGATTTAGGAGGCCCCATGCTGCTTACCCGCAAGTCGGACGTTGCACGCACGACGGGTCCCCGGTTGAAGAGACTCGCAGGCAGCAGGATGTCCACGATGGACCGGCGGACATTCCTGAAGCGCTCGGGTTTGGCCGCTGGCGCCGGCGCCTTTGCGAGCCAGTTGCCGTACGGAGCCATCGGCCCCGCCGCCGCAGCCAAGGAAGGCGACGCGAAGACGGTGGAAAAGAAACGCACCGTCTGCACGCACTGCTCGGTCGGGTGCGCAGTCGACGCCACCGTCGAAAATGGCGTCTGGACGCGGCAGGAACCGGTGTTCGAATCGCCGATCAACCTCGGCGCACATTGCGCCAAAGGCGCCTCGATCCGCGAGCACGGTATCGTCGAGCATTCGCACCGGCTGAAGACGCCGATGAAGCTCGTCAACGGCAAGTGGCAGCGGCTGTCGTGGGAACAGGCGCTGAACGAGGTCTCCGCCAAGATGCTGGAGATCAAGAAAGAGTCGGGTCCGGACGCGATCTTCTGGGTCGGCAGCTCGAAGCACAGCAACGAGCAGTCGTACCTGATGCGCAAGTTCGTCTCGTTCTGGGGCACCAACAATTGCGACCACCAGGCGCGCATCTGCCACTCGACGACGGTCGCCGGCGTAGCCAACACCTGGGGCTACGGCGCGATGACCAATTCGTACAACGACATGCAGAATACCAAGTGCGCGATGTACATCGGCAGCAACGCGGCCGAGGCGCACCCGGTGTCGATGTTGCACATGCTGCACGCGAAGGAAATCGGCGCGAAGATGAT
>Ga0207645_10000290_pt1 | contig 42058 bp, 44 predicted proteins | sample KBSM53metaG_FD_184331 | JGI IMG/M metagenome (GOLD analysis project Ga0207645, IMG submission 184331) | Miscanthus rhizosphere microbial communities from Kellogg Biological Station, Michigan, USA - KBS M5-3 metaG (SPAdes) (version 2) | ecosystem: Host-associated > Plants > Roots > Rhizosphere >...
CGGCGACGAATCTCTGAATCAGTGTCGATAAAATTCGGCGGCCAGTCGGCAGTAGGCTCGATGAGAAAGCCGAGTACGGGTACGCCAATATCGACGGCGTAATCGTATTCTCGCTCAGTGTAAGAAACGTCACCGATCATTGAGCCGTAACGATGGGCGACGAGGACGATATAATAGTCGCTCTGTTCAATCTGACGCTTTATGAGCTTCCACTGATCCTCGTCCCCAGCGCTGAACATCTCCATCCCAACTGGAATGTGTCCCAACTCGAGAATTGCCTTGGCCACCGCATCGCGCTCATCTCGCAGCGCTTCAAGGTTTAAACGATGAATACGCACACGGGCCTCCTCATCGCTACGGGATATTTCTCAGCCGCACCAGAGATTCCATGGTAGCGCGCTGATTGCCGGGCGAGCTCGAGCTCACCTGATCCTCCGTCCCGGTCACCAGCTGGACGCGGATCAGCTTCACGCTGGCGGGTGTCGCCGTGGTGGTGCCGGTGTTGGTCGCTCCGTTCCACGCCGAGAAGTACGTCATGTTCAAGGTCTGGACGCCGCCGATCAGGGGGGTCGTCGTGCCCGCGACCGTGCGGGTCAGCGTGGAGCCCGAGAGCTGGTACTGGGTCGTGACGTTGTTCTCGTCGGCGAAGGTCAGGTTCGTCGCGCTCGGGATCGCGGTGATACTGTTCGCGGACCGGAGCTCCCGGACCATCAGCTCCAGGGCCGCCCGATTGTTCTGTTGCACCTCGACCCGGTGCGAGCCGAAGAGATAAGCCTCCTGGCCTCGCTGCTGGAGCACCACCACGGCGGCCAGGATCAGGCCGAGCACCGCCGTCACCACCAGCAGCTCGGTGAGGGTGAAGCCCCGTTCATCCCTCAGCACGCCACGGAGAGGGCTCATCGCTGGGCGATCTGCATCGTGACGTTCGCCGACCGGGGTCCGGAGATGGCAGTGGTCCCGGTCGCACTGAGCGGTGTATAGGTGACGGTGACCGTGACCTGGCGGATCCCGGTGCCGCTCAGGACGCCGGCGGCATCGCAGGTCGGCGCCGCGGCCACCGAGTCGATGATGCGCACCTGACGCGAGTAGCCCGCGTAAGGTGCCGCCATCGCGCTCTCGTCGGCGAAGGTCACGGCCGGGCTCGGGTCCTGGGGGGCCGACGTGGGAGAGGCCGAGACACCGAGCTGGTCGGTCACGACGGCGGCGCCCGGAATCACGAGGCCGGTGCCGGTATCGACCTGGCACGTGGCCGACCACTGCGCATTCCGGACTTGCTCCAGCCGCTGGTTCGCGAGGAACGTGGCCGTCGAGGTCTGCCGACCTTCCTGGGTCGCGTAGGTGGAGAGCGGAATGGCCGACAGCAGCGCGAGGAGGCCGATGGTGATGATCGGCAGCGCGACCAGCACTTCGGCCAGCGTCATGCCCCGTTGATCGGAGATGAGTCGTCGCATCGGGCTTGCTCCTGTCACGGCTGGATCGTGACGCGTCCGGACGCCGCCACCGCTACGGTGAGGGTGGCGCCGGTCTGGGTATTGGTGAGCGTGAAGCTGCCGGCCTGGCTTGTCGCCGAGCCTACGTAGTCGAAGATCGGATTGGTGCCGGCGGCCGCCGTGATGTCCGGCGGCAGACTGATGTTGCCGGCCGCGTCGGTGCCGAGACCGATCCAGGCGGTGCCGCTGCAGTTGATCCGCGTATAGACCATCTGGCTGGGGCTCGCCATCTTGACGCACAGCCGGCCGTTCTCCTTGATCGCCAGCTCTCGCGCCTGATTGACCAGCGTGGCGAACTGCTGGGCGCCTGACTTCAGCTTGGCGGACTGGTAGTACCGGATAAAGGAGGGGACTGCCATGACCGCAAGGATGCCGATCACCGCGATAAGTATGATCAGCTCGGCGAGCGTGAAGCCGCGCTGGGCCCGGGCGGACTGGAAGTGGCCCGCGGGCACGTCTTGGTTGATGCTCATGGTTTCCCTCGAGGTCACCAGCAAAAGGGATGCCTCTATGGCATGAAGCGGAAACACTAATATCTACAATCCCTTAAGCGGCTGCACCACGTCCAATAGGCTCGACCGACCGGGCCATGCCGACGAGCAGTGTCAGTCAGCAGACATTTAATGCGGGGTTCAGCCGGTCAGCACCATCACCCCGAGGACGATCAGAACCGAGCCCGCCACTAGGCGCCAGTTGAGGCGGGCGGCCTGCCGCGGGAGGAAGTAGGTGATGAGCAGGACGAAGAGCGGGGCGGTGCCCGCGAGTGGGATCACCACGCTGACGTCGCCGAATCCCAGCGCGAGCAGGACTAGGAACACGCCGCTGTTCTCCGCGATCCCGCCCGCCACGAACCAGCCGAGGCTCTTGCGATCGCAGCGCAGCGAGGCGAGATGTCCGGACGCGGCCACGAAGGTGGTCGACGCGACGAGGGCGGCGGTGACGTTGATCGCGGCGTCGAAGAGGGGGCCCGCGGTGCTAAGGCCGAGCTTGCGCACGATCGCGACCGTGCCGAAGCACGAGGCGGCGATGAACGGATACGCGAGGTCGCGCGCCCGGAAGCCCACGTAGCGGCCGCTCAGGGAGAGCATGATGGTGCCCACCACGATCACCAGGGTGCCGCCCAAGATCGACAGCGTGACGTGCTCGCCCAGCAGCAGGATCGCGAGCCCGGTGGCCACCAACGGGGCCAGGTTGTTGACCGCGGCCGCCACCGGGGCGCCGACCTTCTGGATCGCGAGCACCCGGAAGAGCCGCCCGCCCGCGGTGCCGACCACGCCGGAGAAGACGAAGTAGGGCACCGCGCGCCAGGTATAGGCGTGCCAGGGCACGAGCAGGAGCGTGGCGCACCACGCCGCGATCGCGCCCACCACCACGTTGACCCAGGCGCCCGCGTAGAAGTTGGAGCGTTCCAGGCCACGCTGGATGAGCAGGGTCGCGCTGGCGGTACAGAGCGCGCTGCCGAGCGCCAGCACCTGCGGCGGGACGGTCAATGCGGCTCAGCCCACCTCGGCGCGGATGCGATCATGCAGGCGCTGGAGCTCGGCGGTCATGGCCTCCACCGAGCGGGCGCCGGCCTGGAAGACCGCGGTGGCGTTGAGCGCGACCCAGCCGAAGCCCATCGCCTTGAGCTCGGCCACCCGCGCCACCACCTGGTCGTGGTCGGCGTAGAAGGCCTTGCCCGCCGCGTCCCGGGGCGGGGGCGCCACCATGCTCTGCAGCCCGATGACCCCCGGATCGCGTCCGGCCGCCTGCGCGTGGCGGTGGATGGCCTCGATGGCCTGGCGCGCGGCCGCCGCGTCGGTCACCCGGCTCGCGAGCCAGCCGTCGCCGAGCCGCCCCACGCGGCGAAAGGCGGCTTCCGAGAGGCCGCCGATCCAGATCGGCAGCCGGCCGCCCTGCGGCGGCTTCGGCTCCATCGCCATCGACACCGTCGGATAGTGCGCGCTCGGCATGCTGACCTCGGCGTCGGTCCAGTAGGCGCGCAGGAGCCGGATCGCCTCGTCCATCCGCGCGCCGCGGTCGTGGAACTCCTCGCCGAGCGCCTCATATTCCGACTCCTGCCATCCCACGCCGACGCCGAGGCGCACCCGGCCGGCCGAGAGCGTGTCGAGCGTGCCCACCTGCTTGGCCACCAGCGCCGGCTGACGCTGCGGCAGCACCAGCACCTCCGTGCCGAGGGTCACGCGGGTGGTAGCCGCGGCGATGTAGGCCAGCGTCATCAGCGCCTCGAGGATCGGCATCTGCGCGTTGTAGGGGCCACGCTCCCGTCCCTCGATGGGCACGCCCATCACCACGTGGTCGAAGATGTCGATGTGGTCGTAACCGATGCGCTCGATGGCCCGGGCGAGCGCGGCGACCGCGGCCGGGCCCTCTCGGTAGGACACGCTGGGGAACTCGACGGACAGCTTCATGGCGGCGGGCCTCCTCGGGCCGCGCGCTACGATATCACGAGGTGCGCGCCTCGCTTCGTGGTCGAGGAGCCGGCCGCGGTGTCAAAGAGCCCGGGCTTCCCGCCGGTGCTAGGATGCGGGAAATGGCCATTCGGGTGACCGTGCCGGAGCCTCCCGCGCAGGTGGTGGCCGAGCGTGTGGGGCCGCTGCCGTCCCGCCCGCCGGACCCCGTCCCGTCTCCCCGCCTGCAGTCGCTGGACGTCTTCCGCGGGCTCACCATCGCGGCCATGCTGCTGGTCAACAATCCCGGCACGTGGAGCCACGTCTACCCGCCGCTCGAGCACGCGGCCTGGAACGGCTGGACGCCCACCGACCTGGTCTTCCCGTTCTTCCTCTTCATCGTGGGCGTGGCCACCGCGCTCTCGCTGGGCCGGCTGGCGGACGCGGGTGAGAGCCGGACGATGCTCTTCCGCAAGGCCCTCGTGCGCGCGGGGATCATCTTCGCCCTCGGCCTCGCGCTGCAGGGGTTTCCGCACTACGACCTGCCGCATCTGCGCATCCCGGGCGTGCTGCAGCGCATCGCGATCGCCTACCTGATCACCGCGGTCGTGGTGCTGCTCACCGGCGTGCGCGGCCAGGCGCTGACCCTGGTCTGTCTCCTGATTGGCTACTGGACGCTCCTGACCCTGGTGCCGGTGCCCGGCGTCGGCCGCGGGGTGCTCGAGCCCGAGAAGAACCTCTCGAACTGGCTCGACTTCCGGCTCCTCGGGGTGAATCACGTCTGGCAGGAGACGCGGACGTGGGACCCGGAGGGCCTGCTGAGCACGCTGGGGGCAGTCGGCTCGGTGATCTGCGGCGTGCTCGTCGGCCACTGGGTGCGCTCGGGACGCGGCGTCGGGGCCAAGGCCTTCGGCCTCTTCTACGCGGGGGCCACCACGCTGGCGGCGGGTTGGATCTGGAGCCGCGTCTTCCCCATCAACAAGAGCCTGTGGACCAGCTCCTACGTGCTGCTGTCGGCCGGGATCGCGTGCCTGCTGCTGGCCGCCATCTTCTGGCTGGTCGACATCAAGGGGCTCCGAGGCTGGACCACCCCGTTCCTGGTCTTCGGGACCAACGCGATCACCGCCTACTGGCTGTCGACGCTGTGCGGGATCGTGCTCGACTGGATCACCTTCACGCGAGCGCCGGACGGGCAAGAGGTGGTGCTGAAGACCTATCTCTACGACACGCTCTACGCGTCGTGGCTCTCGCCGTCGAACGCCTCGCTGGCCTACGCGGTCACCTACGTGGTGGTCTGGCTCGGGCTGCTGAGCGTGCTCTACCGGCGCCGGATCTTCATTCGTATCTGAGGGCGTATCTGAGGGCGCATCTGAGGGCGGGGCTCCCTCAGCGCGCCTCCCGGCTCATCCGCGCGTAGTCGCGGTAGTTGATGAGCCGGATGCCTTCCTCGGTGACCGTGTTCTTCACCCGCTCGTCGGTGAGCGTCGCGAGCTCGACCTCGCGCTCGCGGTTGTAGATGGCGTCGGGGCGCGTCTCGACGTGGCCGGGATGGCAGGAAACCTCGGTGACGCCCGGCTTGAGCGCCCGCAGCATGGACACCATCACCTCCACGCTGATCTTCGACATGTCGGTCTTGCCGAACTCGGGCTGGCCCCAGAAGCGACCCACGAACACCACGTCGGAGAAGCCGCGCACCGGCACGTTGTAGCGACGTCCCGCGGCCAGGAAGAGGCGCGCGACGTTGAAGAGCCGGTGCAGGTGGTGGTGCGAGTCGATGTGGTCGGGTGGGCTGCCCACCATCCGGACGAAGGCGGCGAGCTGGCGGTCGATCTGCTGCTGGACGGCGGGGAGATCCTGCATGTCGGTGAAGAGCTTCCCGCGGTTGTCGAACGAGACGTGGATACCCAGTCCCAGCTTGGGCCGCTTGCGCGCCTGCTCGATGGCGGCCTCGGCGTCGGGCCCGTCGACCAGCAGGCTGGCGCTGGTCACGATGCCGGTGTCGTGGGTCTCGAAGATGCCCTGGTCGATCTCGGCCGACAGGCCGAGGTCGTCGGCATTGACGACCAGGTAGCGGGCCGGCGCCAGCCCCGCCGCGGCCCGTCGAGCGGCCAGCACGCTCGCGGTGGCCGCTCCGAGGCCGGCGACGAGGAAGCCTCGTCTGGACATCGATGAGCCCATGGCACCTTAAACATAGCGTGAGCCGGTAAAAAATGCCCGGGATAGTGCGGTCGGGACACTCGTGCGATGATCGCCTCATGAAGGGTCTGGCGACCGCGCTGGCTCTATCCCTGGTCGTGAGTGGGACGGTGGCCCAGGCCCAGGCGCCCCGCGTGGTCGAGCCCGAGCAGTCCCGGCCCTGGGCGGCCTACTTCTCACCCGGCGGCGGCGCGGCCCAGGCGGTGGTGGAGGCCCTCGTGCGCGCCCGCCACACCGTCCTAATCCAGGCCGAGACGCTGAGCTCGCCCCAGATCACCAAGGCGCTGACCGACGCGGAGCATCGCGGGGTCAAGGTGGAGATCATCCTCGATCGCCGGCACGGCAAGGGCCGGCCGTCGTCGGCCGACACCCTCGCCCGGGAGGGGGTCGGCGTGCTCATCGACCGCATGCACACCACCGGCAGCAACGTGATGGTGATCGACACCGAAGTGGTCCTGACCGGCAGCTTCGGCTACACCGTCGCGGCGGAGCGCGAGAACGTCGAGAATCTCCTGGTCATCCACGCTCCCGCGCTCGCCGCCCGGTACGGCGAGAACTGGCAGGTCCACGCCGCCCACTCCGTCCGCTACGCGGCTGCTCCCTAGCGGCGTCAGTCTCCCGAGACCGCCGGCCTAGGCCTCGACCCAGGGGGTCCAGAGCTGGAACCACTCCTCGGGCGGGTTCACGAAGCCCTTCACCTTCGGGCTCAGGACCACCAGGTTCAGGTCGTTGCAGATGGGGAAGAACGCGGCGTCCTCCTCCATGATGATCCGGTCGATCTGCTTGTAGATCGCGGCGCGCTTCTTGTCGTCGAGCTCGGCCCGCGCGCTGTCGAGCAGGCCGTCCACCCTGGGGTTCGCGTACCAGCCCACGTTCACGCCCTTGTCGGGCTGGCGCGTGGAGCGGGCCACGATGTCGATCCAGAAGTTGCTGGTCATGCCCCACGAGAGCTGGTAGGCCCCGTGGCCCGGGCGCAGCCCCTGGAACATCTTGGAGAGGTAGGTGATCCAGTCGAAGGTCTCGAGCTTCACCTTGATGCCGACCTTGGCGAGGTCGCGCTGGATCCACTCCGCCATCGGCACCGGGATCATCTGGCCCGACCCCGAGGTCGAGGTCCAGAAGGTGGTCTCGAAGCCGTTGCCGAGACCGGCCTCCTTGAGCAGGGCCTTGGCCTTGTCCGGGTTGTAGGAGTAGGGCTTGTAGCTGGCGTCGTAGGCCGCGGTGGCGGGCGAGATCATGCTCCACGCCGGCTTGGCGGTGCCGCGCAGCAGCTCCTTGCACATCTTCTCCTTGTCCACCGCCATCTGGAGCGCCTTGCGCACCCGCACGTCCTTGAACTTGTCGTCCTTCATGTTCAGGTGCCAGTACCAGATGTGGGGCGCGTTGGACTGCATCACCTGGAACTTGTCCTTCCGCAGCGCCTCCACCTCGTCCGGGGGCGGGGCGAGGATGAAGTCCACCTCGCCGGTGCGCAGGGCGGCCACCCGCGCCGCGGGGTCGTCGAGGCGGCGGAAGACCAGCTTGTCCACGTTGGCCTGCGGCCCCCAGTACTCCTTGAAGCGCTCCAGCACGATGCGGTCGCCGGGCACGTTCTCCACGAACTTGAAGGGCCCGGTGCCAACCGGAGCGTCGGCGAACTTCTCGTTGCCGGTCTTCTTGACCTGCGCGGGGCTCACCATCATCGGCTCGCCCCAGCTCTGCAGCGTCATCCGCTCCCATTCGGCATACGGCTTGCTGAACGTCAGCTTGAGGGTGTACTCGTCTACCGCCTCCGCCCCCGTGATGTACTCGACCACGTAGGAGGTGTAGCTGTTGGCGCGCGCGTAGAAGTGCGGGGCGTCCTTCTTGTACATGCGCTCCCAGGAGAAGACCGCGGCCGCCGCGTTGAACGGGGTGCCGTCGTGGAACTTCACGCCCTTGCGAAGCTTGAAGGTGCGCGAGAGGCCGTCCTTCGCGGTGGTGTAGGACTCCGCGAGCCGGGGGATCACGGGGGGGATCGCCACATTGGACTTGGTCAGGTCCTCCGCGAGCAGCCCCTCGAACATCTGGAAGGTCACCCGGTAGGTGAGCCAGCAGCCGGTGGCCTGCGGATCCAGGATGTCCGACGGGCCCTCCATGCCGTAGACGAGCGTGCCGCCCTTCTTCGGGGTCTGGGCCCGCGCCCGCTTGGGCACCGCGAGCGCGCCCGCGGCCCCCGCGGCCCCGGCGGCCGCGGTGCGGAGGAAGTCCCGGCGGCTCACCCCGTCGGGCAGCATGCGCAGCATGAGGTCGATCTTCTCGGGATCCATGGCTCTTCTCCTTGGCTCGACGCGGGGGCCTACCGGCGCGCGCGAGGGTCGAGGGCCTCGCGCAGACCGTCTCCGACGAAGTTGAACGCGAGCGCGGTGACGACGATGACGATGCCGGGAATGGTCGCCACGTGCGCGGCGCGGTAGAGCACGAGCCGGCCGTTGCCCACCATGACGCCCCAGTCGGGGGTGGGCGGCTGCACGCCCAGGCCCAGGAAGCTGAGCCCGGCCGAGGCCACGATCATCATGCCGACCAGGGTGCTGGTGTAGACCAGGAGCGGGGGCAGCACGTTGGGCAGGAGGTGGCGCCCGATGAGGCGCCCGCTGCTCCCGCCCAGCGCGCGGGCCGCCTCCACGAACTCGAGCGGCTTGACCGAGAGGGTCGCGGTGCGCACCACGCGCGTACTGTACGGCACCAGGACCACCGCGAGGGCGAACATCTGATTGCCCATTCCGGGGCCGATCACTCCCACGATGGCGATGGCCAGCAGCACCAGGGGGAAGGCGAAGAACACGTCGAGCGCGCGCATGATCACGTGGTCGAGCACGCCCCCCAGGTAGCCGGCCATGAGGCCCAGGGCCAGCGCGAGCGCGCCCGCGGTCACGGTGGGCAGGATGCCGACCAGCAGGGAGGCGCGCCCGCCCCAGATGAGCCGGCTCAGGATGTCGCGGCCCTGCTCGTCGGTGCCCAGCAGGTGGCCCGGGGTGCCGATCGGCGCGAGCCGCTCCACGCCCGAGGCGGTGAGCGGATCCCACGGGCTGATCAGGGGGGCGAGCAGGGCGGCGCCGCCGACGATCGCGATGATCAGGAGCCCGAGCATCGCCTGGCGATCCCGCGCGTACATCCGCGCGGCCTGGGCGAGCGCGCCGCGCGGCCGGCGCGGATGCGTCTCGGCGGCCGCGACGGTGAGGGCGGTGGTGGTGGTCGCCATGGCCGTCAGGCCGGCCGCGAGCGCGGATCGAGGTACAGGTTCAGCAGGTCCACCGCCAGGTTCACGATCACGAAGGACAGCGCGATGAACAGGGCCGCGCCCTGCACCACCTGCACGTCGCGCGCGATCACCGAGGTCACGAGCTGCTTGCCCAGGCCGGGCCAGCCGAAGACCTCCTCGGTGAAGACCGCGCCGCCCAGCAGGTAGCCGAGCTGCAGGCCGGAGATGGTGAGGATGGGCGGCCACGCCACCCGCAGGGCGTGGAGCCCGAGCACCGCGCGCTCCGAGAGGCCCTTTGAGCGGGCGACCTTGATGTAGTCCTGGCCCAGGATCTCGAGCACCGAGGCCCGCGTCATGCGCGCGATGATCGCGGCCGGTGCGGCCGCGGTGGCGATCGTGGGCATGATCAGGTGCGCGAGGAGGTCGGAGAGTCCGCCGTCTCCTCGAGAGGAATACATCCCGAGGCTCGGCAGCCAGCGCAGGTCGATGGCGAAGAACACGATCAGCACCAGGCCGAGCCAGAACGGCGGCATGTTGCCGATGACCAGCGAGGCGCCCATCGCGGCGCGGTCGACCACCGTCTCGCGGCGGGCGGCGGCCAGGATGCCGACCCCGACCCCGCCCACCACCGCGAGGAAGAAGCTCGCCCCGGCCAGGATCAGGGTGTTGCCGAACTTGGGAAGCAGCAGATCCATCACCGGTTTGTGCACGATGGGGGAGAGGCCCAGGTCGCCGTGCAGCGCGCGCCAGAGCCACTTCGCGTACTGCACGTGGATGGCCTGGTCGAGGCCGAGCGCGTGGCGCAGCTGGGCCACCGACTGGTCGGTCCCCATCGGGCCCAGCAGGGCGCGCGCCACGTCGCCGGGGATCAGCTTCATGGTGAGGAAGATCACCACCGAGATGCCGAGCAGGACCGGAACCAGACCCAGCAGGCGCTGCAGGGCGTAGCGGATCATCAGGCGGGCCGGGCGTCGAGCCGCTCGCGCAGCGCCGAGCAGTAGGCCGCGGCCTGCTCGGTGAAGCGCGTCTCGAAGAACTCGTCGACCGCGCGGCTCATGATCGCGTCCGCGTCGGTGCGGATCGGCAGCGGGCTGCGGCTGCGCAGGGTGTTGACCGCGAGGGCCTTGAGATCCGGGGCGATCTCGTAGTCGAGGGTGAGGCGGACCCGCACCCCGTCGTCGTCCGGGGTGAGCTCCCAGCGTCCCGCGATGCTGACCAGCGGACCCCGCAGGCCGAAGCGCCGCTCGCGGTGATCGCCCGCGGGGGCGCGCTTCACGATGAGGGTGGCCGTCTGCTCCTGGCGGTCCACGATGGGCAGGTCCAGCACGTGGGCCAGTGGGCCCGTCTTCGCGGTGCCGCTGATCCCGGGGAAGTAGAAGTACGTAGGTCGGCGGCCGAGCGCGGTCCAGATCGCTTCCAACCGCGAAGACACGGACGTCTCGACGGTGACGGTGACCATTCGCTCCGGAAAATCCGTTGGTCCGACCGATGACGGCGCCTCTCTCCACGAGAGCGCGCCACACCGCGGGCCCGGCCCACTATAGTCCATGGCATCATGCGGTCGCAACGCCCTATCCCGATCGGAGGAGCGAGACCATGCTGAGGCGTCCCGACGTCGACGAGGTGATGGAGTACGGCCGTGTCCTGGGCTTCGATCTGACCCCGCTGGAGGCGCGTATGATCCAGGCGCGCATGATGGACACCATCGCCGCGCTCGAGGCCTTCGACGAGATGCGCGTGGAGGAGCGGCGGCCGCCGCTCCGCTTCACCGACCGCGACCCGGGCCGACGGCCCACCGACGCGGAGGATCCGTTCGGCAGCTTCATCACCCGCTGCCGGGTGGCCGGCGCCGCGAGCGGGCCGCTCCACGGCCGGACGGTGGCGCTCAAGGACCACATCGCGCTGGCCGGGGTGCCGATGACGTTCAGCTCGCACATGATGGACGGCTACGTCCCCGACTTTGACGCCACCGTGGTCACGCGTCTGCTGGAGGCGGGCGCCACCATCACCGGCAAGCTCAAGCTGGAGGAGTTCTCCTGGGGCGGGCCCGGCCTCTCCGGGGTGGGGGACTACGGCCGCCCGCTCAACCCGCATAATCTCGAGCACGTGACCGGCGGCTCCTCGTCCGGCTCCGGCGCCGCGGTGGCGGCGGGCCAGGTGGATATCGCGCTGGGTGGCGATCAGGGCGGATCGATCCGCCTGCCTTCGGCGTGGTGCGGCATCGTCGGGTTGATGCCCACCCACGGCCTCGTCCCGCACTCGGGGGTGTTCGGCCTCGAGCCCACCATCGACTACGTGGGTCCGATGGCCCGCACGGTGGAGGACATCGCGGTGTCGCTGCAGGTGATGGCCGGGCGCGACGGACTCGATCCGCGCCAGGCCGACGTGCCCGCGACGCTGCCGCGCTACACCGACACGGTCGGGCGTGGGGTGAGCGGCCTGCGCATCGGCGTGCTCGACGAGGGCTTCGGAGTGAAGGGGGGCGAGCGCGCGGTGGACGAGGCGGTGATGGAGGCGGTGCACACGCTGGAGCGCGCGGGCGCGCGCGTCGAGCGCGTGTCGGTGCCGCTCCACGCCAAGGCGCTGCCCGCCCTGCTGCCGATCTACCTGGAAGGCGGCAAGCGGATGTACGACACCCACTTCGGCGGGACGGGGGCCAAGACCTACTACCCGTCGTCGCTGATCTCGATCTTCGGCCGCCTCAAGCAGAGCCACGCCCGCGAGTTCTCGCCGAACCTGAAGCTGAACCTGCTGCAGGGCTACTATCTTCAGCGCAACTACGGCGGCCGCCTCTACGCCAAGGCCCAGAACGTGCGCCCGACCTTCGTGGCCCAGTACGATCGCGTCTTCGCCGGGGGCGTGGACGTGCTCGCGATGCCGACCATCCCGCTCACCGCGCCGCGCTGGCGGGCTCCGCGCGACCACGAGGACGCGATGGAGATGACGATGCTGGGGGGCCCGCGCAGCCTCGACCTGGGGCCGGTCATCGCCAACACGTGCCCGTTCAACTACACCGGGCACCCGGCGATCAGCGTGCCGTGCGCCAAGATCGGCGGGCTGCCGGTGGGCCTCATGCTGGTGGCGCCCTACTTCCGCGAGGACACGCTGCTCCAGGCCGCCGCGGCCTACCAGGGCTCGGTCGACTGGGCCGCGCTGCTCGCCACGCCGCGCGCGGACTGAGCCCGGCGCGCTCGCGGGCGGAGGTGAGGGAGCCGATGGAGGAGCCGCGGGCTCATCTGGCGCGTATCGAGTCGCTCGGTGCGCGCGTGGTCACGGAGGTGGCGTGCGGCGACATGGTCTGGCGGGCATGGGGCGACGGACCGCCGCTGGTGCTGCTGCACGGCGCCTCCGGCTCCTGGACGCACTGGATCCGCAACGTGCTTTCGCTCGCGACCCACCGCCGGGTGCTGGCCGCGGACATGCCGGGCTACGGTGACTCCGACGCGCCGGCCGAGCCCCACACCGCGGACGCGCTCGCCGACCTGGTCGCCGCCGGGGTCGAGCGGATGGTGCCCGCGCCCGCGCCGCTCGACCTGGCCGGCTTCTCGTTCGGCGCCATCATCGGCGGATTGGTGGCGGCCCGGCTCGGCGCGCGCGTGCGGCGCTTCGTGCTGCTGGGACCGGGCGGCCTCGGCCTCGAGCCGGCGCCGGTGCGGCCGCTGCTGCGCCTGAAGGCCGGGATGAGCGAGGAGGCGGTGCGGCACGTGCACCGGCAGAACCTCCTCACCCTGATGCTGGCGCGCCCGGCGAGCGCCGACGAGCTGGCGGTGACGCTCCAGATCGACAACGTGACCCGCTCGCGCTTCAGGTCGGGCACGATCCCGGCCTCGGATTCGCTCCGCCGCGCGCTGCCCCGGGTCCACGCGCGCCTGGCCGGCATCTGGGGCGGACACGACGCCTTCACCGGTCATCACGTGGCGGAAAGCCAGCAGGTGCTGGCCGGCTTCGACCTGGACTTCGAGGCCCGGGTGATCGGGCCCGCCGGCCACTGGGTGAACTACGAGGCGGCCGATCAGGTCAACGCGCTGCTCACGGAGTGGCTGGCGCGCCCGGCGCGCTGAAGCGCCGGACGCACGGCCGACGATGGGGCGGAGAGCCTAGCGGCCCTGGAACTGGGGCCGCCGCTTCTCCGAGAAGGCCTTCACGCCCTCCTGGTAGTCCTGGCTGTCGAAGCAGTCCTTGATCAGCTTGTCCAGCAGCGCGTAGTCGCGCCCGTCCTCCGGCCGCAGCAGCTGCTCCACGCTGGCCTTGGCCGAGCGCAGGGTCAGCGGCGCGTTGCGCGACATGGTCGTCGCGTAGTCGCGGGTGAACCGCTCGAGGTCCGCCTTCGGCACCACCTGGTTCACCAGGCCCATGCGGAGGGCGTCCTGCGCGCTGAAGTCGGTGCGCGCGGTGAAGAAGAGCTCCTTGGTGTTGGCGGGGCCGATCAGCGACATCAGCTTCTCCATCCCCTTGTAGTGGTAGCCGAGCCCGAGGCGCGCGGCGGGGATGCCGAAGCGCGCGTCGTCGGCCGCGATCCGGAGGTCGCAGGTGATGGCGATCGAGACGCCGCCCCCGATGCAGAAGCCCTGGATCATCGCCACCAGCGGCTTGCCGAGTCGGGCCAGCGACTCCGAGCCCGCGCCCGAGATGCGGCGGTACTCCTCCTCGTCGGCCGCGTTCCGCCGGCGGTCCTTGAACTGCGAGATGTCGGCGCCCGCCACGAAGGCGGCCTCGCCGGCACCCCGCAGGATCACCACCCGGATGGCGGGATCGGCCGCGAGGTCGGCCACGTACTCCGGCATCGCCTGCCACATCTCCTGGCTCACCGCGTTGCGCTTCTCCGGCTGGTTGAAGATGATCCAGCCGATGGGGCCGTCCTTCTGAAGGAGCAGCTTCTCCGTCTTCACGGTCTCGGTCATGCGCGCTCTCCTGGAGGTGGGATCTCGTCGACGTCTGGTGTATCCCGCGGCCGGGCCTTCCGCAAGGGGGCGGACACGGAGGATGTTCCGGAGGTATGCTCGGCCCCGCGATGACCAGCCGGCCGACCTATGGCGACGTCTGCCGAGCCTTTCGCTGGGAGGCCAGCGCGCGGGCCCTCGGCTGGGCCGCGGGGGACCCGGTGAATCTCGGCCACACCATCGTCGACCGCCACGCGGGTGCCGGGCGGCCCGCCCTTCGATGGCTCGGCAAGCGCGGCGAGGACCGCACCTACTCGTTCGACGAGCTGGGCGAGCTGACCGCCCGCTTCGCGGCGGTGCTGCGCGCACGCGGGATCGAGCCGGGCGACCGGGTGGCCGGCTTCATGCCGCGCGTCCCCGAGATGCTGGTCGCGATGATCGGCGCGTGGAAGGCGGGCGCGATCTACGTGCCGATCTTCACCGGGTTCGGCCCGGACGCGGTGGAGTACCGGGTGCGCCACAGCGGAGCGCGGATCCTGATCACGCACCACGAGCACCGCGCGCGGCTGCCCGAACCCGTGCCCGAGGGCGTGACCGTGCTGACGGTCGGGCGAGGCGACGGAGGCGCGCCCGGCGACGTCGACTTCTGGCGCGCCATGGATGATCAGCCAGAGGGGGCCGCTCCGGTCGCCCGCCGGCGCGACGAGCCGGCGGTGCTGCTCTACACCTCGGGCTCGACCGGGCCGCCGAAGGGCGTGAAGATCGCCACCAACTTCCTGATGGCGATCCATCCCCACCTCGTCTACGGCGCCGATCTCCGGCCCGACGACCTCTTCTGGCCGACCGGTGACCCGGGCTGGGGCTACGGTCTCGTGTGCTACATGGGCGCGCTCGCCCTCGGAGTGCCGGTGCTCTCGCTCGAGGCGGCCCCGACGCCCGAGCTCTGCGTGGCCGCGCTGCGCGACCGCCGCGTGAGCAATCTGGCCACGACCCCGACGCTGCTGCGCGCGGTGATGGCGCTCGGCGCCGCGGGGGCGGGGAACATCCGCCTGCGCGCCGCGAGCAGCTGCGGGGAGCCCCTGAACGCGGAGGTGGTGCGCTTCTTCCGCGAGCACTGGGGCGTCACCGTGATGGACCAGTACGGCTCGAGCGAGTTCGGCCTGCCGATCGCCAACCTCGGCGCGGTCGACATGACGGTGAAGCCGGGCTCGATGGGCCTGCCGCTGCCGGGCGCCACGGTGGCGGTGGTGGACGACGAGGGCCGCGAGGTCGGCCCGGACGTGGTCGGCCACGTGGGGATGGCGCCGGATGCGGAGGGCTACTACTCGCTCGGCTACTGGAACGGCGCGGAGCGCGATCGCGAGGCGTACCGCGGCCGGTGGCTGACCTGTGGCGATCTGGCCCGGCGCGATGCCGACGGGTACTTCTGGTTCGAGGGCCGCGCCGACGACGTGATCAAGAGCGCGGGCTACCGGATCGGCCCCTTCGAGGTCGAGAGCGCGATCCTCACGCACGAGGCGGTGGCGGAGGCCGCGGTGGTGGGGAAGCCGGACCCGCTCCGCGGCCACATCGTGAAGGCGTACGTGGTCCTGAAGCCGGGCCGGACGGTGCAGACCGGCCTCGCGGACGAGATCGCGGAGGTGGTGAAGACCCACGTGGGCCGCCACCAGTACCCTCGTGAAGTCGAGTTCCTCGACCGGCTGCCCAAGACCGAGACCGGCAAGATCCAGCGGTTCCTGCTGCGGGGCCGCTAGGCCGCCCGCGGCGTCCAGGAGGAGACGATGGCCGCGTACGAGGTGATCACCGGCGGGTCGCCGTGGCCGAGCCGCTACACGTTCTCGCCGGCGGTGCGGGCCGGCAACCTCCTCTTCATCTCGGGCACGACCGCGGGCGACGAGCGGGGGCAGCTCGTGGGGCCGGGCGACATCGTGGCCCAGACCCGCTACATCTTCCAGAAGTTCGGCCGCCTGCTGCGCGCCGCCGGCGGCGGCTTCGAGCACATCGTGGAGACCACCGACTACGTCACCACCACCGAGAACTACGCCCGCACCGCCGCGGTTCGCCGGGAGTTCTTCGGCGACCGCTTTCCCACCGCCACCGGCGTGATCGTGGCCGGGCTCCTGCGCGAGGGAGCCCTGATCGAGATCTCCGCGGTGGCGGTGCTGCCCGACAAGGCCTGACCGGCCTCGCACGGAGGACAACCATGGCCGACCCGCAGCTGATGGATCGCGCGTTCCAGCGCATCATGCGCATCCTCGTCGACACCGGCCGCGCCCCGCACCACGCGGAGCTGGCGCGGGCCCTGGGCCTGCCCGCCGAGCAGGGCGCGCCGCTGCTCCGCGACGTCATGGCCGCCTACCCGATCGGCTGGCTCCACCCCGAGACCGACTACATCGCGTCGTTCCCGCCGCTCAACAACCTGCCCACCCAGTACCGGATCACGGTGGGCGGCGAGCAGCGCTGGTTCGCCCAGTGCGGGTTCGAGGCCACCTCCGCGACCTGGCTCTTCGCCGGGCAGACGGTGCGGGTGGACGCGCCGTGCCTCGACTGCGGCGACCCGGTGACGGTGGAGATGCGCGACGGGCGGATCACCTGGGCGGACCCGCCCGGGGTGGTCGGCCACCTCGCCTTCGGCTTCGGCGCCTCGCGCGGCCGCTCGTACTATCTCTGAACGGGCATGAACCTCTTCCGGTCGGAAGAGCACGCGCGCCGCTGGAGCCAGTTCACGCCGCGATCCGAGGAGGGCTTCATCACCCTGCCCGACCTGGCCGGCTTCTTCGGCACCGAGAGCCGCCGCCACATGCTGGACGCCGACTACCTGTCCGCGTGGTACCCGCGGCGGGCGGCGGAGCGCCGGGCGTACCTGGAGTCGATCGGCAAGACGTCGCCGTTCTGGATGGGCACGGCAGATCCGCCCGCGTCGTGAGACCCGGCCGGCTCAGGCGGTGAAGCCGCCGTCGATGGAGAGGCTCGCCCCGGTGACGAAGCCGGCCTCGGGCCCGGCCAGGTAGGCCACCATGCCCGCCCCACCAGCGCGGCCTTGCTCATCGCGTAGACCGCGCCGCCCGCGAAGGGCATCCGCTCCGCGTTGCAGCTGCCGATGTTGATGATCCGCCCGCCGGCCGGCATGTGCCGGACCGCGGCCCGGGTGGCCAGGAAGACCGCCCGAAGGTTCACCGCCACCGTCCGGTCGAAGTCCTCCAGGCGGAACCGGTCGATCGCGGCGGCCTGCTCGGCGCGCCCGACATAGGTGAGGGCCACGTGCGCGCCCTCGTGAGCGAGCCGATTGACGATCGCGGCGCCGATGCCCCGGCTGCCGCCGGTGACGAGCGCGTGCCTGTTCGCGAGTCGAGTGCTCGTGACGTCCTCCCGCTCGGGCGCTATCACGGGCGGTGGCGACGGGCGACCGGTAGCGCCTTGTTCCGTCGGCGGAACGGCGGTAAGGTCGGCGCTGCCGCGGCGGGGGCGTTGGCGCTCCCGGCTGCGCGCGACTCTACACTTCGAGGAGGTCGGCATGAAGGCGATCCGCGTGTCGGAGTACGGTGGCCCGTCGGTGCTCAAGCTCGAGGAGATCCCCACGCCCCAGCCGGGGCCGGGCCAGATCCTCGTGCGCAACCACGCGGTCGGCATCAATCCGGTCGACACCTATCTCAGGTCGAACACCGACAACCGCGGGCCCAAGCTGCCCTACACGCCGGGCGGCGACGCGGGCGGGGTGGTGGAGGCGGTGGGCTCCGGCGTCACGGCCGTGAAGCCGGGCGACCGCGTCTACGTGGGCGGCACCGTCACCGGCGCGTACGCGGAGCTGGCGCTGTGCGAGCCGGGGCAGGTGCACCCGCTGCCCGCCAACGCGAGCTACGCGCAGGGCGCGGCCATGAACGTCCCGTACGCCACCGCGTACCACGCGCTCTTCAACCGTGCGCGCGGCGAGTCCGGGGAGACGGTGCTGGTGCACGGCGCCAGCGGCGGCGTCGGCATCGGCGCGGTGCAGCTCGCGCGAGCCCGCGGGCTCACCGTGATCGGCACCGCGAGCACCGAGAAGGGCCGGCGGATGGTGCTGGAGCAGGGCGCGCACCACGCGCTCGACCACACCGCGGCCGGCTATCTCGAGGAGTGCGTGCGCCTCACCGGGGGGCGCGGGCCCGACGTCATCCTGGAGATGCTGGCCAACGTGAACCTCCAGAAGGACCTGGGCATCATCGCCACCCGGGGCCGCATCGTGGTGATCGGCAACCGCGGCATGGTGGAGATCAACGCGCGCCTGGCCATGAACAAGGACTGCAACATCATGGGCATGGCGCTGAACCACGCCACGCCGGCCCAGCACGCGGGCATCCACGCGGCGCTGGTGGAGGGCCTGCGCAACGGGTCGCTGCGCCCGGTCATCGCCCAGGAGCTGCCGCTGGCCCAGGCCGCCCGCAGCCACGAGGCGGTCATGGAGGCGGGCCACCACGGCAAGGTGGTGCTGATTCCGTAGGCCGCTGAAGAGGCCGCGACAGCCTACACGGATGCGGCGGCCTAGACGAACTCCGCGCGCACCGTGCCGACGGGGTCGAAGCGCGCCTCGATCCGGTCGCCTGCGCTCAGGAGGTACTGGCGGGTGAAGGAGCCCGACATCACCTTCATGCCCGCCTCGAGGGCCAGGCCCATCTCGGCGAGCTTGTTGGCGAGCCAGGCGATGGAGGCCGCGGGGGTGCCGAGCACCTCGCGGCCGGTCGCGCGCTCGGCCTCCGCCCCGTTGACGGTGAGGGTGAGCGCGACGGTGGCCAGGTCGAGCCCGGCCGGCACCGGCACCGCGGGGCCGGTCACGTAGGCCCGCTGCTGGGCGTTGTCGGCGAGGCTCACGTTCAGATCGGCCGCAAAGTCGCCGCGCCGCTCGATGATCTCGAAGGCGGGCGCCATCGCGGAGAGCGCGGCGGCGGCGCGCGCCTCGGTCACCCCGGGGCCGCGGAGCGTGGTGCCGACGGTGAGGCACAGCTCGTTCTCGAAGCCGGGGCGGATCAGGTCCGCGTAGCGGAAGCGGGTGTCGCTCGGCTGCTCGCCGCTCTGGAGCAGGAAGCCCAGCACCGGCTCGTGCACGTTCTGCTGGGCCTGCATCGCCTTCGAGGTGAGCCCGACCTTCCAGCCCGACTGCCGCTCGCCGGCCTGCACGTACCGGGCGAGCACGCCCTGCTGCACGCGGTAGGCCTCCTCGCGGCTCAGGCGCTTCATCCACTCCGGGCCGGGGGCGGTCCGCCCGCGGGCGCTCTGCCAGAACGCGTCGATCGCTTGCTCGGTGCTCACGGGTCTCCTCGGCGTACCTCGCAGAGGTACGAGCGGAGCGCGACCGTCCCGCTGATGGGGTCGACCGCCTCCGGGTCGATGAGGGCGTTGTAGTTGGCGGCGCCGGCGCCGACCGCGTCGTAGCCGGGCAGCCCCAGCGGCTCGCACGGCTGCCACCAGCCGAACTGCGCGGAGACCACCTCCGGGTCCAGGCTGCCGTTCAGCGCGGCCCGCGCGCGCATGGTGCCGTGCGGCGTCTCGATCACCAGCCAGTCGTCGTCCGCGATGCCGCGCGCCTTCGCGGCGTCGGGATGGATCTCCGCGAGCGGGTCCGGGCTGTGCCGCCGCAGACGACCGAGGTTGCGGTGCTGGCTGTGGCAGAACTGGACGACCTTGGCGGAGGTGAGGCGGAGCGGGAAGCGCGCGCCCAGGTCGGGACGGCTGACCGGGCTCCCCGCCGGCTCCACGTAGTCGGGCAGCGGGCTCTGGCCGAGCGCGCCGAGCTGGGCCGAGTAGATCTCCACGCGCCGGCTCGGCGTCGCGAAGCCGGTGGAGCGGCCGTCCGGGCCGGGCGCGGTGTAGCGCTTGAACTGCGGCTCGATCGGCACCCGCACGCCGCCCGGCTCGGCGCGGAGCCGCTCGAGCGTCACCCCCGTCGGCTCCAGCGCGAAGCGGTGCCCCGCGTCCTGATCGCCATCGAAGAGCTCCTTGCCGAGCCCGAGCCGGCGGGCCAGCTCGCAGGCGATCCAGGTGTCGGAGCGCGCCTCCCCGATGGGCGCGATCGCGGCCCGCCGCAGCTGGGCGAAGCTCTCGCCGGCCTGGGTGGGCCCGAAGCCCACCCGCAGCCCCTCGCGCTCCCACGCGGTGGAGACCGGCAGCACCACGTCGGCGAGGGCCGCCGTCGGAGTCAGGAAGAGATCGGCGTAGACCAGGAGCTCGAGGCGCTCCAGCGCCGCGCGCGCCGTGGCCCCGCCCGGCTGCGAGAGCAGCAGGTTGGCGCCGAAGCCGATCACCCCGCGCACCGGGTAGGGCGTCCCGTGCAGGATCGCGCGATAGAGATCGGGTCCGGTGACCCAGCCCTGGCGGGCGGGGCCGAGCGGCCGCTCGTCGAGGCCGATGGCCCGCGCGCGCTGTCGGTCGGCGAGGAGCGAGAGCGGGCCCAGATCGTTGAGAGGTGGACGGGCGGGCCGCACGTTGCCGCCGGGCGCGTCCCAGCAGCCGGTCAGCGCGTAGAGCAGCGAGAGCGCGCGCACGGTCTGGCTCGCGTTGGTGTGCTGCTCGAGCCCGGTCCAGTGGAAGTACGCGACCGGGCGGCGCTCCCACAGCAGGCGCGCGGTCTCCACGATCTGGGCGGCGGGCACCCCGCTGATGGCCTCCACGCGCGCGGGCGGGAAGCGCCGGCAGAGCGCGTTGTAGGCCTCGAAGGCGGGCACGCAGGCGATGGTCTCGGCGCCCGCGCGGCAGGTGACGGGACCCGCGAGCACGGGATCGACGAGCCGCTCCACGAAGCGTCCGGCGACCGGATCGTAGGCCACCGGGCGACCCGCCGCCCGGTCCCACGCCACGTGGTGGGCCGGGTGGCCGTCCGGCGAGAGATCGGACGCGGCGAGCAGGCGGCCGGTGTCCTCGCGGACCAGCAGCGCGCCGTTGGTCCAGTCGCGCACGAACTCGCGGTCGTACCAGCCGCGCTCGATCATCACGCCGGCCAGGCCCAGCGCGAGCGCGCCGTCGGTGCCCGGCCGCACCCGCAGCCACTGGTCGGCGCGCGCGGCGGCGCCGGCGCGGCGCGGGTCCACCACCACCAGCGCCGCCCCACGTCCCACCGCCTCCGCCACCGCGGTGGCCTGGGCCAGATAGGTCGTGGACGGGTTGTGGCCCCACAGCAGCAGGCACCCGGTGCGCTCGAAGTCCGGCGTGCCGATGTCGGTCCCGAAGGTGAACGCGGTGGCGTAGTCGCGATGCCACGCGCACACCTCCTCGCCCCACACCATGTTGGGGCTGCCGAAGGAGCGGATGAGCCGGTTGATCCACGGGAAGCCGTCCGAGATCGCGGTGCCGGCGGGGGTGGTGACGGTGAAGGCCACCGACTCCGGCCCCTCGCGCTCGGCCAGCGCGCGCATGCGGTCCGCGGTCCAGTCGAGCGCCTCGTCCCAGCCGATGCGCACCCAGCCCGGATCGGGATCGGTGCGCGGCCGGGTGCGGCGCATCGGGTAGAGCAGCCGGTCCGGCGCGTAGACCAGCTCCGGCGCGGCGCGGCCCTTCACGCAGAGGTGCTGGCCGGTGGGATGCGCGGGGTCCGGCTCCACCGCGACGAGCCGGCCGTCCTCCACCACCGAGATGCAGCCGCAGCGCGAGCGGCAGAGCGCGCAGAAGCCGGGGATCCGCTCGGTGGTCATGGCGCGGGCTCAGCGGGCGGGCGGATTCAGCAGGTAGCGGAGCGCGTCGGTCTGGCCCGGGCTCAGCTCGAGCACGCGGCGGAAGGTGGTGAGGGCCTCGCCCTGCTGCCCGCTCTGCCAGTACGCCTTGCCGAGATCGACGAGCGGCTGCACCTGGCCGGGATCGCGCTTGACGTATTCCTCCAGGAGGCCGATGGCGCCCTTCAGGTCGCCGGAGGCGAGCGCCTGTCGGCCCCCGTCGCGCAGCGCGTTGACGAGATCCTGGCGGGTCCCCGCGTCACCGGCCTGACCGAGCCCTCGCTGGATGGCGCCGAGCGCGTCCGCCCACGAGCCCGCGCCCAGGTGCGCGCGGGCCAGATCGACGTAGGCCCGCGCGTCGGTCGGGCTCAGTCCGAGGTAGTCCTTGAGCCGCGAGGCGGCCTCCGCGTACTGACCGCGCGTCAGCGAGTCGCGCCCGCCTTCGAGCAGGGCCTGGCCCAGCACCGGCACCACGTCGCCCTGGCTGGGCGCGAGACCGAGCGCCTTGCGCGCGTTGTCGATGGCGGGGCCCCAGGACTTCTGCGCGATGTAGGTGCGCGCGGTGAAGAGATAGGCCTCCCACTGCTTGGGATCGCGGGAGATGACGGCCTGGAACTTGGCGAGGGCCTCGGCGTACTTGCCGGACTGGAAGAGCTCCTTGCCCTGGGCGAGCAGGGAGTCGATGCTCTCCATCATCCCGAGCGTGGCGCAGCCCGCGAAGGTCACCACGAGCAGCAGGGCGACGAGGGACGTCGCGCGCGAGCGCGCGGGCGTCGCGCCGGAGCGGGCCGACCGGCTCATGGGCGTGGACGGCTCAGCGCAGGCCGCGCAGGATGCCGGCGGCCTGGCCCAGGAGCCCGCCGGTGGGGACCGTGCCGTCCGGGGTCAGGCGGTCGACCGCCTGCGGCAGGACCTGAGCCAGCAGGGCGGTCGCGGCCTCGGGCGAGAGCCCGACGCGGGCCGCGAGCCGCTGGACCACGCCGCTGCCGAGCACGCTCTGGATCTGCTCGGCGCTCACCGGCAAATTCTGGCCGGTGCCGATCCAGGAGGACACGACGTCACCCAGGCCCTTGGCCTGGAACGCCTCCGCGAGCCCGTTCAGTCCCTGGCCGCCGCCGAGCGCTTCCATGGCGCCGCTGACCAACCCGGCGTGTGTCTCGTTGGCGCCGAGCGCCTGGTTGATCGCGTCGAAGAGACTCATGGCGTCCTCCTCAATGATGGCTCGATCTGTGGCCCGGCGATCATGGAAGCCCCGCGCGAAGTTGTCAAGGCGAGCGCGGCCCGCCTTGACAACCGCGGGCGCGCCGCATACATCTGGGGCTCGTGAGCAGGCTCTCGCTCGAGGCAGTGGCGCGGTACCGACGCGACGGCTTCTACTTCCCCATCCCCGCGCTCTCCGCCGCGGAGGCCGGCGAGTACCGCGCCCGGCTCGAGGACGTCGAGCGCGCCCACGGCGGGCGGCTCGGGGGCGAGCTGCGGCAGAAGGTGCACCTGCTCTTCACCTGGCTCGATCGCCTGATCCGCGATCCGCGCATCCTCGACCCGGTGGAGGACGTGCTCGGCCCCAACCTCCTCTGCTGGAGCTCGAGCTTCTTCGTCAAGGACGCGGGTGATTCCGCCTTCGTCTCCTGGCACCAGGACTCGACCTACTGGGGTCTCAGCGAGCCCGACGTGCTGACCGCGTGGATCGCCTTCACCGAGAGCTCGGTGGAGAGCGGGGCGATGCGCATGGTCCCGGGCACCCACACCGAGCAGGTGGCCCACCGCGACACGTTCGCGCGCGACAACCTGCTCTCGCGCGGGCAGGAGATCGCGGTGGAGGTGGACGAGTCGCGCGCGGTCGACATCGTGCTCCACCCGGGTCAGATGTCGCTCCACCACGTGCGGATGTTCCACGGCTCGCCGCCGAACCGCTCCGCGGACCGGCGCATCGGCTACGCGATCCGCTACGTGCCGACGTACGTGCGGCAGATCTCTCCGGTGCGGGACAGCGCGACCCTGGTGCGCGGGGTGGACGAGTACGGCCACTTCGACCTGGAGGAGCCCCCCGCCGCCGACCTGGATCCCGCCGCGTGCGAGCGCCACGCCGCGATCATGCGGCGCTCCGGCGAGATCCTCTACCGCGGCACCGGGGCGGAGCGCTTCCGCTAATTAGCTCAGCGGATCACTCAGGGCACCAGGTCCGCGACCGCCACGATGGCATGCGGGGCGGCGAGGGGGGCGATCGTCGCGGTCCGCGGCAGCACCCGCACCGTCGCGTAGCGGCCGCCGGCCGACGCTCCGGGCGTTGGATCGCGGTGCACTTCCAGCCGCGCGCTCACCAGGTCGACGATCCAGTACTCCTGGATGCCGGCGTGCGCGTAGAGGCCCGCCTTCTCGCCGCGATCGAGCGCCAGCGAGGTGTCGGCGATCTCGACGACCAGCACCGGGCTCGTCGGATGCCCGGTCGGGTAGTCGCGGAAGCTGCCCGGCACCACGCTCACGTCGGGCTCCGGCTCCGAGTCGGGATCGAGCGCGATCGGCAGCTGGCTCCTCACGTCCCAGCCCGCCCGGAAGACCCCTCGCAGCGCCTCCTCGACCATGCGCACCGCCATCGCGTGGCGGCCTCCCTGCGGCTCGCGCACCACCAGGAGCCCATCCAGTAGCTCGACCCGCTCGCCGGTCGAGAAGACCCCGTACTCGACCAGGCGATCGTACTCGGAGCGCGTCCATCGTCGGAGCGGCAGGGCCTCGCTCATGCCCGGACGATATCGCCGCCGCGGTGACCGGTCAACGTGTCGAGAGTGAGACGCCGCGCGGTGCTATGCTTTCGGCATCTCAACGCAGGTGACCGGAGGTGGACGCATGAGCGGATCGGACGGACGCGAGATCTATCGGGTGGTGTGGCCGCGCGGAGCGCGCACGGTGCAGGCGAGCAACGTGGCGCCGCGGCTCTCCACCCTCGAGGGCAAGACCATCGGCCAGCTCTGGGACGATCTCTTCCGCGGCGACGAGATCTTCCCGATCCTGGAGGAGGAGCTGGGCCGTCGCTTCCCCGGCGTTCGCTTCGTCCGCTACGACACCTTCGGCTCGACCCACGGCCGCCACGAAGGCAAGGTGCTCGCGGAGCTGCCCGAGATGCTGCGTCGCCACCAGGTCGACGCGGTCATCTCGGGCATGGCCTGCTGAGGCAGCTGCACGCCCGCCGTGTTGCGGGCCAGCGCAGTGGCCGAGCGGGCCGGGGTCCCGACCGCGTCCCTGGTCTGCGAGGGATTCATCGGACAGGCCGCCACCACGTCCACCGGGCTCGGGCTGCCGGGCCTGGCCACCGCGCTGGTGCCCGGGCACGTGGACGTGCAGAGCCCGGACGAGCTGCGGCGCAACGTGGCCGCGGTGACGGTCGACGCGGTGATCCGCAACCTGACCGAGGCGCCCGCGGCGGTGGGCGGCGCGGTGGTGGAGCCGGGGCCGAACGACATCGTCTTCGAGGGCACCTTCGACGAGGTCAACCGCTACTACTACGAGAACGACTGGAGCGACGGCCTGCCGATCGTCCCGCCCACTCCGGACCGGGTGGCCGAGTTCCTGCGCTTCTGCGACCGGCCGCCGCAGACCGAGCTGGGCGTGCTGCTGCCCGACAAGCGCCGGGCCACCGTCGGGAACGTGGCGGTGAACGGGGTGATGGCGGGCTGCCGTCCCGAGTACATGCCGATCCTGGTCGCGCTGGTCGAGGCCATGGCCGATCCGCGCTACGGCGTGGAGCACAGCGGCAACACCCCCGGCGCGGAGACGCTGATCATCCTGAACGGGCCCCTGATCAAGGAGCTCGGCTTCAACTACGAGCAGGGCGCGCTCCGCGACGGCATCCAGGCCAACACCAGCATCGGCCGCTTCTGGCGGCTCTACCTCCGGAACGTCGCGGGCTTCCTCCACCACCGCACCGACAAGGGCACGTTCGGTAACACCTGGCGGGTGGTGCTGGCCGAGAACGAGGACGTGCTGCGCCGCATCGGGTGGCCGACCATCGCGGACGACGAGGGGGTTTCGGGCGGCAACGCGGTCACGATCTCGCGCTACACCGGGGGCGGGGTCATCGCGTCCGTCTTCGGCAACACGCCGGACCAGATGCTGCCCTATCTGGCCGATGCCATCGTCGGCAAGGTGGGCTGGGAGCTCCTGTTCACGGTGGGCATGGGGGTGGGCAGCCAGCGGCCGCTCCTGATCCTGAGCCCGATCCTGGCCGAGACCCTGGCCAAGGGGGGCGTCGACAAGGTCGCGCTCAAGCGCCGGCTCTTCGAGCTGGCGCGCATCCCCGCCGCCAAGCTCGAGAAGTACGTGGGCGAGTGGACCAACTTCGTGCCGGGCCGGCCGAAGCTGACGGATCTGGTGAAGGCGGGCCACATCCCGGCCGTCTTCGCGGAGTCCGACGATCCGCAGCGCCCGGTGCCGCTGGTGTGCCGCGCGGAGGACCTGATGGTGGCGGTGAGCGGCGACCCGCTGCGTACCAACGCGTACGCCTTCGCCCACAACGGCATCCTGGGCTATCCGACCACCAAGGCGGTCCGCCTGCCCGCGGACTGGGCGCGCCTGCTGCGCGAAGCCCGCGCCCGCTAGGCGCGCGACGGTGGACGCCCTCTGGGTGCTGGTGCCCGCCGGCCAGCGGGCGTCCGGGGAATGGATCGACGACACGCTCCGCGCCCGCGCGGCGGAGAAGGGCTTGCTCGGCCGGAGCCCGCGGGCGGGGGAGTTCCCGCGCCAGCGCGTGGAGCTGGTGCGCGGCGCGGATCCGGTGGGGGCGGTGAACCGGCTCTATCAGGAGCGCGGCTGGACCGACGGGCTGCCGATCGTCCCGCCCACCCTCGGCCGCGTGGACGAGACGGTGGCCGCGGGCGGGCGCGAGCGCCACGTGGCCCTCGGCGAGGTCGCGCCGCTGGCCGGGCTCGCCACCGTGGAGAAGGTCGCGGCCAACGCGGTGATGGCGGGCTGCGAGCCCGCCCACTTCCCCGTGGTGCTGGCCGCGGTCGAGGCGATCCTGGACCCCGCGTTCAACCTCCGCGGAGTCCAGACCACCGACGAGAACGTGGCCCCGCTGCTCGTGGTCAACGGGCCGGTGGCGAAGCGGCTCGGGGTGAATGCGGGCTGGGGCGCGCTCGGCCCCGGCTGGCCCGCCAACGCGGCCATCGGCCGCGCGGTGCACCTCGTGATGCACAACCTGGGCGGCGGGTGGCCGGGCGCGGTCTCGTTCGCGGGCCTCGGCCAGCCCGGCCGCTACACGCTCTGCCTCGCCGAGCGCGACGACTCGCCCTGGCCGCCGCTCCACGTGGAGCTGGGCTACCGGCCCGCGCAGAGCACGGTGACGGTGCTGCGGGCGGAGACGGTGATCAACGTCACCGGCGGCCTCGACGAGGTGGCCAGCGTGATGGGCTCGGCCGCCTCCCTCTTCGGCATCCTCCACAGCGGCAAGCCCGGGGTGATCCTCTCGCCGCTCACCGCTCGACGGCTCCACGCCGACGGCTGGACGCGCGCGACGGCGCGCGAGGCCCTGTTCGCGCGCGGCCGCCTCGATGCGGAGACGTGGCGTCGCTCGTGGATCCGTACCGCGGTGCGCGCCACCGACTGGCCGGACTGGGCGGTGGAGGCGGCCGAGCAGGGCGCGATCCCCGCGGTGCGCGAGCCCGACGACATCACGCTCGTCGTGGCGGGGGCGGATCTGCCGATCCCCCAGCACGCGTACTGCCCGTCGTGGGGCTATCCGCCGTGCCGCGTCACGCGGGAGATCGTGGAGCGGGGGCAGGGCTCTTGACGCCGCGCCCCCCGCGAGCGCAGATTGGACGGGTCGCGTGACCCTCGCCATGACCAGCCCGTTCGTGCCCGGCTCGCAGCTGCACATCGCGGGAGCCCCGGACGGTCCGCTCGCCGGCCTCACCTTCGCGGCCAAGGATCTCTTCGACGTCGCCGGGCATCCGACGGGCGGCGGCAACCCGGACTGGGGGCGCACGCATCCGGTGCCGGACCGGCACGCCTGGGCGGTGCAGCGGCTCCTCGACGCGGGCGCGACCCTGATCGGCAAGACGATCACCGACGAGGTCTCGCTCGGCATCCTCGGGGAGAACCCGTTCAACGGCACGCCGCTCAACCCGCGCGCTCCGGACCGCGTGCCCGGCGGCTCGTCCTCCGGCTCGGCCTCCGCGGTGGCCCAGGGCCTCTGCGACACCGCGCTCGGCACCGACACCGGCGGCTCGGTGCGGGTGCCGGCCAGCTTCTGCGGGCTCTACGGGATCCGTCCCACCCACGGACGGCTCGATCTCTCGGGCATGATGCGGCAGGCGCCGGGCTCGGATACCACCGGCTGGTTCGCGCGCGACGCGGAGACGTTCGCGCGCGTCTCCGAGACGCTGCTGGGCGAGCCGACGCCGACCCAGCTGCCGAGCCGCCTCGTGATCGCGGTGGACGCCTTCGGGCTCGCCGACGACGAGACCGCGGCGGCCCTCGAGCCGGTGATGTGCCGCCTGCGCGCGCTGGTGCGGGAGGTGCGGGAGGAGCCGCTGGCTCCCGCCGGCCTCTCGGTGTGGGCGCGGGCGCAGCGGACGCTCCAGTCCTCGGAGGCGTGGGGCACCTTCAAGGGCTGGATCGATCGCGAGAACCCGCGCATGGCCTGGAGCGTGGCCCGCAACCTTGCCCTGGCCGCCACGATCTCCGAGCCGGAGCGGCAGTGGGCCGCGCTCACCCGCGCGGAGGCCCGCGCGCGGCTGGCGTGGCTCCTCCCGCCCGGCACGATCCTCTGCCTGCCCACCACCCCGTTCCCGGCCCCCCGCAAGGGCCTGCCCCTCGGCGTGCTGGAGCCGCTCCGCGCGCGCATCACGTGCCTGGCCGCGCACGGCGGCCTCACCGGCGTGCCGCAGGTGAGCGTGCCGGGGGCGGAGGTGAACGGCCTGCCGGTGGGCCTCTCGATCCTCGCCGCCCGGGGCGCCGACGCCACGCTGGTGGCGGTGGCCCGCGCCCTGGACGGCGCGCGGTGAGCGCGCTCGCGGTCAACCTCCCGGAGGTGGTGGCCGAGGTGAGCGCGCTCTTCGAGCGCTACGAGCAGGCCCTCGTCGACCGAGACGTCGACGTCCTCGACGCGACCTTCTGGAACAGCCCCCACACCATCCGCTACGCCTTCGGCGAGCACGGCTACGGCTTCGACGCCATCCACGCCCACCGGGTGGCGCGGGCGCCGGGGCCGGGGATCAAGGAGCGCCGCATCCGGCTCGAGATCCTCACCCTCGGCCGCGATCTCGCCACCGTGAACCTCGAGTTCAAGGTGCGCGGCCGCGACCTGATCGGCCGGCAGAGCCAGACGTGGGTGCGCTTCCCCACCGAGGGCTGGAAGGTGATCGCCGCTCACGTCTCCACCAAGAACGAGGCCCCTCTCCCGTCATGACCCCCGACGCCCCGACCCGCGCCCTGGCATCCGACATCGACCCCGTTCGCTTCGAGGTCATCCGCAACGCCCTGCTGGCCATCACCGAGGAGATGGGGGCGACGCTGCGGCGCGCCGCCTACTCCACCAACATCAAGACCCGCGGCGACTTCTCGTGCGCCTTCTTCGACCGCGATCTGCGCACGATCGCCCAGGCGTTCGCGCAGCCCTCGCACCTGGGCTCGCTGGCCCACATCGTGCCGCGCGCCATCCGGGCCTACGGGCCGGAGCGGCTCGAGCCGGGCGACGGCATCCTGATCAACGACCCGTACCTGGGCGGCGTGCATCTCAACGACATCACGCTGATCACCCCCGTGTTCCACGGCGGCGCGCTCTTCGGCTACGTGGCCAACATCGCGCATCACGTGGACGTGGGCGGCGGAGCGCCGGGCAGCATCGGGGTGTCGAGCGAGATCTACCAGGAGGGGCTGGTGATCCCGCCGGTGCGCTTCGTGAAGGGCGGGCAGATCGACCGCGACCTCTTCGCGATGATCCGCTCGAACTTCCGCGGCACCCGCGAGATCTCGGGCGACTTCCGGGCCCAGACCGCGGCCAACCGGCTCGGGGCCCAGCGCATCGAGGCCCTCGCGGCCCAGTACGGCGCGGACCCGCTCGCCCACTACCTCGAGGAGCTCCTGCGCTACACCGAGCGCCGCACGCGCGCCGCCTTCGCCGAGTTCCCCGACGGGCGCTTCGAGGCCGACATGCTGATGGACGGCGACGGGGTCACCGACGAGCCGGTGCGCCTGGCCGCGGTGGTCACCGTGGAGAGCGGCCGTCTCGCCGTCGACCTCACCGGCTGCGACGACCAGCGCAAGTCGCCCACCAACGCGACCTCGTCGCAGACCTACTCCGGCGTGGTCTACGTGCTGAAGTGCCTGATCGATCCCGACATCCCGGTCAACGACGGCTTCTATCGCCTGATCGACATCCGGAGCCGGCCCGGCTCGGTGGTCCACGCGCAGCATCCCGCCGCGGTGGCCGCGGGCTGGGAGATCGCGATGCAGCTCTGCGATCTCATGTTCAAGGCGCTCGCCCCCGCGCTGCCGGACCGGGTGGTGGCGGGCACCAAGGGCTGCGTGTGCAACATCGCCTTCGGCGGGATCAACCCGGCCACCGGCGAGTACTTCACCTACTACGAGACGATCGCGGGCGGGTACGGGGCCACGCTCACCACCGACGGGATGGACGCGGTGCAGGCCCACTTCCAGAACACCGAGAACGCGCCGATCGAGGAGACGGAGGCCAACTATCCGGTGCGCATCCTGCGCTACGCCCTCATCGAGAACTCGGAGGGCGGGGGCCGGCATCGCGGCGGGCTCGGGGTGCGGCGCGACTACGCCTTCCCCGGCCACGCCCCGAGCTTCTCGATCCTCTCCGACAAGGCCCTCCACGCTCCGTGGGGGCTCTTCGGCGGCGCGGAGGCGCGCCCGGCCCGCTACGTGCTGAACCCGGACACCGCGGGCGCGCGCGAGCTGCCCTCGAAGATCACGTTCCAGATGGCGCCGGGCGACGTGGTGAGCGTGCAGACCCCCGGCGGCGGCGGCACCGAGGAGGCGCTCGAGCGCGACCCGGCCCGGGTGGCCGCCGACGTGGGGCAGGGCAAGATCTCGGCCGAGCGGGCCCTGTCGGTCTACGGGGTGGTGGTGGACCCGGTCAGCCACGCCCTCGACGAGCCCGCCACCACCGCGGCCCGCTCGGAGACGTTGCCATGAGTGCGGCCATGAGCGGCGGGGCCGTGGGCGGGGCCACGCCGGTGTGGCGCGTCGGCATCGACATCGGAGGCACGTTCACCGACGCGGCGCTGGTGGACGGACGTACCGGCCAGGCCCGGGTGGTGAAGGTGCTGACCACCCCCGAGGATCCCGCGCGCGGCTTCATGGCCGCGCTGGAGCGCGGGCTCGGGGAGTGCGGAGCGGGCGGGCCCGACGTGGCCGCGGTGGTGCACGCCACCACGGTGGCCACCAACGCCATCATCGAGGGCAAGACCGCGCGAGTCGGCATGCTGGTGACCCGCGGCTTCCGCGACATCCTGGAGATCGGGCGGCAGATCCGCTCGCGGCTCTACGACGTGCACCTGCAGAAGCCGGCGCCGCTGGTGCCCCGGCGGTGGAGCCTCGAGATCCCGGAGCGGCTCGACGCCGACGGCGCGGTGCTGGAGCCGCTCGACGAGGGCGCGGTGCGGGAGGCGGTACGCCGCCTGCGGGACGAGAAGGTCGAGGCGGTGGTGATCTGCTTCCTCCACTCCTACCTGAACCCGGCCCACGAGCGCGCGGCCGCCGCCATCGTGCGCGCGGAGATGCCGCAGACCTGGCTCTCCGTCTCCTCCGAGGTCTGCCCCGAGTTCCGCGAGTACCTGCGCGGGAGCACCGCGGCGGTCAACGCGGCGGTGATGCCGATCGTGTCGCGCTACGTCGACGCCCTGGAGTCGCGCCTCGCCGCCCTGGGGGCCACCGCGCCGTTCTACGTCATGCAATCGAGCGGCGGGGTCATGACCTCGGCCTCGGCCAAGGAGCGGCCGGTCTACATGGTGGAGTCGGGGCCGGCGGCGGGAGTCATCGCGGCGGGCGCGGTGGCGGCGCCGTATCGCTACGCCAACGTGCTCTCGTTCGACATGGGCGGCACCACCGCGAAGGTCGGGCTCATCCAGGACGGGCGGCTGCGGCTCTCCACCGAGATGGAGGTGGGCGCGCAGGCGGTGACCCCGCTCGGCGAGGGGCGCGGCGGCGGCTATCCGGTGCGCACCCCGGTGATCGACCTGGTGGAGGTGGGCGCGGGCGGGGGCAGCGAGGCCTGGATCGACGCGGGCGGCGCGCTGCGGGTGGGCCCGCGCAGCGCGGGCGCGCGTCCGGGGCCGGCCTGCTACGGGCAGGGCGGCACCACGCCGACCATCACCGACGCGAACCTGGCCCTGGGCCGCCTCGACCCCGGCTTCTTCCTGGGCGGCGAGATGGCGCTCGACGTCGACGCGGCCCGCCGCGCGATCGCGGCGAAGGTGGCCACCCCGCTCGGCCTCGATCCCCTCGCGGCGGCGAGCGGCATCGTGGAGATCGCCAACGCCCACATGATCGGCGCGATGCGCCTGGTCTCGGTGCAGCGCGGGTACGACCCGAGGGACTTCGTGCTGGTGGCCTTCGGCGGGGCGGGGCCGCTGCACGCCAACGCGCTGGCCCGCGAGCTGGGCATCCCCACCGTGCTGGTGCCGCCGAGCCCCGGCATCGCCTCCGCCATCGGGATGCTCGCCACCGACGTGCGTCACGAGTTCGTGGCCACCCGGCGGGTCCGGCTCGACGGCCTCACGCCCGAAGCCCTGGAGGCCCTCTTCGCCGACTTCGCGCGGGAGGGGCAGGCGCGCCTCGAGCGCGACGGGGTGCCGCCCTCGGAGCGGCGCACGCTCCGCAGCGCGGACCTGCGCTATCACGGGCAGTCCTTCGAGCTTCCGGTGACGGTGCCGCCGGGTCCGCTCGCGGCCGCGGACGTGGAGCGGCTGCGGGCGGAGTTCCACGCTCAGCACGAGCGCGCCTACGGCTACGCGGCGCCGGAGGATGCGGTCGAGCTGGTGAACGTGCGCCTGGCCGCGATCGGGGTCACGCCCAAGCCGCGGCGCGCGCCGCTGCCCGAGGGCGGCCCGTCCGCCGCCCCCGCGCTGAAAGGCCATCGGGACGTCTGGTTCGCGGAAGTCGGCGGCTTCCGCCCGACCCAGGTGCTCGACCGCGGCAAGCTTTTACGCGGCAACGTGATCGAGGGGCCGGCGATCGTGGAGGAGCCGGACGCGAGCACGCTCGTGCACCCGGGCTGGAGCGCGGTCGTCGACGAGCACGGCAACCTGGTGCTCCGCGCGACGGCGGCCGGCTGAGGTCGCGGCCTGACGTTCGCTCGCTCTTGACGCCGGGCTCCTCCGGGCGCAGCATGCCGGCCGGAGGAGCCCACCTCATGCCCGTCACCCTCGTCACCGGCACCAGCACCGGCATCGGCTACGCCACCGCGCTCCACTTCGCCCGCCGCGGCCACACGGTGGTCGCCACCATGCGCAACCTGGCCAAGGCGGGTCCGCTCGAGACCGCCGCGCGAGAGCAGGCGCTGCCGCTGGTGATCCGCGAGCTGGACGTGACCCGCCCCGAGTCGATCGAGCGTGCGGTCGCGGACACGGTGGCCGCCGAGGGCCCCATCGACGTGCTGGTCAACAACGCGGGCGTCGGCGGCGCCACCCCGCTCGAGCTGACTCCCGAGGACGAGCACCGCGCGATGTTCGAGGCGAACTACTGGGGGCCGATCCGCATGATCCGGGCCGTGCTGCCGTCGATGCGCGAGCGGCGGGCGGGCTCCATCGTCAACGTGACCTCGATCGCGGGGCGGGTGGCCACTCCGAACCAGATCGCGTACTCCGCCTCCAAGCACGCCCTCGGCGCGGCGAGCGAGGCCCTGGCCCACGAGGTGGCCGCCTTCGCAGTCCGCGTGGCCATCATCGAGCCGGGCGTGATCCAGACCGCGATCTTCGAGAACTCGGCCGGCGCCACCCGCTACGACAAGAATTCGCCCTACCGGCAGATCATGCGCCGCAACGGCAAGCTCTTCGCGGCCGGCTTCCGCAACCCGGGGCGCGCCGAGACCGTCGCGGAGGTGATCTGGGAAGCGGTGACCACCGACCGGCCGCGGCTGCGCTGGCTGGTGGGCGCCGACGCGGAAGGCCTCGCCGCGGGGCGCGCGCGCATCAGCGACGAGGACTGGGTGGCGATGGGCGCCGGGCTCGAGGACGCGGAGTACAACGCGCGCTTCAAGCGCTACTTCGGGATCGAGCTGATCTAGGGGAGCGGCGGTCGCCGGCGCTACATCCCCAGATAGGCGCGGCGGACCAGGTCGCTCTCGAGCAGGGTCTGGCTCGCGCCCTCGGCCACGATGCGGCCGGTCTGGAGCACGTAGCCCCGCTCGGCCGCGGCCAGCGCGGCGGGCACGTTCTGCTCCACCAGCAGCACGGTGAGGCCCTCCTGCCGGTGGAGCATCTTCAGCACGTCGAGGATCGAGTCCACGATGCGCGGCATGATGCCGAGGCTCGGCTCGTCGAGCATGAGGAAGCGCGGGCGCGACATCAGGGCCCGGCCGATCGAGAGCATCTGGCCCTCGCCCCCCGAGAGGGTGCCCGCCCGCTGGGCCGCGCGCTGGCGCAGGACCGGGAAGAGGCCGAAGACGCGCTCCAGCATCTCCTGCCGCCGTCTCGGATCCCGGTCGCGAAACGTCCCGAGCCGGAGATTCTCGGCCACCGAGAGGCGGCTGAAGAGCCGGCGGCCCTCCGGCACCAGGGCGATGCCGAGCTCCACCCGGTCGGGGGCCTCCACGTCGTCGACGCGCTTGCCGTCGAACCAGATCTCTCCGCGCCGCGGGGTGAGCAGCCCCGCGATGGTCTTCAGCAGCGTGGTCTTGCCCGCGCCGTTGGCCCCGACCAGCGCCACCGCCTCGCCGGCCCGCACCTCGAGCGACACTCCGTGGAGGGCCACCACGCCACCGCCGTAGGCGACCTCCGCGTCGCGGACCGAGAGCAGGGGCGTCCCCGCCGGCGCGCGGCCCGCCGCCGGCGCCGGGTCAGGCGCGGCCACGGTAGCGATCTCCCAGGTAGGCGGTGATCACGCGCTCGTCGCGCGCCACCTCGGCGGGCGGGCCCTCGGTGAGCTTCTCGCCGTGGTCCAGCACCACCACCCGGTGCGAGAGCGGCATCACCACCTCCATGACGTGCTCGACCACGCAGATGGCGAGGCGCAGCTCCCCGTGGATGCGGCGCACGAGCTCGACCGCGGCGGTGGTCTCGAACGGGGTGAGGCCCGACATGGCCTCGTCGAGCAGCAGGAGCCGGGGGGAGGTGGCGAGCGCGCGGGTGATCTCGAGCCGCTTCTTGTCGGCCAGGGTGAGGGCGGCCGCCACCACGTGCTCCTTGCCCGCGAGGCCGGTGAAGGCCAGCAGCTCGAGCGCGCGCGCCCGCGCCGCCGCGACCCGGCTGGTGCGCCGGAAGGCGCCGCAGATCACGTTTTCCAGCACCGTCATGCGCCCGAAGCTCCGCACCACCTGCCAGGTGCGCGCGATGCCGAGCCGGCACACGCGCTCCGGGCGCGCGTGGGTGATGTCGGCCCCGTCCAGCACGATGCGCCCCTCGTCGGGATGGAGCGCGCCGCTGATGCAGTTGAAGAGCGTGGTCTTGCCCGCGCCGTTGGGGCCGATCAGGCCCACGATCTCGCCCGGCTCGATCGCGAGGGAGACGTCGCGGTTGGCGATCAGGCCTCCGAAGCGCTTGGTGGACCGCTCGACCTGCAGCAGCGGGGCCATCGCGCTCAGGCCTTTCCGGAGGCGGAGGCGTGGCCGCGGAGGCGCGCGGCCCACTCGCTCCACGGCAGCGACAGCAGCCCGTTGGGCCGCCAGCCCGCGATCACCATGATGATCGCCCCGTAGATGATGAGGTCGATGCCGCGGCCCGCGAGCGGACCGGTTCCGAGGGTGGTGGCCATGAGCTGCGAGATCGGGATCAGCACCACCGCGCCCAGGACCGGGCCCCACAGGCGGCCCAGGCCGCCCACCACCGCGGCCATCATGGGCAGGATGTTCCAGTTCACCTCGAGCACCTGGTCCGGGAACACCGCGAGGGCCCAGAAGCCGTAGAGGGTGCCGCCGGCCGCGAACACGACGGCCATGAGACAGCGGGCGATGACCTTGTAGAGGCGGCTGTCGATGCCGATGGCCTCCGCCCCGTCCTGGTCGTCGCGCACCGCGCGGAAGTAGAAGCCCCACTTCGAGCGCTCGATCGCCCGGGCCGCGAGCAGGGTGATCGTGAAGAGCGCTAGCGACAGGTAGTAGAAGCCGAGCCCCTTGCCGCGCCCGGGGAACTCCATCGTGAGCACGCCGTGCACGAAGCCGCCGCCCGTCGCGACCGGGATGAAGAGGCCCTGGCTGCCGTTGATGAGCGGCCAGGTGGCCCCGATGGGCTGGGCGATCATCCACATCGCCACGGTGGCGATCGCGAAGTAGTGGCCACGCAGCTTGGTGACCGGGTAGGTGACCGCAGCGCAGATGGCCGCCGAGACGACCATCGCCCCCAGGAGGGCCAGCCACGCGTTCCAGCCGAGATTGATGGTGAGCAGCGCGGCGGTGTAGGCGCCGATGGCGAAGAAGATGCTGGGACCGAAGTCGAACTGGCCGGCCCACCCCCCGATGATGTTCCAGCCGATGCCGAGCATCGCGTTGAGCAGCACCAGGAAGCCCACCGTCTCGTAGTAGATCTGGCCGCTCCGCTCGAACGGGATCGGGTAGAGCAGGGCCACGAGGGCGCCGAGCACCCAGGCGACCTGTTGCCCGCGACCGGTGCGGCGCGGGGAGCTAGAAGCGGCCAAACAGCCCCTGGGGCCGGAACAGGCCGATCAGGATGTAGGAGGCGAAGACGAACGCGTCCTTGAACGCGGGGGGCAGGTACGCCGCGGTCACGCTCTGCACCACGCCCACCAGGAGCGCGGCCATGAGGGTGCCGAGGATGGAGCCGAAGCCGCCCAGGGCCACGATGGCGTAGGCCAGCACCGTGAAGGAGAGTCCGGCCTGCGGGTAGACCGAGAAGAAGTTGGCCAGGATCACGCCCGCGATGGCGACCAGCGCGGTGCCGAGGCCCCACGCCACCGCGTACATGCGCTGGGGGCGGATGCCCACCAGCATCGCCGCGTCGCGGTCCTCCGCGGTGGCCTGGAGCGCGAGGCCGAAGTCGGTGCGGTCGATCAGCAGGTAGAGGATCAGGAACAGCGCGAGCGCGATGAGCCCGCCCACCAGCAGCGGCACCCCGATGCGCACGCCGCCCACCGTGAGGTTGGCGCCGGAGAGGCGGGTGAGCAGGCTCGCGTTGATGAACCGGTAGTCGCTGGTGAAGAGCGCGACCACCCCGTTCTGGATGAAGAAGAAGAGGCCGACGGTGGCGAAGATCTGGGTGAACATCTCCCCGCGCTGGACCTTCTGCATGAGGACGCGGTAGACGAGCACGCCCGCCCCGTACATCACCACCGCGAGCGGCACCATCGTGATCAGCGGATCCCAGCCGAGCCACGCGCTGAGCCCCCACGCCCCGAACATGCCCAGCATCATGAACTCGCCGTGGGCGAAGTTGATCATCTCCATCAGGCCCCAGATGATGGCCAGCCCCACCGCGACCAGCGCGTAGAGCAGCCCCATCTGGAGCCCGTCGGCGACCGCCTGGAGAAAGAGGGTCACCGGCTACTTCTTGTGGCTCTCCCGCTCCGGCCAGCTCGGGGCCGGGTACATCGTCTTGAAGCCGGCCTGCGCGGCCAGATCCCACGGCCAGATGGTGTGCTTGTCGTTGTCCCAGCCGATCTGGGTGACCACGCCGGTGGCGAGCTCGTTCTGGCGGTTCTTGTCGAACTTGATGCCCTTGTAATCGATGATCATCATGTCCGGCTTCATGTCGGTCTCGTTGGCCGCTTTGGCCAGCGCGGCCGGCTCCACCGACTTGGCGCGGTTGATGGTGTCGGCCATCCACAGCATGCCGGTGATCTCGCGCATGGCCAGCTCCCCCATGTCCTGGCCGCGACTGTACTTCTTGTAGATCTCGTTCACCTGCTTCCACGACGGCTTCTTGCTCGCGAGGTCGATCGCGGTCGGGTCACGTCCGAGCCACGCCGCCGCCCCGTTGGTGGCCTTCTGCGCGTTCAGCCACGTCTGGTCCGAGTAGGCCCCGTTGCTGGTGGCGAGCACCTTGGGCATGTAGTTGGCGCGCTTCATGTCGGCCTGGAAGATCGTGGTCTCGGCCGGGTACTGCACCGAGAAGAGGACGTCCGGGTTGGCGGACTGCAGGCGCTGCACCTCGGAGGCCAGGGTGGTGGCGCCGGTCTTGGTGGTGAGATCGGCCACGATCTTGTAGCCGGCCTTCTCGGAGAGGTCGAGGGCGATCTTCCGGTTGTCCTGGCAGAAGAGATTGTCGCAGGTGAACAGGGCGATGGTCTTGAGGTCCTTGGGGCCGCCGTGATCCGGCCACTCCTTGAGGAACTGGAACACGCTCGCCACCATCGTGCCGTCGTTGGGTCCGGTGCGATAGAACCACTTGAAGCCCTTCTCGGTCAGGGTGGGCGAGGCGCAGGCGTGGCAGGTCATCGGGATGCCGTAGCTCTCCACCAGCGGCTGGATGATCGAGGTGTTTCCGCTGGTGCCCTCGCCGTTCAGCCAGTGCACCTTGTTGACGGTGATGAGCTGCTCGGCCAGGGTGCGGGCCTGATCGCCGCGGCTCTGGTCGTCGCGCACCACGAGGGTCATCTTGGCGCCGCCGAGGCCGGGGAAGCCCTTGCCGGGGCCGAGGGGCACCTTCAGATCCGGGTAGTCGTTGTTGACGATGTCCTCCACGGTCTGCCCGGCCCAGAGGTACTGCTGGCCGAGGCTCGCGAAGTTCCCGGTGAGCGGCAGGAGCTCGCCGATCAGCACCTCGCTGACCGGTCCGGCGGCGCGGGCCCCGGGACCGAGCTGCACCGCGACGAAGAACAGCACCGCGACGGCGACGATGACGCGGAGAATCCGCATGCGTGCTCCTCCTTGAAGAACTGTGAGTGCGACCCGGACGGCTCGCGCCCATGGCGGGTCGGCGGCCGGCGCCCGACTTGCGCGCGCCGAGTCTATCCCATGACGGCCGCCCTGCCTAGTACCGCTCCATCACCCGGCGCGCGAACTCCTGGCTGAAGCGCCACTTCTCGTCGACGCCGGTGGCGAACATCAGCTCTCGCAGCCCGCCGCGCTCGAGCTCGCGGATGCGCTCGATCAGCTCGTCGGCCTCGCCCACCAGGCAGGTGGCCCGCACCAGCTCCGCGTCGATCAGCTCCGCCTCGCCGGGGTGGAGGTAGGTGTAGTGGCCCTCGTGGGTGCGAAAGTGGCGGTGGGCGGCGGGAGTGGCCTCCACCAGCGCGCAGTAGCGGCGCCAGATCCGCTGCAGGAACGGCGGCGGGTCGATGCCGCGCTCGTGCACCGCATCGTAGAAGTAGTAGACGCTCGCCATCACGTTGGGGCCCACCGTGCGGATGACCCGCTCGGAGTCGGCCGGCTCCCCGGGATCCAGGAGCACCACGTTGGTGAGGGCCGCGGCGTGGAAGTCGTCTCCCAGCGTCCGGCCGGCCCGCGCCGCGCCGGCGCGGCACCGGGCGAGGGCCTCGGGCGGGGCGATACCGCGGGGCGGGATCGCGAACACCACCCCGTCGCCGAACTCGCCCGCGAGCTCCATCGCCCGCGGGCCGAAGGCCGAGACGTAGAGCGGGATGCGCGGCTCGAGGCTCATGTACTTCTTCTCGCGGATGAGCATCTTGATCGGGCGCGCGGCGCCGGACGCCCCGTAGTCCACCGCCTCGCCCCGCAGCAGACCGCGCAGCACCCGCAGGTGCTCGGCGTACTCCGCGATGCGCATCGGGGACTGGCCCATGCTGCGGGTGGCGGTGTTGCCGGTGCCGACGCCCAGGTGCACGCGGCCGGGGGCGAGCCGGTTGAGGGTGGCCATCGCGGCCACGTGCACCGGCGGGATGCGGGTGCCGCAGATCGCGACCCCGGGCCCCAGGCGGATGCGGCGAGTCTGCTGCGCGGCCAGCGCCAGCACCGCGTAGCAGTCGGAGAACAGCATCTGGCTGTCGGTCACCCACACCGAGTCATAGCCCAGGGATTCGGCGTGGCTGAAGAAGCCGATCTCGTCGACGTCGGCCATCACGCAGATGGAGAAGCGCATGTCGGCTCCTTGGCGGGGTCGGGTCAGCTCTTGTCGCGGATCGACTCGAGCATCTGCCTGGCGCGCGGGACCTCCTTGAGGGTCCAGCGCGGCCGGTCGGTGGGGGCCTTCTCGTTCAGGACGGACTGGAGCTGCTGGCGCGCCTCCGCGTAGCGGCCCATGTTGACGTAGAGCTGGGCCAGCTCGATGCGCACCCCGGTGAGGCGCGGATCCAGGCGCTGCGCGGTCTTGAAGTGCTCCTCGGACTCCTGGCGATCGCCGCCCAGCAGCACCGGGAGCTCGCGGGCGATGCTGCCGGCCATGATGTGGGCCTCGATGTTCTTGGGGTCGAGCTGGAGCACCACGTCGACCTCGCGCCGGAGGTTCCGCAGGGCGAGCGCGGAGTGGAGCAGGCCCTTGGCGTGCGACCAGCTGCCGAGGGTGATCGCGTACCAGAGGTGAGCGTCGGCGTCCTTGGGCGCGAGCTCGGTGGCGCGCTTGGCCAGGTCGCGCGCCCGCTCGTAGGCCGCGATGCGGGTCTCCGGGGTCTGGGCGCGCTCCTCCCCATAGAGGAACCAGGCGCGGGTCAGGGTCAGGAGGGTGGGGAGGTCGTTGGCCCCGCCCTTGGCCACCGCGGCCTCCAGGAGGTCGCGGGCGCGGTCGATGCGGGTCGGATCCTCCTGGTACTGCTTCAGCAGTCCGCGTGCCGTCTCGATCGGGGTCTGGGCCGGCGTCGCCGCGGGAGCCGCCGCGACCAGGACCACCGCGAGGGCGAGGGAAGGAAGTCTCACGGGACGATGACGCTGCCCGAATGATAGCACCGGGTCCCGCGCGAGGATTGGCAGACGCCGCGGGCGTCGGCTACGATGACGCGGGCCACGCCGCGGTGCGGATGCGGCGGCCGGACAGGAGGGCTGCGCATGGTGCTGGGGATGACGCTCTCGGCCTTCACCCGCGTGCACGTGATCATCAGCCTCATCGCCGTCGTATCCGGCCTGCTGACCGTATCCGGCATGGCGCGCGGGCAGCGCACCGCCGGCTGGACCGGGCTGTTCCTGCTGACCACGGTCCTCACCAGCGTGACCGGCTTCCTGTTCCCCTTCGATCATCTCCTGCCGTCGCACCAGGTGGGTGTCGTGTCGCTGGTGGTCCTCGCCGTCGTGCTCCTGGGCCGCTACGGGACCGGCCTGAGCGGCCCGTGGCGCTGGATCTACCCGCTCGGCTGCGTGATCGCGCTCTACCTGAACGTGTTCGTGCTGGTGGTGCAGGCGTTCCAGAAGGTCGCGTTCCTGGCCGCCCTTGCCCCCACGCAGTCCGAGCTGCCCTTCCAGCTCGTGCAGCTCGCGGTCCTCGCGCTGTTCCTGTGGCTGGCGGTCGGGGCGGTGCGGAGGTTCCGCTACACGCTCTGATCGGCCGTTCCTCCCATCGCGTGCGACAAATTTTCCGAGTCTGCTCGGTCACAAGTGTCTCTTTGGTCACATATCCACACCTATCCACACAGGAAATTCACCGGAGAGCCTCACTGCGTCTTGACACCGCAATCGCCACGCACCTAGCGTAGATCGCGTTCTGCGCACCGTCGCGCTTCGCTGTGCCCGGCCCGATTAGTGAAGGCGAGTGATGAGTGTCGATCCGCTCGACACGGTCTCCGACACCGCGACCGAAGATCCGCATCTGGCGCACGTCACGCTCGCCGGCTTTTACCCGCCGCCCATGGGCGGTGAATCCCTGCACGTGAAGCAACTCGCTGAACTCCTCCGCGAATGCGGGGTCGAAGTCGACGTGGTCAATCTCGACCGATCGGCCCGTCCGAGCCGCGAGTATCGCAGCGCGGGGAGCCGGCTCGGACGGATGAGGATGTTGCTCGGCGCTGCCGGATCTTCCTCCGTGTTCCATCTCCACGCCATCGGCCACAACCGTTTGAGCTGGGGCGTCATCGCGGCGGTGGCTCTCTCGGTGTGGGTGCGAAGGCGTGCGGCACTACTGACGATTCATTCTGGCGTGTTTCCCTCGTACGTCGCGACCTTCGGCCCCATCCGCTCGTGGCTGGCGGGCCG
>Ga0207645_10000293_pt1 | contig 42010 bp, 48 predicted proteins | sample KBSM53metaG_FD_184331 | JGI IMG/M metagenome (GOLD analysis project Ga0207645, IMG submission 184331) | Miscanthus rhizosphere microbial communities from Kellogg Biological Station, Michigan, USA - KBS M5-3 metaG (SPAdes) (version 2) | ecosystem: Host-associated > Plants > Roots > Rhizosphere >...
CTCAATGCTCGCGAAGCATTTCGGCTCGAAGCTCCTGTTCCCAACTCCGGCTGCCGTCCGAACTCCAGTCGCAACCTAGGTCGCGAATCATACCCGGCTGGGTAAATTGCGCTACCTCGGTGAGCGCCTTGGCTAAAACTGCTACGTTGCGCTCGCGATCATGAGGAGGGCCAAAAGTCCGTCCCACCGGATGATCCACAAAGGCGGCACGCGGCGGAACGACTTTGCTCATAATATCGTAGGCCGTACCGATGACTAGGGTGGGAATACCGAGTGCTTCAATCACATGGGAAATAAGACCGACGGTCTCATGGCAAAAAGGTCAGTAGGGTACGAGCAGTGCTAGGTCGACCTCGGCCTGCGTCAATTCGTAAGCAAGCGCTGGCGCAAGCTCCTTTTCCACCTGTTCGGGTTTGCGCACACCGCCCATAAACGAGAAGTGCCGCGGCGAAAGGCTGCCGAGCAGGCCGCGTGACAGCAGGCTAGCCAATGCAGTGCGTGGAAAAACAATTTCCGGATCCTGTTTCGGTACAGCACCGATCCCGGAATGGTGATCGATGACGATCGGGCCGATCGCAGGATCCGACGGAACTCGGCGATAGCTTAAATCTTCGCGCGGCACAAACGGCGGCTGGCTCTCGACCCGCAGGGCGGCGCTGGTTAATAGCGCCACGCGCGATTGAAAGAGTGGCTTAGTTACAGCGCACCAGGCAAACTTCGAAGGCTTCACTAGAACGCGTGGCGGCTTGGGCGCTGAATTCTGTGCCATAATCGGCAGGTATTCGAAAGCCATGGGCAATTCCCGGTTGCACAGACTTCTACTTTACTCGCCTGACGCAAGCAAGCCGGTCAGTCGGAGTGAATTATGCCCAGTGCTATGGTAAGCAGTGTCTCTCATGATCGATGTTGCTGCCAATTATCGGAAAGTTCTCGACTCTATCGCCGAAGCGACGGCCAAGAGCCGGCGCGCTGCGGGGCAGGTGAAATTGCTTGCAGCGACCAAGTCACAGAGCATCGAGTTGATTCGCGCCGCAGTCGATGCGGGCATCACTTTGATCGGGGAAAATTACGTCCGGGAAGCTGCCGGCAAAAAGCCGCGGATCGACGAAGCGATTGAATGGCACATGATCGGGCATCTGCAGCGAAATAAGGTGAAGGCCGCGGTGGATTTGTTTGACGTTTTCGAGTCGCTGGATAATCTACCCTTAGCTCGTGAACTGGACAAAGAGGGTCAGAAAAGAAATAAGGTCATTCGTGTGTTTGTCGAAGTCAATTTGGGCGGTGAAGAAAGCAAAACTGGAGTAAACGAAAGCGAGGCGGCATCCTTAGTGCAACAAGTCGCCAGTCTGTCGCACTTGCGCGTCGAAGGGTTCATGAGCGTGCCGCCGTACAGGGAAGATCCGGAAGAAGTGCGGCCCTATTTTCGAAAACTGCGCCTGCTTCAAGAAAAGCTCGGCGAAATTCGCTCCCCGTGTCTGGAGCTGCGCGAACTCTCGATGGGAATGAGTCATGATTACAAGGTAGCAATCGAGGAAGGTGCGAGCATCGTGCGGATCGGCACGGCGCTGTTTGGTGCCCGCCGCGATTGATCCATGTTCATCTTAGCCAACTTTTTGTTCGCGACTGCGCAGGTGCTCGATTACGTGTTATGGGCCTATCTCTGGATATTAGTGGGCCGATTCATCATTTCGCTCGTGAATGCCGATTATGACAATCCGATCGTGAGATTTTTTTACACAGCCACAGAGCCGGTGCTCGAGCAGGTGCGCCAGCGCATGCCTGTCTTTGCCGGAGGATGGGATCTATCGCCAATCATCGTATGGATTGCCGTTATCTTCCTGCAGCGGTTTCTGGTCCGCTCGCTGTATGACTTGGCTTATTCTATGAGATAGAACGGATATCATGCGGCTGCGATAGCGCTGCTAGATGGCGCATTGCCGTCGAAGTTCGAAGCCGTTATCGTTGATTTTCAGGGCTGGCGGTTCTCAAAACAGAGCTGAATTGGCCATTTGCTTTAGGCGATACCGATCGTGGCCGTCAAAACGTTATGAGAAGCATTTTATGCAAGAATTGGAGGATCAGTGATGAAGATCTTTCTTGCGGGCGATTGGGTAGATAAACCAAAAAAAATCGAAGTCAGGAATCCATTCGATAACTCAGTGTTCGAAACGGTGCCACGCGCCGATGCCGAAGATTTGGAAAAGGCGCTTGCGTACGCTGAGCGGGGCGCCAAAGTGATGGCGAAACTGTCGAGCTATGAGCGCTGGAAAATTTTACGAAAAGCGGCGGATCTGATAGCGGCACGCAACGAGGAGCTTGGACAAGTTATTTCCAAAGAAGAAGGAAAGATTATTGCCGAGGGGCGAGGAGAAGCCAATCGTGCGGTTGAAACGATGATGGGATCGGCGGAAGAGGCTAAGCGATTGCACGGCGAAACCGTCCCGTTGGATGCTGATCCCACTGGCGGAAAAAAATTCGGCTTTACGCTGCGTGTTCCCTGCGGAGTCGTCGCTGCGATCGCGCCGTTCAACTTTCCATTGAACTTAGTCGCGCACAAAGTTGGGCCGGCGTTGGCAGCTGGTAACTCTGTGATCGTGAAGCCTGCCTCCGATACGCCGCTTTCGGCCCTGAAGCTTACAGAAATTCTTCTCGAAGCCGGACTTCCGGCCGAAGGCATCCAATGCATCACCGGATCGGGAGGCGAAATCGGCGATGCCTTGGTCGCCGACCGTCGCGTGCGCAAAGTGACGTTTACCGGCAGCAGAGAGGTAGGCGAGCGGATCTGTCAGACGGCGGGAATCAAGAAAGTCACGATGGAGCTTGGCTCCAATAGCCCAGTGATCATCATGCCGGATGCCGACCTGGAAAAGGTCGCGACAGTTTTGGCGTTAACCGGCTACGGCAATGCGGGTCAAACCTGTATTTCGACTCAGCGGGTACTCACCGCGAAAAAGGTTTATGGCGATTTGTTAAGCGTCATCAAGCCGAAAGTCGAAGCGCTGACGACCGGCAACCAGTTGGATGAAAAATGTAAGGTGGGGCCGATGGTAAAAGAAAGCGAAGCGGTTCGAGTTGACCAGTGGATCAACGAAGCCGTGGCAAGCGGGGCGCGCTTAGTCGCTGGCGGTGGGCGCCGGGGCGCAATTTATACACCGGCGGTTGTGGCCGACGTAAAGCCTAATATGCGGATCTCGCGTGATGAACTATTCGGGCCCGCGGTGGCAGTGACACCGTTTGATGGAATCGATGAAGCCATTAGTCTAGCAAATGATAGCATCTACGGCCTTGCGGCTGGGATTTTTACTGAGAACGTGGAATGGGCCATGAAATTTGCGCGCGAAGCCGAAGCCGGCAACTTGCACGTCAACTGGGGATCTCAGTGGCGAGTCGATTTGATGCCTTACGGAGGACTAAAGGATTCGGGATTCGGTAAGGAAGGTCCAAAGTACGCCGTACAGGAGATGAGCGAGCTTAAAATGGTCGTGTTTCATTTGAATAGTTAAACAGCAGGCATTTGGCGGCAGAATTGTTGAAGCAGATGAGAACCGATGGCAGAAAGTTGGCGCAGCTGAGGCCGATCAAGATTACGCCAAGTTATATTAAGACCGCCGACGGCTCGGTGCTAATCGAGATGGGCGATACCAAGGTGATTTGCACAGCAAAGCTCGAAGACCGTGTGCCGCCGTTTCTGCGCAATAGCGGCAAGGGTTGGATCACAGCTGAATACGGGATGCTGCCGGGCTCATCGTCCATCCGCATCGGGCGTGAGTCATCGCGTGGCAAAGTTGGCGGCCGTACCCATGAAATCCAGCGTCTTATCGGCCGAAGCCTGCGCGCCATCGCTGACTTGCGAACCCTCGGTGAGAAGACAATCTGGATCGATTGCGACGTCATTCAAGCCGACGGTGGCACACGGACGGCTTCGATTACCGGCGCTTACGTAGCGTTGGCAGAAGCTGTGCGAAGCTGGCTCGGTCGCGGGATGATCAGCATTGACCCGGTCAAAGATGCGGTTGCGGCGGTGAGCATCGGAATTGTCGAAGGCAAAATTCTTTTGGATCTCTGCTACGAAGAGGACAGCAAAGCGGACGTGGACATGAACTTTGTCATGACTGGAGCCGGGAAGTTCATCGAAGTTCAAGGAACGGCGGAAGCGGCGCCGTTCACGCGTAGGCAGATGGAACGCATGGCTGAAATCGCACAAACCGGGATTAAAGAATTGCTCAAGACGCAGAAGAACGTAATTGGAAGCTTGACCGTTCCCGTCGGTCGATCTTAATGGAACTGCTTGTCGCAACGACCAACCTAGGAAAATTTAAAGAAGTAAGCGCTTTCCTCAAACATCTTCCATTGCAAATCGTGTCGCTGACAGATTTGCTCGACTCGCCACGGGTGATCGAAGACGGTCTTACGTTCGAGGAGAACGCGCTGAAAAAAGCGCGCGCACTGGCGGAATTTTCCGGACTGCTCACGCTGGCGGACGATTCGGGTTTGGAAGTCGACGCTCTGAATGGCGCCCCGGGGATCTATTCAGCGCGTTACGCCGGCGCTGAATGCGATGACAATAAGAACAACCAAAAGCTGCTTAGCGAGCTGCAATGCTTGACCGAAGACGACAGGACCGCGCGGTTCGTCTGCGCGTTAGCTCTGTGCTCGCCGGGTTCAAGAAGAGCACCCGATTGGACGGTGCGCGAAGTCTGTGAAGGACGGATCGCGTTCGCTCTTCAGGGTAAGCACGGCTTTGGCTATGACCCGCTCTTTTTTTATCCCCCGATGGGCAAAACTTTCGGTGAAATTGAGCGAGAAACCAAAGCAATGGTGAGCCATCGCGGCAAAGCGCTGAAGAGATTGGCTGTTAAATTGCGCGATCTACTCGGAATCTCGAAACAAACTTGATTTCGAGCAACTCAAGTGTAGAATGACCGCTGGTCTTTTTGACGGGGCGTAGCGCAGCCTGGTAGCGCACCTGCCTTGGGCGCAGGGGGTCGGAAGTTCGAATCTTCTCGCCCCGACCATCAATCAGTGCTGAGTCTCGAGTCGTGAGTGCTGAGAAAATTCAGAGCGAAATTTGCGCTTGGTTCTCAGTGCTAATGACTCAGTACTGATTTGGCGCCAGTAGCTCAGCTGGATAGAGCAACGGCCTTCTAAGCCGTAGGTCAGGGGTTCGAATCCCTTCTGGCGCGCCAAGTTGATCTTTGAAGTTCGTGTGGTGAGTGTAGCTCAACGGTTAGAGCACTGGACTGTGGCTCCAGGGGTTGAGGGTTCAAATCCCTTCACTCACCCCAATCCGTTCGGAATTACCGATTTCAAATCTCGGATTTGCAATCGCCGGCAATTTGTCATCTGAGATCTGCAATTCCGAGGGGGGCGAGGACATGGGCCGCTAGCTCAGTTGGTAGAGCAGCTGACTCTTAATCAGCGGGTCCGGAGTTCGAGTCTCCGGCGGCCCACCATTCTTTTCAATAACTTCATAGCAGAGCCGGAAAGTGATGAACGCGCTTGTGCTCCAGTAGTGTAATGCCGCAATAGCTAGGAAAGTCGCTCATCGGCGAATGGCACTCTGAGCCTACCGTCTGGCAGATGGGCTGCGGCGCATGTCCGGTTAACGGTTTCTCTCACTTTCAGTTGTCGGTCCAGTAGCCCGGCTCCGAAACTTGCACTCCGTGTCCGCCGTCTACCCAACGCGGCTGAAGATATCTGCCTTTGTGGACTGGTTGTTGGGGTTGTATGATCGCCTCAGGCTGAGGCTGTTCAACCGGAATCACTCCACCGTTTTCATCAAAGAATCCATCTCCATCAAAGAATCCACGACGGTGAAAGCCATGCAAATGGGTTTGCTGCCCGACTGGACGCGAAATAACCGTGTTTCCGACGAAGTGGCGAGGGATGACGGCAAACCGATGGGCAAAAGGACTAAAGCGAACAACCTGGCGAGCTGGATTTATGACAATGACAGACCGTGAGGCAAAACGATGGCCCGTCGGCCCCGCAAAACTCCTAGAGCCGAACCCGCCCCTGGCGAAACTACCGGCTCCGGCTTGGGGAGTCTGGAACGCCAGGAGAGGGAGAAGCACGAAGAGAGAAACAACATACTTCTTCATTGTCGTTCCTCCTATTGAGAGTTATGAGCCTAGATCGTGGCGTATTGGATTTCAAGAACCTTTAGACGGTCGAGCGATTTTGCAGTTAACGATGACCGAAGCAACCGCCGAATCAGCGGGTCCGAGTTCGAGTCTCCGGCGGCCCACCAAAACTCCCTCTGCTCGCCGCGAATTTCTTCCAATTAGACCTCACGGTTTCGGTTGTGCACGCGAAATGGGGATGTGATAATCATCTCGATCGAAGGTGGCACAATGGCGCCGGAGCAGGGTTTTACGTATTCGATGCCTTTGGAAGTCTATCTCCAGGCCGCACGGGTCCGTGGGGTACTGACGACCAATCAGGATCGCTTGAGTAATTTCTTGATTGTGCGCGAAGGCGAGGAGGTCTTCTCACTTAATCAAGCGAGTCTGGAAACCTTCAACCAAACGCCCGTCTCGCTCGCCGCCGATGAGTATTTGGTCTATATGCGGGAAGTACATTTAATCGCGGACCTAAGCGTCGCGGGAGAGAGTTCAACATCGACGATGAGGAGTTTCTACGTTCCGAAAGACCCGAGCAAAGCTTTGCTTGGAGTGGGGCCGTATTTACTGCAAGGCAATGTTCATCTACGTCCCGGCAGCGCGATGTACGAGCTATTGATGGAGAAGACTCAGTTTCTTCCTGTCACTGGAGCCATCTTGATCGATCGGCCGGAGGTTACGCCACGGACTTATTTGGTCAATCGCGCCAAGATCGGCTTTATGAGCGCGATCGGTGACGGTCTCGTGGAGCTCTGAGGTAGCATGACGGCAATATTTCCAACCGAAATAAATCATATCAAGGGCCGTGGTCTCGTGCGCATCACGTGGGACGATGGCCACGTGGGCGATTACTCGGAGAGTTATCTGCGCGGCTATTGTCCCTGCGCGGTTTGCCAAGGGCACGGCGCGGAACGTCGATTCATCGAGGTCCCCGATGCCAAATTAGTTGCCATTTCCGCAGTCGGAAATTATGCCGTCGAGCTTTACTGGCAAGATGGACACAGCACGGGCATCTACACGTACGAATATTTGCGATCCTTATGCCCTTGTCCCAAGTGCCAGAGTGAGCAATCTCACCAGTCTTAATCTGGCTTTCTGGTCATCTCCTCGCTCAGCAAACTCAAAGTGGCCAAGCAAGTACCGGCGCTCGGTTCTCTCTCACGCGTGGACGGCAACAGCGCTTGACTTGCTGATGGCTAATTTTTACTCTGCATGCGTTTCTAGACATGGCTGCGTTCCGGATGATTTTGCGTGTGCGAGAGTGGCGGAACTGGCAGACGCACTAGACTTAGGATCTAGCGGGCAACCGTGGGGGTTCGAGTCCCCCCTCTCGCACCAGCGAACATGAAGAAGCCGCTCAAAGAGCGTCGAGTCTGCATCGTGGCGAGGTGGGTACGGCCAGAATGAATATGAAAGTCGATATTGATGAATTGAGTCCAGTGCAGCGCAAAGTTCATGTCGAGCTGCCTGCTGAGACAGTCGCTGGTGAATTTTCTCGCGCCTACAAGAATCTCGGCCTACGTGTACGGGTCAGGGGGTTTCGAACGGGCAAAATTCCGCGCACGGTTTTGCAAGGAATTTACGGTGATGAAGTCAAAGGCGAAGTCAGATCGCACCTGGTCGAAGAATCGCTTGCGGAGATCGTAAAAGACCGTGGCCTACAGATCGTCTCGCGGCCCGAGCTCGAGACCAACGATCTTCGCGAAACGGAATCTTTTTCCTTTTCGGCGATATTTGAAGTCAAGCCTCAGTTCGAAGTCAAGGACTATCTCGGCATTCCGATCGAAAAACCACGCATTGCGGTCACCGAAGTTCAAGTGGATGAGGCGCTTCGTCGATTGCAGGACAATCACGCCAGGCTAGAGCCGGTCGCGGATCGAGAAGTCGTCGAAAGAGGCGACTTTGTCACGTTGGATTTCGAAGGCACACTCGACGGCAAACCGTTCAGCGGCGGCAACGCGCAAAACTATGTGCTTGAGGTTGGTGCGGGACAGGCCTTAGCGCAATTTGACGAAGCTGTGGTGGGACTCAAGTTGAGCGAACGTAAGATCGTTTCCGTCAATTACCCAGAGGACTTCCCCAATAAGGAAATTGCCGGCAGAGTCGTCGAGTTCTCGCTCATTGCTCACGAAATTAAGCGCAAGGTTTTGCCTGCCCTCGATGATGATTTCGCCAAGGATCACGGCGAGTGCGGATCTCTGGAGGAATTGAAGAGCCGCCTGCGACAGCGGCTCGAGGAAGAAATGGCGCGTTATCAAACCGATGATCTCAAGGAACAACTATTAACGCGGTTGCTCGAGCGACATTCGTTCTCAATTCCTCAGGCAATGGTCGATCGACAGACGCGCTATTTGATGGAGCGGTATCAAAATCAGATGGCCGCCCAGCGAAGCGAGCAACCCGCGCCGATGGAAGAAGTCAGAAAAGCTCTCGAAGAACGGGCCATGCGCCAGGTGCGAGCCACGTTGCTGGTGGAGAAGATTGCCGAGCTGGAAAAAATCGAGGTCAACGACAAAGAAATTCAAGAACGGGTCGATTTGCTTGCGCGCGCGGCCGGAGAACGAGCAAAAAATCTGCGCGAATTCTATGCACGAGCGGAAGCGCGCGACGATCTGCGCACCCAAATGATATTCGATCGAACGCTGGGATTTTTACTTGAACACGCAACCGTTAGGGAAATCGATCCAGAGGTTTCTAAGGTTGATGACCAGTTGGAAAAACGATAGAATGCCGCTTGTGATCGAGGGGTTCGGCTACAAATGAGTTTCATCCCCATCGTCGTCGAACAGACGGGCCGCGGTGAACGAGCTTATGACATCTATTCGCGTCTTCTAAAAGACCGAATCGTGTTTCTCGGCTCGGTGGTCACGGATGACGTTGCCAATGTAATTACCGCCCAGTTGCTCTTTCTCGAATCGGAAGATCCCGAGCGCGATATTTTCTTTTACATCAATAGTCCAGGCGGGTCTGTCACGGCAGGGTTGGCGATCTACGACACCATGCAATACGTGCGCCCGCAAATTTCTACGGTCTGTGTCGGCCAAGCGGCGAGTATGGGTGCGGTATTGCTCGCGGCCGGAACCAAGACAAAACGGTTCGCCTTGCCGCACGCCCGAATTATGATCCACCAGCCGTTAGGCGGCTTTCAAGGCCAGGCTGCGGATATTGATATTCAAGCTCGCGAGATTTTAAGAATGCGCGAGGAACTCAATAATATATTGATGAAGCACACGGGACAGAGCCTCAAGAAAATTGAGAAAGACACCGATCGCGATATGTTCATGACCGGTAAGCAAGCCCAGGAATATGGCTTGGTGGACGAGGTGATCGCGGCTCGTCCCGAGGGACTATTAAAGAAGTAGTGCGTAACCGGGGGTTCTATGGCAAAGCACGGTGAACACGGATCGGGAAATCTCGTCTGCTCGTTCTGTGGAAAGAGCCAAGATGAAGTGCGTAAGCTGATCGCCGGTCCGACTGTTTACATCTGTGATGAATGCATCGATCTCTGCAATGACATCATCGCGGAGGAAGTCGATCACGATGAAACCATTAGTTCCTCCTCCAATGTGCCGAAGCCAGCGGAGATCAAGCGGGTTCTGGACCAGTACGTCATCGGTCAGGAACGGGCAAAAAAAATCCTGGCTGTCGCAGTCCATAACCACTACAAGCGTATCGACAGCCAACTGGTAACCGGCGATGTGGAGCTGCAGAAGAGCAATATTCTGTTACTCGGGCCGACGGGGTCCGGCAAAACTCTTCTAGCGCAAACTCTTGCGCGCTTCTTGCAAGTTCCCTTTACGATCGCCGATGCGACGAGTTTGACCGAGGCAGGCTATGTCGGTGAGGATGTCGAAAATATTATTCTGAATCTGCTGCAGGCAGCCGACTACGACGTGGAAAAGGCTCAGCGCGGTATCGTTTATATAGATGAGATCGACAAGATTTCGCGGAAATCCGACAATCCGTCGATTACGCGTGATGTTTCAGGCGAGGGAGTCCAACAAGCGCTTTTAAAGATTATTGAAGGTACGATGGCAAGCGTTCCGCCCAAAGGGGGTAGGAAGCATCCGCAGCAAGAATTTCTTCAGGTGGATACCACTAATATCCTTTTTATATGCGGCGGCGCCTTTGTCGGACTCGACGATATTATTCGCAAACGTACCGGACGTAAGCGTATGGGATTCGGCGGGCAACTGGAGGATAAGAATGGCCGGCGACCGGCCGATCTTTTGCATGACGTGCAAACCGAGGACTTGCTAAAATTCGGATTGATTCCGGAATTCATCGGTCGCCTTCCGGTTATTGCGACGCTCGAAGAGCTGGATGAGTCCGCCCTGGTACGGATTCTCAAAGAACCAAGAAATGCGCTAACGAAGCAGTATTCAAAGCTTTTTGAAATGGAATCCGTCCATCTCAAGTTTACCGAAGAGGCTTTGCGAGCGATCGCTCGCGATGCCACAAAGCGCAAATCGGGAGCCCGTGGATTGCGTGCGATCATGGAAAATATCATGTTGGATATCATGTATGACATGCCCTCCCAACCCAACATCAAAGAAGTGGTCGTATCCGAGGATGTCGTGGAAAAGCATGAGCCTCCGATCGTGGTATACACCAAAGCAGCAGAGAGCGCTTAGGAGGAATGTGTAATGCTGTTCAGAAACGATAAAGATAAGAAGGACGATAGGGAACCGACCGGTAGTCCCTCTCGGGTTCCCCTGCTTCCGCTCCGAGACATCATCGTCTTTCCCCATATGGTTGTGCCCCTGTTCGTTGGAAGACAACGCTCGATCAAGGCGCTGGAAGAGGCGACGCAGAAGCAGAGTCTGATTTTCCTGTCTTCGCAAAAGGATGCGAAGACCAATGATCCGACCGAAGAGGACATTTACAAAATCGGCACGTTGGGTGCTGTCGTGCAGATGTTAAAGCTGCCCGATGGGACCGTAAAAGTGTTAATCGAAGGAAAAAGGCGCGCCAAAGTTGCGCGGTTCATCGCCAATCCGGACTTTTTCCTGGTCGACGTCGAAGACGCACCCGAAGTGATCGAGCGAAATACGGAAGTCGAGGCATTGGTCAGGGAGGTGCACACCACCTTTGAGAATTACGTCAAGCTCAAGAAAAAAATTCCTCCTGAGATGGTGATGTCGGTATCGTCCATTGATGAACCGGGACGTCTTGCGGACACGATTGTCGCTCATCTCGGCATTAAGCTCGAGGATCGTCAAAACCTCCTGGAAACGATCAACGCAGCTGAGCGTTTGGAAAAAGTACTCGGACATATGCGTGCGGAAATCGAAATTCTTGAAGTCGAACGGCGCATCCGTTCGCGCGTCAAGAAACAGATGGAGCGCTCGCAAAAAGAATACTATTTGAACGAGCAGATGCGCGCGATTCAGAAGGAACTCGGTGAAAAGGACGAGTTCAAGAACGAAATTCAAGAAATCGAAGAAAAATTGAAGCAAAAGAAACTCTCCGCCGAAGCCAAAGACAAGGTGGAAAAGGAACTGAAGAAGCTCAAAATGATGTCTCCCATGTCGGCCGAGGCGACGGTGGTGCGTAACTATATCGATTGGATTATCAGCCTGCCCTGGAACGACTTTACAGATGATAAGCTCGACATCAACGAAGCGGAGCGAGTCCTCGAGGACGACCACTATGGGTTGGAAAAGGTGAAAGAGCGTATCCTTGAGTACCTTGCCGTTCAGAGCTTGGTTGGCAAGATAAAAGGTCCGATCCTCTGCTTGGTAGGCCCTCCAGGCGTCGGCAAAACTTCATTGGGCCGATCCATTGCCCGGGCAACGGGAAGAAAATTCGTCAGGGTCTCGCTCGGCGGCGTTCGGGATGAGGCGGAGATCCGCGGTCATCGACGAACGTACATTGGCGCTCTTCCAGGAAAGATCGTCCAGTCGATGAAGAAAGCCGGTTCGAGCAATCCGGTTTTTCTGATGGACGAGATCGACAAGATGTCCACGGATTTTCGCGGCGATCCATCGTCAGCCCTACTCGAGGTGCTCGACCCCGAGCAAAATACCTCGTTCAACGATCACTACCTCGATTTGGATTATGATCTCTCCAAGGTCATGTTCATTACCACAGCGAATACCTTGGATCGAATTCCGCGGCCCTTGCAAGATCGAATGGAAATCATTCGAATTGCCGGATACACGGAACTGGAAAAATTGAGCATCGCCAAAAAGTATCTTCTGGATAAGCAAAAAGAGGCGAACGGACTCACTGCAGACAATTTGGTTTTCACGGATAACGCCATCTTGGGTGTGGTGCGCCACTATACGAAGGAGGCTGGAGTTCGGAGTTTGGAACGAGAGATTGCTGCAATCTGCCGAAAAGTGGCAGTCGAGGTGGTGCGCCGCGACCGTAACGCTCATATCCAAGTTGGTTCGAAGAGTTTGCATAAATACCTTGGTCCGGTGAAATTCCGATATGGGAAAGCCGAGACAGAGGTAAAAATTGGGGTTACTACCGGCTTGGCCTGGACCGAGTTGGGTGGTGAGCTGTTGGCAACCGAGGTGACGATCATGCCAGGCAAAGGCCAGCTGATTATCACCGGCAAGCTGGGTGACGTGATGCAAGAATCCGCACAAGCCGCAATGAGCTATGTGCGCTCGCGCGCGACCGAACTTGGTCTTGCAAAGGATTTCTACCAAAAACTCGACGTGCATATCCATGTGCCCGAAGGCGCAATCCCGAAGGACGGGCCTTCCGCCGGAATTACGATGGCGACGTCACTGGTTTCGGCTTTGATGAAACTTCCGGTGCATAATGATTTGGCGATGACCGGAGAAATTACCTTGCGCGGAACTGTTTTGCCCATCGGTGGGCTTAAAGAAAAGGTCCTCGCTGCGCACCGCGCTGGTATTAAAAAAGTGCTCATCCCTGCAGAGAACGAAAAGGATATAGAGGAAATCCCAGCAACGGTGCTCAAAACGGTCGAGCTCGAATTGGTGTCTCACATGGATCAGGTTCTGAAAAAGGCGTTAGTGCTGGACGATCCAGAGAGCCTGTTCAGACGCGAGCCGTTGGAAAACCAAGCTAAAGACGAACCTCCTCCCTTCGCTGAAAAGGTCGACGACGTACCCGCAAGCGAAATTCTGCCGCAATAATTTGTTAGCCGACCGAAACCGATGCCGGGTGGTTTGACACCCGGCATCTCGGCTGTTATAAAACGACATCGCGCTGGTGACCCGAATAATTGCGGGGATCCCAGCGCGCTTTTTCATGATGGGCTGCCATCTGAAATCACGCTGTTCAACAAAATCGCCGATGAGCTCGCGTCCCTAGTATTTGTGGAGAAGTCCTCGGTCGTCGTGAAAGCCGGTGTTAGTAGCCAAGGGCGGTTAGCTCAGCGGGAGAGCATCGGCCTTACAAGCCGGGGGTCACAGGTTCAAATCCTGTACCGCCCACCATCGGGTAAAGCTTGGTTTATGTCGGGGTCGTAGTTCAGCTGGTTAGAACGCCGGCCTGTCACGCCGGAGGTCGCGAGTTCGAGTCTCGTCGGCCCCGCCATTACTCGAATTTAGGGCGCATATTTTCCGGTCCTGGAGTTTGTAGGCGATGAAGAAACAAGAAGCGCTGTCCCAAAGACGCTGGTATGTGATTGACGGTCAAGGCAAAATTCTCGGTCGCATGGCCACTGAAATCGCCCGGGTACTGCGCGGAAAGCACAAACCGACATTTACCCCTAATCAAGATACCGGAGACTTTGTCATTGTCATCAACGCTCGCGGGGTGAAGCTGACCGGCGCTAAGCTACAAGACAAAGTCTACTATCGGCACACCGAATTTCCCGGCGGCATTCGCGAGCGAACCGCGGCGGAGATGCTGCAAATCAAGCCGGAGGAGTTGGTAAAGTTGGCGGTACGGGGAATGCTCCCGAAAAATCGTTTAAGTCGTAAGCTGGTGACCAAGCTCAAAGTTTATGCCGGCCCAGAGCATCCGCACACTGCGCAAAAACCGGAACCTTTGACGATTGCTACCTAGGAGATAGTTTGATGGCAGAAAAAGTTTTTACGGCCACCGGCCGGAGAAAAACTTCAGTTGCGCGCGTCTCGCTAAAGCCTGGCAAGGGCAGAATCACGATCAATGCGAAATCGTTGCAGGAGTATTTCGGCCGGGAGACTGCTCGGATGATTGTCCTGCAGCCATTTGATGTGACGCAAACGTCCGGAAATTTTGATATTGATGTGAATGTCGCTGGCGGCGGAAATTCGGGTCAGGCGGGTGCCATTCGCCACGGGATCACGCGGGCGCTGATGCAAATTAATCCCGAGCTCCGGTCACCTCTGAAAAAGGCCGGGTTTGTCACGAGGGACCCACGCGCAGTCGAGCGAAAAAAGTACGGACGCCACAAGGCGAGAAAACGTCCCCAATACTCAAAGCGCTAAATTTTGCTTTCCCATTCCCGCCGGACGGCTTTACTGATCTGCTATGTCTTGGAGCTATCCTGAGATTTAGTAGAAGGGCGAGCGCGAGCGGAAGCTCTTAAATTACTCCTAACACCTCGAGCTCGATGTGGTTTCAACAGTAGTTGTTGTGGGTCACTCCTCTGCCGTGAAGAAGAATAGCCCGATCATCGCGAAGATTGCATTTGGCGTCCAGGCGGACATTAACGAAGGCATGGCGCCACTGTGGCCGAGCGAAAGACAAAACGCCGTCAAAACCCAATAGCCAAACGCGATCACCATCGCGATCCCAAAGCTCAGCGAGAGAGTCCCGGTCATTTTTCGCTGGATCGCAAATGGAATCGCCAACAAAACCATTAGGGGCGAGATGAATGGCAGGGCGAGTTTTGTCTGAAGATCGACTTCATAATATGTGGTATCGATGCCTTTGGCTTTCATATCGGCGATCTGTTTTTGTAAATCGAAAAACGTGAATTCCTCGGCATCCCGCGCCAGCAGCTGAAGATCTTTCGGAGTCTCGGAGAGGGGCAGGGCGGTTGTGGTTTCCCGCTGAACCATCTTTCCGTCTGGCAGCAGACTCCATTCCGTGGCGTCGCTGACCGTCCAACCCTTCTCGGTGTATTGCGCGCGTGGAATTTCGAGCAGCCCATGCAAGCTAAAGTCACGATTGAGGAGAAATACCGTCACATTCTCGAGGACATTTGTACGGGGGTCAAAATTATCAATATTGATGAAACTATTTTCGGCACGTATCCAGATATCGTGAGTTCCTAGCAGGCTTTGCTGCTGTTTGTTTTTGATCTCTGTCTTGTAAATGGTTTGGGCGTTATGAGCAAAGACAGGAACCAAGGCTTCGTTCCACAGAAAGTTTAGCGCACAAACGATTAACGACAGAACCAGCAGGGGTAGAGCAATTCGCTGAACCGTAATTCCACCTGCTCGAATTGCGGTGATCTCGTGGGTGCGGGTCAACGCACCGAGACAGAAAAGGGTCGAAAAAAGAACAGCAAAGCCGATCACGCGAGAGATCAATAACGGCGCCTTGTAAAAAAAATAACGTAAAATAGTGAAAAGTGGCGCGCCGGCATCGAGTAGAGCGCCGATTCGTTCAAAGAAGTCCACGGTTGTGTAAACCAACGTGATTACTAGCAAGCTGACGAAGAAAATCCGTAAAAAACTGCTGGCGACGTAACGATCCAAAATTGCGCCGACGGGAAGGAATTTAAAAGCCAGCCGCCCCATTAGTTGTGCCTTCTATGAAGATTTCTCCTGAGTTCAAGGTAGCCGTGCGCGACCGATTCCGCAGCACGGTCAAGCACTCGGGGAAAACTCAGCGGCGACTCTCGCAAGGCATGTCTGAAGAAATGCGCTCCGATCGCACCAACTACAACGTTCGGCAGCCAGAGAGCAGGAATGGGATGAAGAATATTTTTGTCGCCTAAAGCCTTTCCGAGCGAAAGCAGGGCATAATAGGCCACCAGCCAAAAAAGGCACAACATAAATCCCCAGGAGCGATTGGCGCGAGAAGAGCGTGGAACCAGAGTGAGGGCGACTCCCAGAAGGCAAAATAGTAAAGGAGCAAATCCGAAAGAAATACGTTGGTGCAGCTCCATTCGCTCTGCGATGGTTTTGGCACCCTCTCGTTGTTTCTTTTCGATGCTCGACAGCAACTCTGAGATCGTCATTTCTTTCGGACCCGACTCCTTCTGCTGAATCGGCCCGATAAGATCGTCGAGATCGAGCTTGAAATCATAAATGTTAAAACGCGTTTGGCTGAAACCCGGTCGATTTTTCTCTCGTTCATAGATACTGCCGTCAAACAGGCGCAGTCCGAGGGTGTTGGTCTCCTCCTCCGTGGAGATGCGGGCAACCTTTCCCAAGATGATGTCCTCCCGGATCGGGTCTCGCTTATCGACGATAAGCACCCCTTGGGCGGTATTGCCGGGTGGAACGATCTCCTCGACGTAGATCAGGATTTTGGGGAAATCGTCATTAAATACCTTTTCCTTGAGGGCCGTGCCAACCCGATTCTTGGCGATATTGTAAAGCTCTTTCTTTAATGCAAAGTTCGCCACGGGACGCGCGAACATGGTGAGAAAGAAAGTTATGAGCGCGATCACAGATGCCAACGCGGCGACGGGCCAAAGAATTTGTGCAGCGCTGATACCCGATGCTTTCATAGCCAGGAGTTCTTGGTCATTGGACATTCGGCCCAATCCTAAGAGGATGGCGAGTAGAAAGGCCATGGGTACGGTCATTTCCAAAAAGGTGGGAAGAATTAAAGAGAACAACTTGAGGATCTGTAAAATTGGTACACCGCGTGTCACGACCAATTCGATCAGTCTCAAGATGCGCCCTATCAACAGCACCGAAGTGAACGCGAGCAACCCCAGCAAAAACGGCGGAATGATTTCAGAGATTAAGTAGCGGAACAGAATTCGTCGCTTCACGTCGAGGCATGTTAACGAGTGCCATACGGTTTGTAAAATCCTCGAGCGCGAAATTGCAAGATAACCATGGCGTCACGTACCGAAATAGTCTTTGGTATCAATCCAGTGCAGGAAAAGCTCCGTGCCTCGCCGAAAGACGTCTTAGAAATTTTGTTTGCGGAAGCGGGTGATGGCGCTGCTTTGCGCTCGATCGAGCGCGAAGCTGTTCGCCATGGAGTGCGCGTCTCGCGTGTGCCGGTTCATCTTCTGGATCGATTGGCCTCAGGTCAGCGACATCAGGGGGTCATCGCAAAAATCGAGTGCTTTCATTATCTCTCGCTTGATAAATTCCTGGAGCGGATCTCGACGGGAGTCAACTCAGAATGGATTTTAATTCTCGATGGTGTGACCGATCCGCGTAATTTTGGCGCATTGCTACGAACGGCGGAAGCGGTCGGAATTGGGCACGTCGTTATACCAAAGCATCGCTCAGCCGAGGTGACCCCGCTGGTCGTGAAGGCATCGTCGGGGGCTACTTTTTATCTGAATATTGTTAAAGCGACGAATCTGCGAAGGGCGCTGTCGGAGCTAAAAAAGCGCGGGTACTGGGTCGTGGGGTTGGACGCGAAAGCCGCCAAAACGATTTATGAAAACAAGTACCCGGAACGGCTGGTCATCGTCTTGGGAAGCGAAGGCAAGGGCATTCGCCAGATTAATTTGCGGGAATGTGATTTTGTCGTATCGATTCCGATGCTCGGCAAAGTTGCCTCCCTGAACGTCGCAGTTGCGGGAGCCGTTTTTTTGTATGAAGTTTTACGGCAAAGGCAGGCGGCGGTGGTGGAGCACTAATGGTATGCCGTTTGGCTCATTCCCGATTCACACCTACCTGCCTGTTGACATGATTACTTGAAGGTGCTTTAAATAACCGTTTACATAAAAGAGTACGTTGGGATGCCTCGTCCTGCGCTTCAGAGATATTGCTGGATTTTGGTGGAGAATCCTATCGATTCCACTGTCAGGTTCTGATCGCGGAGATGGGCTTTTGCGCAAGCGCCAAGCTGGCGCAAGCTAAGCTGGCGTAGCTCAACGGTAGAGCAGCTGATTTGTAATCAGCAGGTTGTAGGTTCAAATCCTATCGCCAGCTCCAGTCTAGACGGAGCTCCGATTCAGGTTCTACATTTGGTCCGTTATATTACATAGGAGTATTAGTAACTTAACCGAGGTTAAGGGGATAGGGAGAGGTTCCCGAGTGGCCAAAGGGAGCAGACTGTAAATCTGCCGGCGATGCCTTCGAAGGTTCGAATCCTTCCCTCTCCACCAGACTTCACAACGCGGGAATAGCTCAGTTGGTAGAGCGCAAGCCTTCCAAGCTTGGGGTCGCGGGTTCGAGTCCCGTTTCCCGCTCCATCTTGAGTTTGTCGATGGTGTCCGGATCGACAACGCGAGCAGGTACAGTCGGCCGGGGCGCTGTACAATCGTCGGTGCTATTTGCCCAGGTAGCTCAGTCGGTAGAGCACGTCCTTGGTAAGGACGAGGTCGGCGGTTCGATCCCGCTCCTGGGCTTGTTTACAAGTTACGGCACCGGATTTTGGCATCGTTGAAACGATTCATTGTAAATCAATAGGAGGAAGAGATGAGCAAGCAGAAGTTTGAGCGCAAAAAGCCGCATCTAAATATCGGCACCATTGGCCATGTCGATCACGGTAAGACAACTTTGACGGCAGCGATCACCAAAGTCCTGGAAAAACAAGGTAAGGCTAAGTTTCTGGCCTACGATCAGATCGACAAGGCGCCTGAGGAGAGAGAGCGCGGTGTTACGATTAATATCGCTCACGTCGAATATGAAACCGATAAGCGCCATTATGCCCACGTCGACTGCCCGGGTCATGCAGACTATGTCAAGAACATGATTACCGGCGCGGCGCAAATGGACGGCGCCATTCTCGTCGTCTCTGCCGCGGACGGACCAATGCCTCAAACTCGCGAGCACATTTTGTTAGCACGCCAGGTCGGCGTTCCTGCCATCGTCGTATATCTCAATAAAGCCGACATGGTCGATGACAAAGAGCTACTGGAGCTCGTCGAACTAGAAGTACGCGAGCTGCTTTCGAAATACAAATTTCCCGGCGACGATACGCCGATCGTTATCGGCAGCGCGCTCAAAGCGCTCGAGGGTGACACTTCTGAAATAGGTGAAGGCTCAATCTTGAAGCTAATGGAGGCCGTCGATTCGTTCGTCCAAGAGCCGGTGCGGGACATCGACAAGCCCTTCTTGATGCCGGTGGAAGATGTGTTCACGATTAGCGGGCGCGGTACGGTCGTGACGGGACGGGTTGAGCGCGGAGTAGTTAAGGTAGGCGAGGAAATCGAAATCGTCGGCTTTAAGGCGACTCAGAAAACCGTCGCGACCGGTGTCGAGATGTTTCGCAAACTGCTCGATGAAGGTCAGGCGGGCGATAATATCGGCGTGCTCCTGCGTGGGACCAAGCGCGAAGAAGTGGAGCGCGGCCAGGTTCTTGCCAAACCCGGAAGCATTACGCCGCATACAAAATTCAACGCCGAGGCGTATGTGCTCACCAAAGAGGAAGGCGGCCGGCACACGCCATTTTTTAATGGCTATCGACCCCAGTTCTATTTTCGCACGACCGACGTTACCGGCGTTGTTAAGTTGCCGGAAGGCACTGAAATGGTCATGCCCGGCGATAACATCAATGTCGAGATCGAATTGATTACACCGGTCGCCATGGATGAAGGACTCAAGTTCGCTATTCGCGAAGGCGGACGAACAGTCGGCGCCGGAGTTGTTACCAAAATTATTCAGTAACGCCTGCTGAGAGAGGTTGCGATATGCGGGAACTCGTAGGATTTGCTTGTGATCAATGTAAACGCAAAAATTACACTTCGACAAAAAACCGAAAGAAGACCACGGAAAAGCTTTCCCTGAAAAAGTTTTGCGCTTCTTGCCGCGCGCATACTCTGCATCGCGAGGTCAAGGTCTAGCGGGATAGGGTCAGTAGCTCCAATTGGTAGAGCGCCGGACTCCAAATCCGGTTGTTGTAGGTTCGAGTCCTGCCTGACCCGCCATCTCATGGATTGCAGCATGGGTGATTGGATCCAAACCATCCAAGACAGTGCCCGGCACGGTGCCGAGTTCTTCAAGGAAGCATGGCAGGAATTGAAGAAGGTCTATTGGCCTTCTCGTAAGGAGACTTACGCAGCGACTCTCGTGGTAATTATTGTTGTTCTCATTATTTCGGTCTATTTGGCGGCGGTCGATCTGGTCTTGACCAAAGCCATTCAGGCGATCGTCGGCTGAAATATTTCGAGCTCGCGCTATGGCCAAGCAGTGGTACATCGTTCACACGTTTTCGGGATATGAACAGAAGGCGAAGGCCGCGCTTGAGGAGCGCATAAGGGCCCTGGGGAAGCAAGATTTTTTCGGCGAGATACTGGTGCCGGTCGAGAAGGTCGTAGAGTTGGTAAAAGGCAAGAAGAAGACGTCCTCGCGCAAGTTCTTTCCCGGATACATTCTGGTTCAGATGGAACTGAATGACGACACCTGGCACGTTGTCAAAGAAACGCCAAAGGTGACCGGTTTCGTCGGCGGCAGTACTAATCCTCCTTCCGTAACGGATGAGGAAGTCAGGGCCATTACCCAACAGATGGAAGAGGGCGCGATCAAGCCGAAGCCACGGGTATTGTTCTCGGTGGGTGAAAACGTCAAGGTGATCGATGGTCCATTCGCCGATTTCAACGGAGTGGTCGAGGAAGTCAAACCCGATAAGGGCAAGCTGCGAGTCTTAATCAGCATATTTGGACGAGCGACTCCAGTTGAACTCGAGTTTGTTCAGGTTGAACGCAATTAGCTGGAAGGGTTGAGCCAATGGCAAAAAAAGTGATCGGCGAGATCAAATTGCAGATCCCGGCGGGGCAGGCCAATCCGAGTCCCCCTGTGGGTCCGGCTCTGGGGCAACGTGGCGTCAATATCATGGAGTTTTGTAAGGCGTTCAACGCTGCAACCCAGGCGCAGCAAGGAATGATTACGCCGGTGATTATTACTGTTTATGCGGATCGCTCTTTTACGTTTGTGACAAAGACGCCTCCCGCTTCTGTGCTCCTGAAGAAGGCCGCCGGGGTGGAAAAGGGCTCTTCAGAAACCGGCAAGGCGACGGTCGGTAAAGTGACTCGAGCTCAGGTCCGCCAAATTGCCGAATTGAAGCTCAAGGATCTCACGGCAAAAAATCTGGCGGCGGCAGAAAAATCAATCGAAGGAACGGCGCGCAGCCTGGGCTTAGAAGTCGAAGGTTAATGAGGAAGTTATGAGCGAAAAAGGCAAGAAGTATCGCGCTGCATTGAACAAAGTAGATCGGAACCAACGTTATCTTCTGGAAGACAGTCTGCGGTTGGCAAAGGAGACGGCGTGCGCCAAGTTTGATGAAACCGTGGAGATGGCGATCCGTCTTGGTGTCGACCCCCGTCAAGCCGATCAAAACATTCGTGGAACTGTGACGTTGCCGCACGGAATGGGTAAGAGCGTGCGCGTGCTGGCATTCGCCAAGGGCGACAAAGAAAAGGAAGCCCAGGAGGCCGGAGCGGATTTCGTCGGTAGCGATGAACTCATTAAAAAGATCAGCGAAGGCTGGCTCGACTTCGACAAAGCGGTCGCGACGCCGGATATGATGGGAGCAGTCGGACGGATCGGTAAAATACTCGGCCCGCGCGGCCTGATGCCGAACCCGAAAACCGGGACCGTAGCGATGGACATCGGCAAAGCTGTTAAAGAAATCAAAGCGGGGAAGCTGGAGTTCCGCGTCGACAAAGCCGGTATCGTCCACGTGCCCGTCGGCAAGGCTTCATTCGGTCCCGAGCAATTGATCGATAATGCCAAAGCGGTGCTCGGATCGATTATACGGGCGAAACCTGCGTCCGCTAAAGGTAACTATATCAAGGGTGTAACGGTTGCGACCACGATGGGTCCCGGGATCAAGCTCGACCTCGCGCAAATTCGCGCCATGGCGGCTTGAGGTAACTGTTGCCAGTCTCTGAATCGCTCGCATGAGTTTGGGAGAACAGAATGTCTGAAGCGCCACTCGTCCGCGCCTCTCATGGTGAAAAAGCTGAAACCATTGGCGCGGTTCATGAACGATTTGTATCGGCCAAAATGGCAGTGGTGACAGAGTATCGGGGTCTGAGCGTCGCTCAGATGACGCGCCTGCGTCGTGAGATTCGCGATGCCTCGGGAGAATACCAGGTCATCAAGAATACTTTGGTGCGGCGAGCGCTGGACGGTACGGCCTTTCGCGATCTGGAAAAGCTGCTGGAAGGTCCCAACGGTTGGGTTTTTGCCTATGCTGATCCGGTGGTTTTGTCGAAGGCTCTCGTCAAATTCGCCGATGACCATGACAAACTCACGATCAAGGGGGGTGTCTTTGAAGGTCAATTCATGGACACCGCCGGCGTCAAGGCGCTTTCGCGGATGCCGAGCAAGCCGGAACTGCAGGCCAAATTGCTTGCAATGATCAACGCTCCCGCGACCCAGCTTGTGCGCCTCATGCAAGAGCCCGGCGCCAGGGTCGTGCGGCTACTTGAATCGGTTCGAAAGAGCAAGTCTGAATAGCATCTTTTGATCATTAACAAAGGGGGAAGCTTATGGAAGGCGTTTCTAAAGAGCAGGTGAAAGATTTCATCAAGAATATGACGTTGATGGACGCGGCGGCGCTGGTCAAGGAGCTCGAAGAGGAGCTCGGCGTGAGCGCTGCGGCACCCGTCGCGGTAGCGGCCGCGGCTGGACCGGCTGCGGCAGCTGCCGAAGAAAAGACCGAGTTCAATGTTATTCTTGCCGAGACCGGCGAGAAGAAGATTCAAGTCATCAAAGTGGTCCGAGAACTTACGGGTCTCGGTTTAAAGGAAGCGAAGGATCTTGTCGATGGCGCGCCCAAGCCCGTCAAGGAAGCGGTGCCGAAAGCAGAGGCGGAAACCATCAAGAAAAAGCTCGAAGAGCAGGGCGCGAAGGTCGAAATCAAGTAGAGATCGCTCAAAGCGGTGCGTGCCGGTAAATTGCTGCAGAATTGTTGACCGCGAGTTCGACAAGGAGTGTCCATGGCATTTCAAGTTGCCAATAATTTACGATTTCGTCGCAGTTTTGGGAGGATCCGGAAAATCATCGATCTTCCTTATCTGATTGAGATCCAAAAGAATTCTTACGAGCTTTTTTTGCAAAAAGACGTGGCGCCGATGGAGCGCCAAAACATCGGATTGCAGGAGGTCTTCAAATCGGTTTTTCCGATTAAGGACTTCAATGAGACGGCGTCTTTGGAATTTGTCAGCTATTCGCTTGGCGAGCCGAAGTATGACGTCGAGGAGTGTCACCAGCGGGGCATGACCTTTGCCGCTCCGCTCAAAGTTACCGTGCAGTTAGTGCTGTGGGATATCGACCAGCAAACCGGCGCGCGCAGCATCAAAAATGTCAAAGAGCAGGAGGTTTACTTCGGCGAAATCCCCCTCATGACGATCAACGGGACTTTCATGATCAACGGGACGGAGCGGGTGATTGTGAGTCAGCTCCATCGCTCCCCCGGAGTTTTTTTCGAGCACGATAAAGGAAAAACGCACGCCAGCGGCAAATTGCTCTACTCGGCGCGAGTGATTCCTTACCGCGGCTCGTGGGTCGACCTCGAGTTTGATCCTCGGGATATCCTCTACGTGCGCATTGACCGGCGGCGGAAATTTCACGCGACAGTACTGTTGCGGGCGCTCGGCATGACCACCGAAGATTTGCTCAATTATTATTACAAGAGCGACACGGTGGTTTTCGATGGCCGCAAGCCGGCCGTGGTTTTCAACCCAAGTCATCTCCTGAATGCCAAGGTGAGCGCCGATGTGCGCGACCCGAAGTCCAATGACATTATTGTTAAGGAAGGGAAAAAATTTACGCGGCCGATTCTACGGCAGATGGAAGCCGCCAAGATGAAGCAGGTCCCCGTTGTCTGGGAAGACATTCTCGGTCGTGTCGCTGCCCACGATGTCGTGGATCCGCAAACCAAAGAAGTTTTGGTCGAGGGCAATCACGAAATTACCCAGGACAAACTCGATCTCATCCGAGATAAGGGTATTCATCAGATCGAGGTGTTGTTCATCGACGAATCCAGTGTCGGGCCTTATCTGAGAAATACGTTATTGCAAGACCGTATCAAGTCGCCGCAGGACGCAATCTTGGAAATTTATCGGCGACTTCGTCCGGGAGATCCGCCCACGGTAGAATCTGCCACTAACTTTTTCAACAACTTGTTTTTCAACCCGGATCGCTACGATCTCTCCAAAGTCGGCCGGCTCAAGCTGAATCACCGTTTGAAGCTCAATGTGCCGCTGGAGCAAGGGACCTTGCGCAAGGAAGATATTCTCGAGGTCGTGCGCTATTTGATGGAGCTCAAGAATGGCAATGGCTCGGTAGATGATATCGATCATCTCGGCAATCGCCGCGTGCGCGCGGTGGGTGAGCTCGTGGAAAATCATTTCCGGGTCGGACTCGTGCGCATGGAGCGGGCGATCAAAGAAAAGATGAGCCTGCAGGACATCGAGACCTTGATGCCGCAGGAACTGATCAACTACAAGCCGGTTTCAGCTGCCCTCAAAGAGTTTTTCGGATCGAGCCAGCTCTCGCAGTTCATGGATCAGACCAACCCGCTTTCCGAAATTACTCACAAGCGACGGCTGTCCGCGCTCGGTCCTGGCGGTTTGACGCGTGAACGGGCCGGATTCGAGGTGCGCGATGTGCACCCAACGCATTATGGTCGCGTTTGCCCGATCGAAACTCCGGAAGGTCCGAATATCGGACTCATCGCGTCATTAACGACTTACGCGAGAGTTAATGACTTCGGATTTATTGAAACACCTTATCGTGAAGTGGAAAATGGCCGGGTCAGCGACCGGATTCGCTATCTCTCGGCATTGGAAGAAGAGGATCACGTGATCGCGCAGGCGAACGCGCCGATCGACGGCCGGGGCAACTTTACTCTCGATTTGGTTTCGGCTCGCAAGGGCGGCGAGTTCGTGATGGCGCGTCCTGAAGAGATCAATTTCATGGACGTCTCGCCGAACCAGCTGGTCAGCGTGGCCGCTTCGTTGATTCCATTTTTGGAAAATGACGACGCGAACCGAGCACTGATGGGATCCAATATGCAGCGGCAAGCCGTGCCCCTGCTCAGAACCGAAGCGCCGCTGGTCGGCACCGGGATGGAAAAAACGGTCGCGCGCGATTCCGGTGTGACAGTCGTGGCGCGCCGCGATGGGCTGGTCGAAAGCGTCGACTCCACGCGCATCGTGATCAAAGCGGATAAGAACTCGGGGCCTAGGGACACAGGGGTCGATATTCACAATCTGGTCAAATATCAACGGTCGAATCAAAATACTTGTATCAATCAACGACCGATCGTACTCGTCGGCGATCAAGTGAAGGCCGGCGAGGTTATCGCCGATGGGCCCTCGACCGAAATGGGCGAACTCGCTCTCGGCCGCAATGTCGTTGTCGCGCTCATGCCCTGGGGCGGCTACAACTTCGAAGATTCAATTCTGATCAGTGAACGGGTGGTGAAAGAAGACATCTATACTTCGATTCACATTGAGGAGTTCGAGTGTGTCTCGCGCGATACCAAGCTCGGTCCCGAAGAAATCACCCGGGATATCCCCAATGTCGGTGACGAAGCCCTCATGGATCTCGATGAGAGCGGAATCATCCGCATTGGTGCCGAAGTGAAGCCTGGCCATATCTTAGTCGGCAAGATCACTCCCAAGGGCGAAACCCAACTTTCGCCCGAGGAAAAGCTGCTGCGGGCGATCTTTGGTGAGAAAGCCGGCGAAGTGCGGGATACGTCCCTACGCGTCCCTCCGGGTGTCGAGGGCACGGTCATTAACGTGCGCATCTTTTCCCGGAAAGGGTTGGGAAAGGACGAGCGCAGCAAAATCATCGAAGATGAAGAGGTGATTCGGCTTAGAAAAGATCAACACGACGAGATTCGTATTCTTCAGGACGGCGCACTGCGCCGGCTCAAGCGGCTTTTGATCGGGCGGCGTTTGGCGGGTCGGATTAGCGATGACAGCCGCAAGGTGCTGCTCAACAAGGGTCAGGAGCTGACGGAAGAAGATCTCGATCAGTTGCCGATGTCGTACTGGGGAGAGATTCGCGTCGACAATGAATCCGTAGAAAACGAGCTCAGCCGAATCATCGACAGTACGACCGGCCAGGTCAATCAGATCAAGCGGGCCTTTGAAGACAAAATTGAAAAGCTCAAAGGCGGCGACGAGCTTCCGCCAGGTGTCATCAAAATGGTCAAAGTTTTTGTCGCCATCAAGCGCAAGCTCCAAGTGGGTGACAAAATGGCCGGCCGGCACGGCAACAAAGGCGTCATTTCGCGAATTCTGCCAGAGGAAGACATGCCTTACCTGGAAGACGGCACGCCGGTGGACGTGGTGCTGAATCCCCTGGGGGTTCCCTCGCGAATGAATGTTGGTCAGATCCTCGAAGCGCACTTGGGCTGGGCGGCACGGAGTTTAGGCCAACAGATCGATGAGTTACTGCGCACGCAAAATGGTGATGGCGACACGTTGAGACGCCGATTGAAGGATTTCCTGAATACCCGAGAGGCCAATGAGCTGATCGAGGGCGCCAAAGACCCTGAGATTTTAAAGCTTGCGGACAAATACCGAGAGGGCGTCCACATTGCCTCGCCGGTATTCGACGGCGCCGCGGAAGAGGAGATTTTCAATCTGCTCAGAAAAGCGGGATTGCCCGCCACCGGTCAGGTTACCTTACATGACGGCCGTACCGGCGAGCCCTTCGATGGCAAAGTCACCGTGGGCGTTATGTACATCATGAAGCTTCATCACCTGGTCGATGACAAAATTCATGCGCGCTCGACGGGCCCTTACTCGCTAGTCACTCAGCAGCCGCTGGGCGGCAAAGCGCAGTTTGGCGGTCAGCGTTTGGGCGAGATGGAAGTTTGGGCTCTGGAGGCTTATGGCGCCGCATACACGCTGCAGGAAATGCTTACGGTGAAATCCGACGACGTGGTCGGTCGAACCCGGATGTATGAGGCGATTGTCAAGGGAGACAATTTGCTGGAACCGGGGTTGCCGGAATCTTTTAATGTTATGGTCAAAGAACTCCAGAGTTTAGGGCTGGATGTCGACTTGGTCGAGGAGAAGTAGCCAGGCCGAGTTGTTCTGCTGCTAGCGGAGGTAATCCGAATGGAAGATCTGTTCAATTTGTTTGAGAAGCCAAAAAATCCCCTCAGTTTCAACGCGATCAAAGTGTCCGTCGCATCGCCGGAAAAGATCCGCTCTTGGTCGCATGGCGAAGTGAAAAAACCCGAGACGATCAATTATCGGACATTTAAGCCGGAGCGCGATGGCTTGTTCTGCGCGAAAATTTTTGGTCCCACCAAGGACTATGAATGCAATTGCGGCAAGTACAAGCGCATGCGGCACCGAGGAGTGGTTTGCGAAAAATGCGGTGTGGAAGTGATTCAGTCCAAAGTCCGCCGTGAACGCATGGGCCACATTGAGCTCGCGACACCGGTGGTCCACATCTGGTTTTTGAAGAGTCTGCCGAGCCGTATCGGCGCGCTCCTCGACATGTCGCTCAAGGAAATCGAAAAGGTCCTTTATTTCGAATCTTATATTGTGGTCGATCCGGGAGAAACACCGCTGCAATACAAGGAGCTACTGACGGAGGCGCGTTATCGCAAAGCCGTGGAAGAATACGGCGGTAAGTTTATCGCCGAAATGGGCGCCGAGGCAATCCGCAAATTACTGAAGGCGATCGAGGTCGCGAAGCTTTCGGAAGATCTGCGCCAGGAGATGCGCGATGCTAATTCCGAAGTACGGCGCAAGAAAATGGCCAAACGGCTGAAAGTGATCAACGCATTCAGGACGTCCGGCAATCGACCGGAGTGGATGGTCATGGAAGTTATTCCCGTGATTCCACCGGATCTTCGGCCACTGGTCCCGCTCGACGGCGGCCGCTTTGCCACCTCGGATTTAAACGACCTTTATCGTCGAGTGATCAATCGGAATAACCGACTCAAGCGTCTGATGGAACTGAGCGCGCCCGACATGATCATTCGCAACGAAAAACGGATGTTGCAGGAAGCCGTCGATGCATTGTTCGATAACGGCAGACGCGGGCGCGCTATCACCGGTCAGAATCGTCGCCCGCTCAAATCGTTGAGCGATATGCTCAAGGGCAAAACCGGTCGATTTCGGCAAAACTTGCTGGGCAAGCGCGTCGACTATTCCGGACGATCAGTGATTGTCGTTGGGCCCGAGCTGCGTCTGCATCAATGCGGGTTGCCGAAAAAAATGGCTTTGGAGCTGTTTAAGCCATTTATTTACAACAAGCTTGAAGAACGCGGCCATGTGACGACCATCAAGAGCGCGAAAAAAATGGTCGAGCGCGAATTGCCAGAGGTCTGGGATATTCTGGACGAAGTGATTCGAGAACATCCGGTCATGCTGAATCGCGCACCGACCCTGCACCGGCTCGGTATTCAGGCCTTCGAGCCCATTCTGATCGAAGGCAAAGCGATTCAGCTCCATCCGCTCGTGTGCGCCGCCTACAACGCGGATTTCGACGGCGATCAAATGGCGGTGCATGTGCCGCTTTCCGTCGAAGCGCAAGTAGAAGCGCGGGCGCTGATGATGTCGACGAACAATATTCTCTCGCCCGCAAACGGCAAGCCGATCATCGTGCCGACCCAAGACATCGTGCTCGGGCTTTACTACATGACGCGTGATCGGTTGCACGCAAAAGGCAGTGGTCGGCTTTTCAGCAACCCGAGCGAAGTGCGGATCGCCTACGATCAAGGCGAAATCGATGTTCAGGCGCCGATTACGGTGCGAATCAACGGCGAGCGAATTGAGACCACCGTGGGGCGGGTTTTGTTGTACGAGGTGGTGCCGGAAGTGATCCCGTTCAAGGAAATCAATCGCGTCATGAAAAAGAAAGAGCTCGCAAACCTAATCGATGTGAGCTACCGGTTGGCGGGAAACAAAGCGACGGTCATTTTGGCCGACCGATTGAAGGACATCGGTTATCAGAACGCGACCAAAGCGGGCATTTCGATTTCGATCAAAGACATGGTGATCCCGCCGAGCAAGGAAGAGTTGCTCAAAAGAGCCCATGACGATGTGCGTGAAATCGAAGAGCAGTACAAGAATGGCTTGATCACAGATGGCGAACGTTACAACAAAGTCGTCGATATTTGGGCCGAAGTCACGGACCGTATCGCCGACGAAATGTTGCGCGATCTCGGCTCGGAGAAAGTCACGGATGAGCAAGGCCGCGAAATCATGGCGCCGAGCTTCAACCCGATTTTTATGATGGCCGACTCGGGCGCGCGCGGCAGCGCGCAGCAGATCCGCCAGCTTGCGGGAATGCGCGGTCTCATGGCGAAACCTTCGGGCGAAATCATTGAGACCCCGATCACCGCGAACTTCCGCGAAGGTTTGACCGTGTTGCAGTACTTCATTTCCACCCACGGCGCGCGCAAGGGCTTGGCTGATACCGCATTAAAGACGGCCAATTCCGGTTACCTTACCCGGCGGCTGGTGGACGTCGCGCAGGACGCCGTCATCGCCGAAGAAGACTGCGGGACTATGGACGGAATTGAAATGACCCCGCTCATGGAAGGCGGCGAGATCATCGAGCCGCTCGGCGATCGCGTTCTCGGACGCGTTGCCCTGGAGGATGTCAAAGATCCGTTCACGGGCGATGTGATCGTAAAAGCCAACCAGGAAATCAATGAAGAGTTGGTTCAGCGCATCGAGGACGCAGGCCTAGAGCGGATCAAGATCCGGTCCGTGCTCACCTGTGCGTCGCGTCGCGGCGTTTGCATTATGTGCTATGGGCGCGATTTAGGGCGCGGTCACATGATCAACTTGGGTGAAGCGGTTGGCGTGATTGCGGCGCAATCGATCGGCGAGCCCGGAACGCAGCTTACCATGCGGACGTTCCATATCGGTGGAACCGCAAGCCGGCGCGCGGAACAGACCACCCTGGAATCGCGCAATGAAGGCACGATCAAGTTCATCAACGTGAGCACCGTCACGAACAAGGACGGTGATCTTGTCGTGATGAACCGCAACGGCGAGGTAGCCATCGTCGACTACCCGGAGGGTGAGAAGGGGCGCGAGCGTGAGCGTGAGCGCTACCCAATCGTCTATGGCGCAAAGCTCAAGAAAAAAGACGGCAGCAAAGTCAAGGCCGGCGAGCTCTTGGCGGAATGGGATCCCTACACCATTCCTATTCTCACTGAGGTGAGCGGTGTTGTGAAGTTCGGTGACGTCATTGAAACCGTGACCATGGAGGAAAAGGTCGATGAGCGGACCGGACTGTCGACTAAGGTCATCACCGATTCCAAGGACGTGGAAAAGCGTCCGCGTATTTCGATCAAAGACATCGAAGGGCAAACCGCGCGTTTGTCGGCGACATCGGAAGCGCGCTATCTCTTGCCCGTGGGAGCGCACATCAATGTTCAGGAAGGTCAGACGGTATTCGCCGGCGATGTGCTAGCCAAGATCCCGCGCGAAACCACCAAAACCAAAGACATTACCGGCGGGTTGCCGCGCGTGGCTGAACTGTTCGAGGCGCGCAAGCCGAAAGAGTTCGCGGTCATTACCGAAATCGACGGTATTGTTTCATTTGGCAAGGATACCAAGGGTAAACGCAAGGTGGTGGTTACTCCGGAGGTGGGCGAGCCGCGCGAGTATCTCATTCCCAAGGGGAAGCATATCAGCGTTCATGACGGGGATCGCATCAAAGCCGGCGAGGCTTTGATGGACGGCTCATCGAACCCCCACGACATTTTGAATATTCTCGGCGAGAAAGCGCTGGCGAAATATCTGGTCGACGAAGTGCAGGAAATTTATCGACTACAGGGTGTGCGCATCAACGACAAGCACATCGAGGTGATTGTCCGTCAGATGCTGCGCCGCGTGCGCATCAAAGAAGTCGGCGATACCGAGTTTTTGATCGGCGATCAGGTTGAAAAGTGGCGCTTCGACGAAGAGAACCAAAAGGCGATCACCGAACGCGGTAAGCCGGCCGTCGCCGAGCCGCTATTGCTCGGCATCACCAAAGCGTCCCTATCAACCGAGAGCTTCATCTCTGCCGCCTCCTTCCAGGAGACGACAAAGGTGCTGACGGAGGCGGCGATTCACGGCAAAGTGGATTTGCTTTGCGGCCTGAAAGAAAACGTCATCATGGGTCGTTTGATTCCAGCCGGCACCGGTTTAACGAAGTACGCGAAAGCCGAAATTGAAATCGATGAGCCGGAAAGTCCGGGTGGAGTGACACCTGAAGCGGCAGAGGCCTGAAGCTACTTTTGACAACACTGCGTTAATTTGTTAATAACAGGATTTTCCTAGAGGAGTTCAGAGTTCCCTGAGCTCCTCAGAAATCCATTCATTTTGAACGAGAAAATATGCCGACGATTAGTCAATTAGTGCGCGAAAGCCGGGAAAAACAGCGGCCGAAAAACACCGCGCCGGCTCTGCAAGGTTGCCCGCAGAAACGCGGCGTCTGCACTCGGGTGTACACGTCAACGCCGAAAAAGCCGAACTCGGCGTTGCGCAAAGTGGCGCGCGTGCGACTCACCAATGGAATCGAGGTGACCTCGTATATTCCTGGCGTGGGGCACAACCTGCAGGAGCACTCGGTGGTTTTGATTCGCGGTGGCCGCGTCAAGGATCTGCCGGGCGTGCGCTATCACATCGTGCGCGGGACCTTGGACTCCATCGGTGTTCAGGAGCGCCGCCAGGGCCGTTCAAAGTACGGCGCGAAGCGACCGAAGTAGGCAACCTAATGCCACGCAAAGGCGAAGTTCGAAAACGAGAGATTTTGCCCGATCCCAAATACGGCGACAAGGTAGTGGCCAAGTTCGTCAACACGATTATGAGCCGCGGCAAAAAAAGCGTGGCTGAGTCGATCTTTTACCGATCGCTCGACATCGTCACTGCCAAGGCCAAAGAAGATGCATTGGGGGTCTTCAAGCGGGCGATCGAAAATACCCGTCCGACCGTTGAAGTCCGTTCCCGGCGTGTCGGCGGCGCGACGTATCAAGTTCCGGTCGAGGTACGCCCGCAGCGGCGACTGTCGCTCAGTATGCGATGGTTGATCGATTCGGCGCGCGAGCGCGCGGAAAAATCAATGGAAGAAAAGTTAGCCGCCGAGTTGATGGATGCTGCTAATAACCGCGGCACGGCGATTAAGAAAAAGGAAGACACCCATCGTATGGCAGAGGCCAATCGGGCGTTTGCCCATTACCGTTGGTAGTCCACTCATTGAGCGAGGCAGGAAAAGGAGGCGGGTCGACCGCCTCCTTTTTTTCCGCGTAGAAGAAAAATGGTGAGAACTGTTCCCCTAGAGAAAACCCGCAACATCGGGATTATGGCGCACATCGACGCGGGTAAAACGACCACCACCGAGCGGATTCTTTATTACACCGGGATCAACTACAAGATCGGCGAAGTGCATGAGGGTACCGCGACGATGGACTGGATGGTGCAAGAGCAGGAGCGTGGCATCACGATTACTTCTGCCGCAACCACCTGTCATTGGCGCGATCATCGGGTCAATATTATCGACACACCTGGCCATGTGGACTTTACCATCGAAGTTGAACGCTCGTTGCGAGTCTTGGACGGAGCGGTTGCGGTTTTCTGCTCGGTCGGCGGAGTCGAGCCGCAGACCGAAACTGTGTGGCGGCAGGCCGACAAATACCGTGTGCCGCGGCTCGCGTTCGTCAACAAAATGGATCGGCTCGGCGCCGATTTTTTTCGCGTCGTCAAGATGATTGAAGATCGGTTAGGCGCCCGCACAGTTGTCATGCAGTTGCCCATTGGCGCCGAAGACAAGTTTTCCGGCATCGTCGATTTAGTGACTATGAAGGCGGTGGTCTGGGAGGATGAGAGTCTCGGGGCGAAATTTCACGAAGAGCCAATCCCGTCGGAACTCAAGGCCCAAGCGGAAGAATATCGGGAAAAACTCGTCGAAGCGGCCGCCGATTGCGACGAGAACATTATGATGAAATATCTCGACGGCAAAGAGGTCACCGAGGCAGAGATCCGATCGGCGATTCGTAGCGGCACGTTGTCGCTTAAAGTCGTGCCGATTCTCTGCGGCTCCGCGTTTCGTAACAAAGGCGTTCAGCCGATGTTGGACGCTGTGGTCGATTACCTGCCGTCGCCGCTCGATATTCCTCCGGTCACGGGGGTGGAGCCCGGCACCACCAAGCCGGCGGAGCGCCCGGCCAAGGACGATGCGCCGTTTTCTGCTCTCGCCTTCAAGATCATGACGGATCCTTTCGTCGGCACACTGACCTTTTTCCGTGTCTACTCGGGCACGCTGAATTCGGGCGCTAGCATCTACAATTCGACTAAAAGTAAGCGAGAGCGCATCGGCCGATTGTTGAAAATGCATGCGAACAAGCGCGAGGAGATCAAGGAAGTCTATGCGGGTGATATTGCCGCGGCTGTGGGTTTAAAGACTGCCACCACGGGCGACACGTTGTGCGATGAAAACAAGCCGATTGTCCTTGAATCCATCGATTTCCCGGACCCGGTCATCTCGATTGCGATCGAACCCAAAAGCAAAGCGGATCAGGAAAGGCTCGGCCTGTCATTGCAAAAGCTCGCCACCGAGGATCCATCCTTCAAGGTTCGCACCGACGAAGAAACCGGGCAGACCATCATTTCCGGCATGGGCGAGCTGCATCTCGAGATTATTGTCGACCGCCTGCTGCGGGAATTTAATGTCGGTGCCAACGTGGGTAAGCCGCAGGTCGCGTACAAGGAGACGGTGCGCAAGAAAGTCGAGCAGCAAGGCCGATTTGTGCGACAGACCGGCGGGCGCGGCCAGTATGGCGATGTCTGGATCACCCTCGAGCCGCAACAACCGGGCGTAGGATTTGAATTTGTCGACGCCGTCAAGGGTGGCTCGATTCCGCGTGAATACATTCCCGCGGTTGAGAAGGGGATCAAAGAGGCGACGGAGAACGGTCCGTTGGCCGGCTATCCTGTGGTCGATGTAAAAGCGACCCTGTTCGATGGCAGCTATCATGATGTCGACTCATCTGAGATTGCGTTTAAGATCGCGGGTTCCATGGCGTTCAAGGAAGCTGCGCGCAAGGCGAATCCAGTGTTACTCGAGCCGATTATGGCGGTGGAAGTGGTCGTGCCCGAGGAGTTTATGGGCGATGTCATCGGTGATATTAGTTCGCGGCGGGGTAAAGTCCTGGGCATGGACACTCGACCGGCGGCGCAGGCGATCGATGCACGTGTGCCATTAGCGCAGATGTTCGGCTATGCCACGGACCTGCGCTCAATGACCCAAGGAAGAGCGACGTATACGATGCAGTTTTCTCATTACGAACCGGTTCCGGCGGCGGTGGCTGAAGGAATTATGGCCAAATTTGATGGCAAGTCGGATGATAACGTATGAATGAAAAGATCAGGATTCGGCTCAAAGCCTACGACCACCGCGTGCTGGATCAATCGGTGGGAGAAATAGTGGAGACGGTTAGACGCACGGGAGGTCGAGTCGCCGGTCCGATCCCGCTACCCACGCGGATCGAGAGATTCACCGTAAACCGCTCGCCTCACGTGGATAAAAAATCGCGCGACCAGTACGAAATCCGCACGCACAAAAGGTTGCTGGATATTTTGGAACCGACGCAACAAACGATAGATGCCCTCGGCAAACTCGACATCGCAGCGGGCGTGGATGTAGAAATCAAGCTTCAATAATCCGGAAACGAGCCAGCATGACGTGATTGGAATGGCAATATGACTGGACTGATTGGCAGAAAACTCGGCATGACGCAGTTTTACAACGCCGAAGGCAATGTGGTTCCGGCCACCGTGGTGGAAACTGGGCCCTGCATTGTTGTGCAAAAAAAGCTGGCGACCACCGATGGCTACAATGCGCTGCAGGTCGGTTTTGGATCAAAAAAAAACCAGCGGGTCAACAAAGCCGCGCAAGGTCATATGGCCAAAGCCGGCAAGGGCGCCTTCGAGGTGCTCAGGGAGTTTCGTCTCGAGGATGTCGCCTCGTATGAGGTCGGTCAAGAAATCAAGGCCGGGGATCTCTTCAAGGTTGGCGACCGGATCGATGTTTCGGGAATCTCCAAAGGCCACGGGTTCTCAGGCGTGATCAAGCGCTGGTCGTTCGGCGGCTTCCCCGGTTCCCACGGGACGCACGAATATTTTCGTCACGGCGGCTCCATCGGGAATCGGTCTTATCCCGGTCGGGTGCGCAAGGGAAAAAAGATGGCTGGCCACTGGGGAAATGAAACCGTATCGACACAAAATCTTGAAGTCGTCGATATTCGAGCGGAGGAAAATTTGCTGCTCGTACGTGGGGCGGTGCCGGGGGCGAAGCGCGGGATTATCATTTTGCGCCCTGCCGTCAAAAGGTAAACAAAATGGAAGTTCACGTCATTGAGCCGACTCTGAACGAAGCGATTTTTGGCGCCAAGCCGCGTACCCATCTGTTGCACCAGGCGGTCGTGATGCAGCTCGCCAATCGACGGACAGGCAGCGCGGCGACAAAATCGAAGGGTTTTGTGAGCGGCGGCGGTAAAAAACCGTGGCGGCAAAAGGGCACGGGACGCGCACGCGCAGGGAGTATTCGGTCGCCGATTTGGGTCGGGGGCGGCACGGTATTCGGGCCTCAACCGCGAGACTACTCTTACCGTATGCCGCGAACGGCGCGACGGGAGGCATTGCTTTCGGCGTTGAGCCTCAAAAAGCGCGAAAATAAAGTTATTGTCGTCGACAAATTCGAGCTCGAGCAAGCGAAGACAAAACTCATGGTGCAGGCTTTGGCCGAACTCAAGGTCGCGAGCGCGTTGCTGGTCATACCGCAAGCCGACGCGAAAATAGAGCGCTCAGCGCGCAATCTGCCGAAGGTTAAAGTGCTGCGGGTGGAAGGTTTGAACGTTTACGATTTGCTGCGTTACGAGCACCTGATCCTCACTGACGACGCTCTAAAAATTTTGCAGGAGAAGCTGGCATGAAGAGCCCGCAAGATGTCATTCGAGCGCCGCTGATCTCGGAAAAAGGCACCCAGCTGACCGAAAGCGCGAATCAGGTGTTGTTCAAAGTCAGTCCGGGCGCGAATAAGATCGAAGTCAAGCATGCCGTTGAGAGCTTGTTCAAGGTGACGGTGGTGCAAGTCCGGATGGCGCGATATCTCGGTAAGGTCCGCCGCATTGGCAGAAACATGGGGCGGCGCTCCGATTGGAAAAAGGCTTTCGTGACGCTTAAAGAGGGTGACAAAATCGACTTTTTTGGCGGCGCATAGAGATTAGCTAAGAGAATCAAGATGGCGATTAAAACTTATCAACCGACCTCTGCGGGCATGCGCTTTCGCACCGGACTAAGCTTCGATGAGATCAGCAAGACCGGAGCAGAAAAAGGCTTACGTGAGCGACTCAACCGTAGCGGCGGGCGTAATAACACAGGCCGAGTGACGGCGGATCATCGTGGCGGCGGTCACAAGCGGCTTTATCGATTGATCGATTTCAGGCGTAACAAGCTCAATATCCCGGCAAAGGTGGAGGCGATCGAGTATGACCCGAATCGTTCCGCGCGGATTGCGCTCCTCTGTTACGCCGATGGAGAGCGCCGCTACATTCTCGCGCCCGACCGGCTGCGCGTAGGCGCTTCGGTGATCGCAGGCGACGATAATATCGACATTCAGCCGGGCAATTCCCTACCGCTCAAATTCATTCCGGTCGGCACCGTGATTCACAATATCGAGCTCAAGATCGGCAAAGGGGGACAATTGGTCCGCAGCGCCGGATTAGGCGCACAACTGATGGCTAAAGAAGGTGCGTATGCGCTGGTTAAGCTACCGTCGGGCGAACTCCGCTACGTGTTGGCGGATTGTCGCGCCACCATCGGCCAGGTCGGCAATGCGGATCAAGAAAACGTTTCCTGGGGCAAAGCGGGTAGAGTTCGCTGGCTTGGCTTTCGCCCGACGACCCGCGGTATTGCCAAAAATCCGGTCGATCACCCACACGGTGGCGGCGAAGGGCGATCGAAGGGGAATCACCCAATGACGCCCTGGGGCAAACCCACGAAGGGCTACAAGACGAGAAAAAACCATCTCTCCGACAAGTACATTGTTCAAAGGAGAAAGGGTAGATAGCCATGGCGCGTTCGGTTAAGAAGGGTCCTTTCGTGGATGACCACTTGCTGAAAAAAATTGTTGCGATGGGCGCGTCACGTCAGAGGCAGGTGGTGCGCACCTGGTCGCGCCGCTCGACGATTACTCCCGAGATGGTCGGCTACACGATCGGCGTCCATAACGGCAGAAAATTTATCCCAGTTTTTGTCAGTGAAAATATGGTTGGTCATAAACTTGGTGAATTTGCGCCGACGCGTACTTTCTACGCGCACTCCGGCGATCGCAAAGCGGAGGCGAAAGAGACCACGGCGGCCCCGGCGGTTGCACCAGCGCGACCCGCGGCAGCGCCGGCGCCCAAAGCCTAATGCAGACGGAATTCGCTTCGCGGTAAGTAGAGAAATATGGAAACACGCGCGATCACAAAATTTATTCGAGTCTCCCCGCGGAAGGTGCGCCTGGTCGTAGATCAAATCCGTGGGAAAGGCGTCGAGGAGGCGCTGAACATTCTCAAATTCATACCCAAACGGTCCGCGAGTATCGTCGCGAAAACGGTGCGCACGGCGGTTGCCAATGCCGAGAATACCCAGAGTATCGACGTTGACCGTTTGTTTATCAAACAGGCAAAAGTTGACGAAGCGGGTATGTGGAAACGCTTTACGTCGCGCGCCCAGGGTCGAGCTACGCGGGTGCGCAAGCGGCTAAGCCACGTCACGATCGTGGTCGATGAAGGTCAGGAGAGGAGTTAACGCTCGATGGGTCAAAAAACGCATCCGAAAATGTTTCGTCTCGGTGTAATCGAGTCCTGGGATTCGAAGTGGTTTGCACGGCACGATTATCCGAAACTGCTTCATGAAGATTTTCGGGTGACGAAATTTCTCAAAAGCCGGCTTTATCACGCGGGTATTTCGCGCATTGAAATCGAGCGAGCGGCGAACAAAGCCAAGATCAATATCCATACAGCGCGACCCGGCATCGTCATCGGCAAGAAAGGCGCCGAGATCGAAAAGCTCAAGGAGGAGATCACCAAGCTTATTCAGCGGGAGAGTTACATCAACATTCACGAAGTGCGACGTCCGGACCTAGATGGGCAATTGGCCGCGGAGAATGTCGCACTGCAGTTGGAACGGCGCGTCGCGTTTCGCCGGGCGATGAAGGAAAGCGTCTCTCGCGCCATGCGCATGGGCGCACAGGGAGTCAAGATTCAATCCGCCGGGCGGCTGGGCGGGTCGGAGATTGCCCGCACCGAATGGTATCGCGAAGGGCGAGTGCCGCTGCACACGCTGCGCGCCGACATCAGTTACGGATTTGCCGAGGCGCGTACGACCTACGGCGTGATCGGCGTTAAAGTGTGGATTTTCAGAGGAGAGGTTTTGACCGCAGAAGAAGAGCAGCAGAAAGCGATGTTGGGTGGGTAGAATCAGTTGGATCGCTCTGATCTTCTGATCCGTCTCATGACGAAAGACCACGATGCTTGAACCGAAAAAAGTCAAATACCGGAAACTGCAAAAAGGCCGCCGCCGCGGCACGGCCCATCGAGGATCGACGCTTGCTTTCGGCGATTTTGGATTGAAAGCAATTGGCCGCGGTTGGATGAGCGCCCGGGAAATCGAAGCGGCGCGCGTCGCGCTCACGCGTTACTTGAAACGCGGCGGCAAGGTCTGGATTCGTATCTTTCCTGACAAGCCGCTGACGAAAAAACCGCTCGAAACCCGCATGGGAAAGGGCAAAGGGGCACCCGAAATGTGGGTGGCGGTGGTGCAACCGGGGCGAATCCTATTCGAGATGGAGGGAGTTGAAGGACCGCTCGCCAGAGAGGCGTTTCGCCTGGCGGCGCACAAGCTGTCGATTCCGACAATCACGGTCGAACGACGAGGAGCAGTTCATGGAAGCTAAGGAGTTGCGCGAGATGAGCACTGAGGATCTCGCGCAAAAGATCGTCAGCTTACGCGAGGAGATTACGCATCTGAAGCTGAGGCGAGCCACCAGTCGTTTGGAGAACCCGATGAAGCTCAAGGAAACCAAGCGAGACTTAGCTCGGGTTGCAACCATCCTGCGCGAGAAGGCGCCCCGGCCGGAGAGATAACAATGGACAATCGAGGCCTGAGAAAAGAACGCACTGGAGTCATCGTGAGTGACCGCATGCAAAAAACCGTGGTGGTCACCGTGGAACGGGCGGTTACCCACCCGAAGTACAAAAAAATCCTGCGCCGGCGTGCTAACGTCAAGGCGCACGATGAAACCAATCAGTGCCGCATCGGTGATCGCGTACTGATCGTAGAATGCCGGCCGGTCAGCCGAGATAAACGGTGGCGCGTCAGCAAGATACTGGAAAGAGCGAAAACGGTGGAAGAGGCGCCCCAAGCGTCGGGCGCTTAGTTGTGGTGCTGAGGTCGATTTATGATTCAGATGAGAACAACTCTCGATGTTGCCGATAACTCCGGAGCGCGTCGCGTGCAATGCATCAAGGTGCTTGGCGGGAGCAAACGCAAGTACGCCTCCATCGGCGACATTATCGTGGTTTCCGTGAAAGAAGCGATTCCCAATGGCAAAGTCAAAAAGGGCGAGGTCATGAAGGCTGTGGTGGTGCGCACCGCCAAAGAATTAGGCCGGTCGGATGGGACGTATATTCGATTCGATAATAACTCCGCCGTGCTGATCGATAATCAAAAGGAACCGATTGGCACACGCATTTTCGGTCCGGTGGCGCGCGAGTTGAGAGCCAAAAAATTTATGAAAATAATTTCGCTCGCGCCGGAAGTACTGTAGTCGAGTAAAAAGAGGACTTTGTGCAGATTCGTAAGAACGACAGCGTCATTGTGATCGGCGGCAAAGAAAGGGGAAAAACCGGCAAAGTGCTTCGCGTGGTGCCCGATAAAGACGCGGTTATTATCGAGCGGCTCAACATGGTGAAGCGGCACACCAAACCGCGCGGGCCGCAGCAGCCTGGCGGAATTGTCGAAAAAGAGGCCGCGATCCACGCATCCAATATTATGATCCTCTGTGACAAATGTAATGCGCCGGTGCGGGTGGGTCACAAGATTCTCGCCGACGGAAAAAAGATCCGCATTTGCCGTCGCTGCAATGAAGCTTTGGATTGACGGTGCAATGATGGCACGACTAAAGACGAAATACTCAAACGATGTGATTCCGGCGATGATGAAGGAGTTCAGCTACAAGAACTCCATGCAGGTGCCGCGTCTGGCAAAAATCACTTTAAATGTCGGGGTTGGCGAAGCGACGCAGAACGCGAAAGCCATCGATTCCACGGTTGCCGAGATCACGGCGATCGCCGGACAAAAACCGGTGGTGACGCGGGCGAAGAAAGCCATCGCAAATTTTAAGCTTCGCGAAGGCGTGCCGATCGGCTGCATGGTGACGCTCCGTCGCGAGCGTATGTATGAGTTCCTGGATCGCTTGATTCATGTGGCGCTGCCGCGTGTGCGCGACTTCAAAGGGGTGTCGGACCGATCTTTCGATGGCCGCGGGAATTATTCCCTGGGTTTACGCGAGCAAATTATTTTTCCCGAAATTCACGCTGATAAGGTCGAAAAGCCCCGCGGCATGACGATCACGATCGCGACCACGGCAAAAACAGATCAGGAAGGACGAACCCTGCTTAAATTAATGGGGATGCCGTTCGCGAGTTAGAGGGAGAGAATCCATTGGCCAAGACATGTCTTCGGATCAAGGCCGAGAGGCCGAACAAGTTCAAAGTGCGGGAGTATAACCGCTGCCCACTGTGTGGCCGCGCTCGGGCTTTTTACCGGCGCTTTCGCATGTGCCGGCTTTGCTTGCGCGATCACGCTCGCAAGGGCCATATCCCAGGGCTAATCAAGGCCAGCTGGTAATCGGAGCAACAAAGATGGGAATGACCGATCCAATCGCAGATATGCTGACGCGCATTCGGAATGCGTCACGGGCGCGCCATCAAAGGGTTTCGGTGCCGTGGTCACGATTAAAGGAGAGCATCATCAAGATCCTGATCGAAGAAGGCTACTTGAAGGATCAAAAAAAGGTCAAAGCCGCGATCGGTGGGGGTGAGGAGATCGTGATTCAGCTCAAGTTCGATCGCGAGAATCGCCCGATCATCGGGGGATTAAAAAGAGTCAGTACGCCCGGGCGCCGAGTTTATGTCAGCTCCAAGTCGATGGCTCCTGTGCGCAAAGGCTTGGGGGTGCATGTGCTCTCGACCCCGAAAGGGATTCTGGTGGATCGTGAGGCCCAGAAGGCCAAGGTCGGTGGCGAACTGATTTGCTCGGTATGGTAGTGTAATCGAGGTGTCCCGTGTCGCGGATTGGAAAATTGCCTGTAACAATTCCGAGTGGTGTGAAGGTCGCGGTGGATTCGAGTGGCGTTCGCTTGGAAGGTCCTAAAGGTAAGCTGCAAACCACCTTGCCGCCGGGTGTCGAGGTCAAAGTCGACGGTAACGTGGTGCGCGTCGAGCGGCGAAACGATGAACGGAAATCGAGAGCCATACACGGACTTACGCGAAAGCTGATCGCGAACATGGCGCACGGGGTGAGCCAGGGATTCAGCCGCGTGCTCGATATCAATGGCGTCGGCTACCGAGCCGAAGTCAAGGGCCAGGAAATCCACATGACCTTGGGCTACTCTCATCCGGTGGTGTTTCCGCTACCAGCAGGCATAAGCGCGTCGGTGGAACGACAGATTATCATTACGCTCACTAGCGCCGATCGTCAGTTGCTAGGGGAAACCGCGGCAAAAATTCGCAGCCTCAGACCGCCCGAGCCCTATAAAGGCAAGGGCATCAAGTATCGCGAGGAACTGATCAAACGCAAAGCAGGAAAAGCCGTAGGGTCGGCTGGCGGAAAGTAGTTTGGGGATGAAAGATGGCGA